>MDTD01179283.1_pt1 | contig 20252 bp, 17 predicted proteins | sample 811221 | NCBI WGS metagenome assembly MDTD01 (sample SAMN05326646, study PRJNA326480) | marine metagenome | isolation source: seawater | place: Pacific Ocean: South West | collected 2011
CGGGAGGAATCGTGAAGGGCCCTGCGTAGAATGAGTACCATTCGGCGGGATCGAGAAAAGAGTCTGTCGTAGTGACGTCAGTGAGGCTGTTCGCGGTGTCTGCAGCCGATTCGGAAGCAGCATTGTCGTCACTGCATCCCAACGCCATACAAGCGCAGAGTAGGGTGGTAGCTAGGTACGATTGAATAAGAGTTTTCATACGCTCCTCGGCGCTCATGGAACTCGATTGGTCGGTGAGTTGACCCGGCTTTGGTTTGGCTGGGTCTGATTCGCTGGAAGAGCGAATGTCTAAGACTGCAGCAGCATGCCATGGATGACCGGTTGAGCGGAAATGGTAGGCCGGTCTTTTTTGCCCCAATTGTTCCGTGTACACATCTCGTGACCATTGTGTCATCAGGCGCAAGCGACCGATTCGGATGACATCGCGTCATTTTTTTCAACGATGATGAAGCGGTTAAGGAAAGGAATCATGCAGCAGGGGGACGACCACTCATCAAAGGTGATTCGTCCATGGAGACTTTTCTTCAAATTCTTATCCTCGCGGCTCTCGCGGGCAGCGTCTTCCCATTGTTCACACCGATTCAGATCGATGACATTCCATTCAACGAAGAATGAGCTTTCGAGAGTCGATTCAGATCGCTTGGAATAAATACCCCCGCCGTTTTCGTCCTAAGGAAGACGGCGGAGTGATCCGTTTGGAGCCTATCGTTGGTTCCCGTCGGGGGGCTCCCTTTGCATCCACAAGGAGGATCGTGATGCGAGGAACGGGAGAAATAACCATGCTTATCTGCCTCGGATTAGTGGCGAGTTCCTGTATGTCACCGGAGAGTCTGGAACATGACGGAGACACGATCAGTCCGTTCCAATCCAGTGGTTTTCCTGTTGCCTCGGACCTTGATTCGAACGAGCCCAGCCATACAATCCAGGACGTCGCTTCTGACACCAAGGGAAATGGCTTGGAGCAGGACGCCATGAGCGTTGATGCGGCGGAGCTTGGAGATAGCTCGCCTTACGAGTGTGAGCCGTTCACTGAAGAAGAATGTGTCAATCAGTGTGGGCATCCTGGTACTCGAAAATGCATTAAAGAATGGGGACCTTGCGTCGTCATCGACGTTTGCAATGGCATTGATGATGATTGCAACGGTGTCGTGGATGATGGTCCAGATGGTGGTCCTATCGACGAGATCTGCGATGGCCTTGATAATGACTGTGATGGAGAGGTGGATGAGGGGCTCTTTCAGGATTGTGGATGCCACGGAGTAACGAGCTCGAAAGTGGCGTGCATCAACGGTCAGTACCCCGCCTGCCCTGAACCCCAGTCAGCGACGCTAATGGTTCACATCCCAGAACTTTATCCAAATTGTCCGTTTGGCATTGATGATAATTGGGAGAAGACGGGTGGGAAGGCAGCTGCCAGGGTTGAACAAGACATTCCCTTCAGTTTCCCCGAAGACCAGTTGATATGTAGCTTAGCCCTCAGCGGCGCCAGTGAAGATTTCTACTACGATGACACGATGGTCTTGGCGCTGAATGGGGTGGTACTGATTTCCAGTACAGCAATCCTGAATAAGTTTCAGATGATGGACGGCCTTCCGATGTATGCATGGGATGCATTGGTTGGCGAGAGTATCGGAAAAGAGGGGCCTGAATGCCTCGCTGGCGCAACGGCCTGTCAGATGCCGGGAACCCAGCAAAACGGCGAGGTGAGTTTGGCCTTTGATCCAATCACCAGTGAACAGTTAATCCAAGCAGGGCAAGGCGTTGACCATACCTTCACCGCCATCGTTACCGGCGATGATAATCCACCGATTGACTGTCACCATACCGGACTGACCATCCTGGTTGACTATACCTACGTGCCAAAAGAGTAGTCCCTACCAGCCGAGTAAAGAATCAGCGTCCCTGGATATTCATCATCGGGGTTTGATAGTTTTTTCGCCTCAAACTCTATTTCATAAATTTTATATTTATTCGAACTCTTCATCGTATCTCTCTTTTATATCTTTTTTAACGAAACGCTCATCCTTCTTATGTTTCCATCCAAACACTCTACCTTCTTCGTTCGGATCTACTTCCTTACACCCCACAAAACGAATACCGGAACCTCTTCTCGTGTAGGGTGGATTCCACTTTTCGTGCGCAAAATCAGCCGCTAGATCGACCGCTGTATCATCGTCCCCAGCAATCACATAAAGGTTCGTGTAGTAGTATTCATCATCCTCTTCTCTTACCGCGTGGATATCTAAATCAATTCTATAAACCTTGTATTTGTTATCCATGACTATACTCCCCATCGATATATACTTGAGTGTGGTCTCCCGTTTCGCGCGTGAAATCTCTCCATTCGTCATCGTCGTTCAAACATAAATCTCTCTTCATTGAGGCTTCCGCACCGATTAATGCCTCCGTTTTACAAGAAGTAAGAGCGGACACAACATAGGTCTGAAGTTCTCCCCATTTAGGGATTTCTTCTGTTCTCACTTTCCCGTGTTTCAGGTCTCCCTGATTCACAAACAGCCATTCAGTGTATTGTAAAAAAACGAATTTGACTTCTATCCATCGAACTTCTTCTTCGTCATTCTGACTCATTAGTATTCCTCCCCATCCAAAGAGTAGTCTGGCAGAGCACCGTCACAAAATCTCCCTCGGAAATGCACTGAGGTTTGCAGGTCGGGGCTCAGAGAGCGTAATCTTCAAGGCGCACGCATAGTCCTTGATTTCATAGAAGGACGTCTCACCTAGCGTGCAATGGCGATGCAGCGCGTGAGCGTGGCTTTGGGGTGCCATGATTCTTGAGATGATCATGATTACATTGGGGATGGTCACCGTACTCAACGGGTTTGGCCTGGCCCTCTCTTATTGGATCGTACTCAAAAAGCCGCAATGGAATAGGCTCCACGAGCGCGAATATGATGTGGGTACCCTTAATCAGCGACTGCCACTTATCGGGTTTAATCTCGCCACAATCTACGTCATTACCTACGTCGGGATTACCGTCCTTGGGGACTTTTTGGTGATGGAGCCGATCGCGTGGTGGTTATTGTTACTGCAGTGCTGGCTTATCTCGTTTTTTGATGATGCCTACTTCTTTTTCTTTCATCGGTGGCTGCACTTAAACAAGACGCTATATCGGCGTATTCACAAGCTGCATCACAAAGCCTTCAGTCCACTCCCGATAGAGTACATCTATGTGCACCCACTCGAATGGATGGGTGGTGCTATTGCGCCAATTACTGGTTTCATTGTCGTCGGGCTTTGGGATGGAGCACTGAACTTCTGGGTGTTCTTGGTTTACTCAGCGCTCAGAACCATTCACGAGTTGGACATTCACAGCGGTTTTCGCAGCAAGTGGGCGCGTTTCATTCCTCTTCTGGGGCATGCCGAGCATCACGATCTTCACCATGCAAAACCAAATATTGGTAACTACGCCGCGACCTATGTTTTTTGGGATAGGATTTTCGGCAGTGAGATAAAGAGCTAGACGCGAGGCTCCAATAATGGGCTTCAACGAAAGGGTTAAATGATGGCAACCACTCGCTTACCGGACGGAACTCCGATTCGCTGCATTGTTCGCTCGGAGGCACGTGTTCTTGTGGAGCACGCCAATGGCTACTTGGAGCATGGGATTACGCTACCGGACGATGCCATCGTATTTGATGTTGGAGCGAATATTGGGGTGTTCTCAGTGCTACTCGCGCGCGCAAAGCCGGGTGTACAAATCCATGCATTTGAGCCCGTGCCTCCCATTTGTGAGGTCCTTCAAATGAATGCGGAGACACTGGGTGAAGGAAAGATCACCGTTCATCCCTACGGCGTGGGGGCCGAAGAGGCTACCTTTGACTTTGTCTATTTTCCTCGATGTCCCGCGCTTAGTAGCGCCCATATGGATCTTTGGGAATCGGCTGACCCCAATGCCTTTAAGCAGGCTGTCAAAGGCCAGTTAGCTGAGGCAGGGAAGTACATATGGGCCGCCAAGTTGGTGCCATCGTTCTTAGCCGGGCCCATTGCATCCTACCTCCAAGGCGGCGCCCAGAAGCATCAATGTCAGATCCGTGCACTTTCCCACGTGTTTGAGAACTACGATGTTCCGCGGGTCGATCTCCTCAAGGTCGATTGCGAGGGCGCGGAAATAGCCGTCCTTCAAGGTATTCCGGATGCCTATTGGCCGCGTATCGGACAGGTTGTCTGTGAGGTGATGGACGTGGATGGACGATTGGCCATTTGCGAGGAACTCTTGGCTAACAAGGGGTTCGATGATGTCGTTGTTGCGCGAGAAGCTGGGTTGGAAGAGACGCCCCTCGTCAATGTCTATGCTCGCCGAGCCGCTTAGGGAGCCGACATCATCATCATGTAGGCCCGTTGGTTGATAGGATAGCCATTCTCATCCTTTGCCATCGTCATGTCGCTACCCATCGAGCCATGATACTCGTGTTTGTCAGAGCCTCCAGGTGTCGCACGTGTCGAAAGCATATGGGAGCAATAATAGTCGTCCGGGTAGTCCTCGATGGAGACCACGTCGCTACATAGGTCCATGCCCCATTGGCGCCAGGCATCCAAGCTGTAGGTAACGGCCCCTTCTGCTTCATGGATGATTCCCCATGTACGTTCGGGTGGGGTGGCCCGAGGCTCGGTCACGTAGGCACTCGGCTCAACCCGAACGCACATATTGCCTTGGCATTCCTCCGCCTCCGCCGGACAGTCAGCGAGCGTTTCGCAAGTTTCCGGCAGGATGTGAAAGGAGGAACCAATGCCCTTGGAGTAGAAGATCGCTCGTGCGACTTCGTGATCCTGACTTAGGATGCCTGCGTTACCGCCGCCCTGTGAGAACCCTGCGATAGCCACCTTCTGCCATTGGATAGCACCATCTGAAAGATACGCGTCAAAACCGAGTTCAGGTTCGCGTTCCGATAGGTGCGTCAGAAGAGCTCGAAGCCGTCCAACGATGGAGTTTCTGGGGCCAATTTTGATGCGATCGGATGTGTTGTCACCGTAAATATTCTCGCGACGAATCTCCCCGCCGCAGGTGGTCGCGGGATCGCTAGCAAGCGCATCTTGGCAATAGTTGTACATGGACGGATCGTTCACATAGGCCAGGCAAATCGCACGCCGACCCGTGGCTGCAGCCATGAGGCCAATCCACTTATGGTTGCTGCATTTACCACCCGAACCACCAAGGAAGACAAAGAGTTCATCGCTCGTCGGCCCATCCTTGGGGACGAATACACGGCTCTCCTTTCGGAAGGGATTTCCTTTCCCCTGGCATTTGCCCTCGCTGCAGGTGCATTCGGGAGCTTTGCAGCTACCGCTCGTTTTAATGGTGAAGGCTTCCTCGACCAGCATTGGATCGACCTCTTCCGGGTCGTAGCCACCAGCCTTGTAGTTGCAGCTCATGTCCATCTCTTCCGGCATGATGCAAACCCCGTTTCCGCTGGATCCCTTCTGTATACATACGCCAGCGCAAGCGACCTCATCTGTTCCCAACTCCACGACCTGCGTATCGCGAAGAGAGGGTAAACCTTCCGGCAGAATACACCCTTCGCACATCCGAATTGGTTCGGGAACATCCAAGAATGCGGATGGAGTCGCGGGCTCTGCTCGCTCTTTAGCATCACCGCCACCGCAGCCGACCAGAGCAAGGGTTAGAAGACAGAGACATCCGATTGGCAAACACCGCAACATTACCAACTCCGTTCGTGGTGGCGTGAGACCATACATAGTATCAAGTGTCGAGCAGTACTCAAGTAGGTCTGGCTCCCGAACGGAGTGCATTGTCAATCCTCCAATGATACACTGGAGGCTGATGCGTGAAGCATGGAGGGGAAGCGATGAAAGCTGTTTTCTTGTCACTAGCAGCGTGTTTTTTGTTTGCGTGTTCCGAGGATGGGGGCTCATCGATTCAGCCCACAGACCTTGGGCAGTCGATAAGCGACTCGCTGCCCGAACCTGATATTTCCGAACCCGATCTCGGCGTCGAAGATATGGCTTCCGAAGACCTTGTGGTCGCCCCGTGCGAAGCAGGAGAGGGGTGCTTTGGTGAGTTGTGCACCTCGGCAGAAGAATGCCTCTCCGGTATCTGTACCATGCACATGGGGGATAAAGTCTGCTCCAGAACCTGCGATGAATCTTGCCCAGAAGGCTGGTCTTGTACGCTGGCGGGTGCTGGAGGAGACGCTCAATATGTCTGTCTCTCTAACTACAGCCATCTTTGTCTTCCTTGCGAAACATCCGAGGGATGTTTGGGAGACAAACCCAATGCGTGCGTCTCATACGGAGGCGCTGGAAGCTTCTGCGCCGGTGCATGCGAGTTAGATACGCCCTGCCCTGAAGGTTATTCCTGTCAGCTCACACAGACCGTTGAGGGGATCGAAAGCTACCAATGCGTCAGTGATGCGGGGGTATGCAGTTGCTCGACCTTGGCCATCGAATCCGCCCTGACGACGCCCTGTGTGTCAGAAAACGAGGCAGGCGTGTGCAAAGGGCTACGTGCTTGCACGGAGGATGGTCTGTCGGAATGTTCGGCCGGTCAGGCAAGTGCTGAGGTTTGCAATGGCCTTGATGACAATTGTGATGGCGATATCGACGAAGATGCCTGTGATGACGGAAATCCCTGCACTGAAGATAGCTGCGCAGGAGCCGATGGGTGTCAGTACGTACCGCTCATTGATGTTGAATGTCTGGACGGTGATCCCTGCACTGTCGCCGACCACTGCGAAGAGGGGGAATGCGTTGGCTCACCCGTCGTGTGTGACGATGATAATGTCTGTACAACAGATTCCTGCGATGGTGCTGGAGGTTGCGTCTCTGAGCCCACACCGAACCTTTGCGACGATGGCGAGACGTGCACCGCGGGCGATGTATGCGATAATGGCACGTGTACCGGCAGCGTGACCCTTGAGTGTGACGACGGCAACCCTTGCACGGACGACACATGCAGCGATTCAGGATGTGTGTTCACACCCAACAAGAGCGAGTGCGATGATGGCAATGAGTGTACCGTCATGGACGCCTGCGATAGTGGGCAATGTGAGGGTATGACCATCCTCTGCGATGACGATAATCCCTGTACATCGGATGGGTGTGATCCGCTTCTTGGGTGCGCCAATGTGAGCAACACCCTGCCATGCGATGATGGCGATGCATGCACACTCCAAGACGTATGTGCGAATGGGGCCTGTTCATCAGGCAATGCGCTCGTCTGCGATGACGGCAACCCTTGTACCGACGATGCCTGCCAAGATGGCGCATGCACATTCAATCCCAATAATGCCTCATGTAACGACAACAACGCGTGTACCGATAACGATGGTTGTCAGGCCGGTACCTGCCAAGGTCAAAGCATTGAATGCGACGACGGCAATTTATGCACGACCGATGGATGCGACCCTAAAACCGGATGCGTGACCACCGCGAATGCAGTGCCTTGCGATGACGGTGATACATGCACACTCGGAGATAGCTGTGCGAACGAATCGTGCGTTGGAGGTGCTCAGAGTCCAACATGCGACGACGGCAATCCATGCACCGATGATTCATGTGATCCCGAAACGGGCTGTGTCTTCACCAACAACGCCGAAGTCTGTGACGATAAAAATACCTGCACCACAAATGACACCTGCCAAGAGGGCAATTGTATCGGTTTCGGTAGTCTGGCCTGCGATGACAACGATCCCTGTACCGTCGATAGCTGTTTAGCCGATGGGGGATGCGAGCATAGCATCGCACCAGGTGCATGTGATGATGGAGATGCCTGTACGCTGGGAGATAGTTGCGTCAACGGAGCATGTGTCGGTGGTGACGGCATTCAATGCGATGATGGAAACCCATGCACCGATGAGAGTTGCATGGATGGTAGCTGTGTATTTACAGCCAACTCAGATGAATGTGACGATGGCAATGCGTGTACGACCGAGTCCAACTGCCAAGACGGAGTCTGTGTAGGCATCAAGTCGCTTGATTGTGACGACGGAAACGCGTGCACTGACGATGCGTGTACCCTCGATTTGGGCTGTACACATACCAACAATCAACTTGTTTGCAGTGATGACGACCCCTGTACCTTGGGTGATGTATGCCAAGGCGGTGCCTGTACGTCTGGCCTTGGCGCGCTGCCCTGTGACGACGGTAATGTGTGCACGGATGATGCTTGTGAGGACGGGGTAGGGTGTGCATTTACCGCGAATAATGCGGCCTGTGATGATGGCAACGCGTGTAGCGTCGATGATGCATGTTCTGATGGGTGGTGCGCGTTCACCAAGAGTCTTGAATGTGACGATGGAAACGCCTGCACCGACGACGCCTGTGATGCGATCGCAGGATGCGTCAGTAATTTCAATCAGGCTGCATGCTCCGATGGTGATCTGTGCACTGTAGGAGATGTCTGCAAAGACGGAACCTGTTCTCCGGGGCAAGAGTCACTTGGTTGTGATGATGGGCTTTACTGCAACGGCCTTGAAACCTGCGATGCCGCGTTGGGATGCGTGGTTGGCGAGGCCCCAAGCGCCGACGATGGCGTCGAATGTACGGTAGAAAGCTGCGATGAGGAGACTGATACGTTGGTCTCTTCACCGACTGATGGACTCTGTTCGGTGCCGCCGAATAGTTTGTGCAAGGTCGGTGTGTGCGATGCATCGCAAGGATGCCTCATCGACGACCTCTTAGATTGCTGCGGTAACAATATCCAAGAGGCGGGTGAACAATGCGATGATGGGAACAAAGATGATGACGATGGTTGCAGCAATCTATGTCAACTTCCCCCGCTGGGCACGTCGGACAACCCAGGAGATTCCTGTAATCACATTTTGCAAATCCATCCGGACTCTGCGGATGGAACCTACACGGTGGATTTTGACGGTGAAGGTGGATCGGCTCCCCTGTCTGTCTATTGCGATATGACGACGGATGGAGGCGGCTGGACGCGGATGATGGGCGCGCAGTGGATGCATTTCTTCAACGGCAGTAATTGGGATAATTATGACGAAGGCAGCCCTGAAGGGTTGAACTATTCGATTCTCCAGCACCGCGACCATCTCTACGAGGGAGGATGCGGTACATGGAGGTTCCAAGTCGGTAATTCTGCAAATTGGAAGGATAAGAATTCGATGACGCATTTCACTGCTTGGAAGCAGTGTCACGACCCCTTCACGCAAACGACCAACGGTTCGGGCTACACGTACATCGCTGGGGTGGAATCAACGACATGCGGTGGTTTCAATGGCTTACATCACCAGTACCAAGGGCACAGCTACACTAGTGATCCCGATTCAAACGATTCGAATGGTTGCTGGTGGATGCAGGTTGTTCCTCACACGAATTACAATGGGAACGGCTATCTTGAAGGGTACGACGGACCGAATTACCACATCTGGCAGGTTCTTTGGCTGAGATAGGCTGCGATTGCAGAATGCGCCGCAGGAAGTCTTCCATGTGATTGTTCGTTGACAATTCTCGGTGCCACTGTCTATAGGGCTCCGACGCTCAGCTTGAGGTCATCGCTGTGCGTTGAACACTTCACTTCAAAGGATCCCCCCCGATGAAACGTTTACGAATGATTGTTTGCCTCAGTGCTGCCCTGATGTTGGTCAGTGGCTGTGCTTCGGACACTGATACAGATGCGCCAACAGATACGGTCAGCGCAGCAGATACGGCTGTGGCAGCTGATACCGTCGCGCCCGTTGATGCGGGTACCCCGTCCGATGCTGGTGGTGAAACGGCTTGGGAAGCGCCCTGTTCTGACGACAGTGATTGCGCTGCTCCAACTGATTGGTGCGCCAAGATGCCCGGTGAGCCTGATGGTTACTGCACGATTCACTGTGCCAATGGCAACGCCGACTGCACCCACGAAGATTGGACATGCAATGCTGTCGGAGGCTGCGACAACCCCGACCTCACATGGTGTGGTCCACCAGAGGAAATTGAGGACGGCCAAGGCTTCCTCGTTATGTGCGAGTAGGCTGCTGACCGCATTCGAACTGAAGGCTCGGTGACCAAGGTTACCGGGCCTTTTTCATGCGCGTTGCTCTGCTAGGGGTAACCGACCTTACCCCACAAGATGATATCTTCTAGCTGACCAGGAGCCAGACTGGTGCCCTGTGGCATGGAGCCTTTCTCCAGGGCCGGGATAATCATGGGGAAGTAGTCGATCCACTTTTGCTTCGTGTAGAGCTTCAAGCCGTGACTGCCGTCTTTCCCGTGACAATTGTCGCATTTATCGATGGAGATCGGCTCGATGTCTTTCTTCCACGTGAGTTTGACGTTGGAGAGGTCTTCCTTCTCGACGTCCGGCTCGACCGTCACGTCGGGCTCTGATGTCTCTGGTTCCTCCGTCGTATCCTCGATTTCTGGCGTGTCAGGATCGGTGGACTGATCCTCAACAGGTACGACATCCAAGAGATTGTCAGCATCGATTGCGGCTGGGGCATCGACGGGTGAGCTGTCGCTCCCGTCACTCGCATCAAGGTTTGGTGTATCCTCTGCGTTGTTGTCCGGAATCACAGGAAGGGGCGCTTCGCACGCCCATAGACCGAGTCCGAGGATCGATATAGACGTAATGACTAACCCTTTTACGAACGGATTCATGTCGCTCCAGGCACAAGAGGTGGATGGTGATCAATTGTCTCCAGTATCAGGGTCACCAGCTATCATGTCCACCTTCCCGCGCCGCTCAGTTTATTCTGCGCCTTAGACGGACGTGACATGAGCGATTGTCACCGTTAGCATCTCGGCGACTGATTTAAACGGGGTCTATTCATGTCTTATCGTGTCGTCGTTACACTCTTTCTCGCTTCAGCGATTGCCGGATGTTTATCCACCACTTCCTCCTCGTCGGATACCGGGAATATTGGGGACCAGGGCGCAAGCGATGACATGTCATCTTCAGATTCCGGCCCTGTCGACACGACGAAAGACGCATCGAGTGAAGACGCCAACAATCCGACTGTGCCTGATGTCGTGTCTGAGGATGGTTCCACGGACGATGTTCAGCTTGTCGACATTCCCGGTCAAGAAGACGTCGAAGGTGACACCTCGCCTGCACCCGATACCACTGGACCTCAACCTGCCGACGTACAGGAGGATGTCATGCCGGAAGAGGATGTTCAGGGGGATCCGAATGGCACCTACATCTTGACCTTCCAGGTACTCATGGAGCCAGGCTATGCGGGTGGTGTCACCATCGGTAACAGCGTCCAAGGATGGAATACTGCGGGCATGGTGCAGCTCTCAGATCCTGATGGCGACTCCATTTTCGTCGGTGAGATGGAACTCAAGGCCGGCACAAAGATTGAGTACAAGTTCATCAAAGGATACGACGGTGGAGGAGTCTGGGAGGATGTTCCCGTAGACTGCGGCTTACAGACGGGTGAGTACATCAACCGATTTTTCACCATGCCAGCGAAGAATGTTGTCCTTGAAGTCACACCCTATAGTGGATGTCCGGGAGACACACCGAACGAGGGAGTCTGTGGAAACAAGCCTGGGCGGGATGTGGCTGTAACGACCGCCGGTGCGAAACTTCTCATGGGCGGCACGCCTTACCACATGAAGGGTGTGGCTTGGTCTCCTATGCCCAAAGGACAGGCTCCCGGCGCCGGTGGGGCCGACTTTGCGGGTACTGTTGATGAAGACGCCCAACTCATGGCGGATGCCGGTATCAATGTTGTACGGACCTACGGACCAATCCTCGACAAAGTGGTGTTGGATAAACTCTGGGCAAAAGGGATCACCGTACTCATGACCGTCTACTACGGGTTCGGAGATACACCAGACTCTGCGGTGGCCAATGTATGTGCCGTGAAGTCGCATCCCGCCATTCTCGGCTGGGTTGTCGGTAACGAATGGAATTATACGAATCTTCATAAGGACATCTCGTTCGATCAGGCTGTGAACGAGGTCAAAGCCGTGGCGGCGGCCATCCAGTTGAATGACTCAACCCGACCTGTGTCGACGGTCTATGGAGGTCTTCCGCCGGCCAATGTGTATCAGAAGCTATCGAATATCGACCTGTGGGGCAGCAACCACTATCCCGGGCTCAGTTTCGGCAACTTCTTTAACGACTGGAAAGCGTTGAGCCCGAAGCCTCTCTACTTCGGGGAATATGGAGCCGACGCCTACGATGGCACGAAAGGGCAAGTCGATGAACAGACGCAAGCCGACATCGTCGCGGGACTGACGGAGGAAATTCACGCCAATGCGTCAGTCAATGGCAGCGGTGTCTGCGCAGGCGGCATCGTCTTTGAGTTTAACGACGAATGGTGGAAAAAGGATGGCGGTAGTTGGACAGAACACGATACCGAAGCGTCTTGGCAAAATGGCGGCTATCCTGACCCGAATATGAATGAGGAATGGTGGGGCTTGGTCGATATCGACCGCAATCCTCGTAAGGCCTACGAGGCGTATAAAGCGTTGGCTGCACCAACGCCGTAGCCTAGATAGACGATCATCATTACCAAAGGGACAAATAGGCCAACTCTAATCGTCCTCCGAACACCCTTTTTCGAATTCGATGCTGTCGATGCCGACGCCGGCACCGTCATTCTTGGCTTGGTCCCACGAACTGAAATCGAATCGTAGTTGCACTGTTTTTCCGGCATAGAAGCTAAGATTGTAGCTGTGCTTAATCCACATGCCGTACTCATCGCATTTCATGTCGGATTTGCTCCAGAGTTCGTCCTCGGAGTTACCGTCGACATCGACGATGAATATCTCGAGATTATCGACCCAGACAGCGCCTGAGTCCTCGCAGCCTGGGAACTTCTCAACGTCCATGTACGACCAGAAGGTTAGAATCCACGGAACGTCCGGGTCTAACGTCGCAGGTGGCGTTGTGGCGCTTCCACACGATCCGAGTTCATTCTTTCCGCCGTAATCTGTGCCATTACCAAAATAGAGGAATCCACTTCCATCCTTCGCTTTGATAGCGCCGCCCTGATTGCCCTTGGCAACCTGCCATTCGACGCTGGCATCCACCGCTCCAAAGTTGAGTTCGCACCCCGTAAAGGTCCAATCCTTCTCGGCGCTTGCTCCATCAAAATTGTGACTAATGGTGTCGATGACGGCAGGCTCACAGCATTCTGGGGTGTTCTTCACGAGGGTCGAACAGGAGAAGTCTTCAGTGCAGATCGGTACCTTACACGAGCCGCCACTGGCACATTCGTCGCCACTCAAGCAATCCACATCGTCGGGGTTTACGCAGGCTGTCCCAAAACGTACGTCATCGATGTAGGCCCCTGGGAACATGTTGTTTTGAGGGTCACCGGCGTTGAATTCGAAGACGAGTTGAATCTTCTCGCCTTGATAGGCATCCAGCGGAGCCCGCGTCATAAGCCAAGAACCGAACGTGCTGTTTTGGACAAAGTGGCTGACCCAAATTGGGTCTTCCTCCGTGACACCGTCCTTGCGAACTTTGACCGATAGCTCGTCCAGATAGGAAAAGAGCTTTTGCCAGTTAGCTTTTTGGGTCCACTCCGTGTCCATGTAGAACATAAATTGGAGGAATGTCGTACCTTCAGCGAATTCAGGAACAGTCACGACGGGACTGACCAAACGTCCGGAGGCCGTGTCTCCTGTGAGGTGATAGGTCCCGGTCGAGGGGTTCGCAAAGTGAGCACTTGCCCCGCCGGAGTAGCCCTTGGTGTCATCGATGAACCAGGTCACGGGAGGGATATCCGTCTCGACTGTGAAATCACCCAAGTCTAGGTCGAATGAGGTCGTTGTATTACCTGACCATGCGTTCTCCGGACAGCACTGTTCGATGGTGTCTGGGTTGACGGTGTTCTTGCACTTGGTGTTCACGCACTTGTCGACGGTGCAGGGATCTCCGTCGTCACAATCGGCGGTTTTGCTACAGCAGTCTGGTTTCTTAATATTTTTGCACTTACCGACGGTGCAGGTGTCCTCGGTGCACGTATTGCCGTCGTCGCAATCGTTATCTTCTTTGCAGACCTCAGCGCCGCAAATCATATGCAGTGCGAGCTTGTCGATATGAACACCCCCGAACTTATTCTTCGAGGCGTCTTTCGAATCGAAACTAAAGCCGAAGCGAATCGTTTTCTTCTCGAAGGCACTTAAGTCGATTCCAATCTGTACATACTCGCCGTTGGTTGTGTTTCCAAGCGCCTCGGCGGAGTTCCACATTTCGATCACTTCACCGCTTTCTTCTTTTTCAACATAGACGGTGAGCGTATCGAGCGGATTGTTCAGGTCGGGTTCATCTGCACCATCAAACTGCGTGGACATATGCAGCCAAAAGAGCAGCATAGCAGAGCGGTATTGCTCCTTGTTGATTTGGAACATCTTAGTCCACAGGGCAGCTTTAGCCGGTTGAGCTTTCCCATCCTCATCGAGAGCTTCGTAGGTACCCTCCTCGGGGTCTCCAAAGTAGAGGACGCGTTGTCCGTCATAGGCACTGGTATTCTTAATCTGCCATGTCACGTTGTCGTCTGTCGGGTCGTCAAGTGTCCATCCTTCGAGCGAGTTCTCTTCAAAGCTCTCGAAGACGGTGACAGGAGGTACGGTTGCCTCGGGAAAGAGGGTGTATGAAGCGCAGCATTTCTCCGCCAACTCGATGTCACAAATCTGTTCTTTGCAGTTGTACGTATAGCAATCGTTATCACCGCAATCTCCGGACTGTCCGCATGACTGGCATTGAGTCCACGCCTTTCCAGAGCCAACCTTGGGATAGGCACAGACCCCGCCAGAACCGTTGGAGTAGAGTGTGCAGACGTCGCTTGTACAGCCATTCCCATCGTTAGGACATGGCTTAGTCTTGGCCGTACAGCTCGCAGCATCGCAGGTTGTTTGCACGACAATTTCATCGAGGTACACGCCTTCTAGGACCGTTCCGTCAGAGCCCTGATAGCTGGCCTTCGCGGTGGCCGTCAGTTCGAAGACGATCTTGAAAGGGTCTTTGTACTTATTGAGTTTGACGACGTGGTACGTCCACTCACCCATGGTGGTGTTTTCCTCGCCGAAAGCGTCGATGCTCTCCCAGGCGGAGTCACTCTCATCACCGGTCTCAATCAGTACGCGAAGGGCATCTTGTGGCTCGGGCGTCGCCTCCTTGGCTCCCATACGCACCCAGAAGCCTAAGAAAGCTTTCACGTCCTCGTCTAACGTGATTGTTTCCGTCTCGAGCCTCACATTCATAGGGACGGCTTCATCGAGTCCCGTGGGCACACAATTTTCAACCGGACCGTTATAATAGAGTCCACACAAAGGGTGGCCGAGGTGGATACTGTATGGGTAGCTGACGCTTGTTTCCGTAGTGAGGTGCCAGGAGATCTCATCACCTGGATTTGAATCGACAATCGTCATGCCTTGGAGTTTGTTATTGTCGAAGTCTTTCCGTGCATATTCGATGACATTGTCGCAGTCGGGCTCGTAGTTTAGGCAGCCGTCAGCCGTGCATGCATCCAGACAGGTGTCTGTGGTGTTCTCGTTGCCATCGTCGCACTCCGAGCTTTGAGCGCAGCAGTTTTCCAGTGGTTTCACGACACAAGTGTAGTCCTCACAGATGGCTTCCTCGCAGCATTCCTCCGTAAGACCCTCACAGACGTCGTCCGCGAGACAGCAGGGCTCCGCCGTTACAACCGCTGTGCACAAGGTGTTTTCACACACCAAATCAATGCAGTCTTTCTCGGCCTCAGGAAAGGCGGCTGGATCGCAATCGTCGGCGGTACTGCAGCAGAGCGGTCCCTCCTGCGCGACACATGTTCCGTTAATACAGCCTGCATTTTCGCATGGTTGCAGTTCAACCTTTCCTTCACAATCTTCATTGAGAAGGCATTCGGGAGCCGTATCAACGCCAGTATCGACCCCTGTATCGACGATGATGTCTTCACTAGCCGCATCGTCAATCGCATCGGTCGCTTGAGTGTCTGCTTCAGGACCTGTATCGGCTGGTGGCGGATCCTCTCCGCCACACCCTACGAGCCAAACCGCGACCAAGAGCACGCTTAGATATTTCTGCATTCGATGTCCCCCATCCCCAAGATTATGGCTCACACTTTCTCAACGCAACCGAGCCATGGAGAGCTTATTGGGATTGTGCCCTTCGCCGGTGCTTAAGTCGATAAAGACGCCCGATGAAATCATCGATTGAAGGAAGAGTTGTCGTGAGCCACACGAGCACGTTAAGGGGCTTTGCTACTCGCTGAATCTATCCATGCGGGTTGGAATGCGCGAGTCGCTTCACACGATTTGGGTGTCGTTGTAAGAGGCTGCAGTAAGTTTCCCTACAATGCCTTCAAAGGAACATGTAGCTAACTTAACGCCGATCAGGTATAGTCCGCGCTCGTTCCAGAGGGCGTTCTCCATGCGCCATCTCAAATGCGAATATTTCCCCAACGCAGGGAAGTTGACGGAACGCCCTGAAATAACAAAAAGGCAAGTCGCAATGACTCAAGAAAATGCAGAAGTGGAGGCCACTGAGCCCGCCGCCGCCCCCGAGCCAGCGCCAGTTCATGATCCCAAAAAACCACCCGAGAAGGTTAATGTTCAGGCACTTCAGGTGGATGAGGAGGTCAACAGTTGGTGCGGTAAGTGTAAGGGGTTCTACTTACACCGCGTGAAAACGCTCCAGCCTCCCAAGCCTCCGAAGGCTGTCTGCATACCTTGTAAGGCCGTCCACCAGGTACGGCTGGTAGAGCCCGGAAAGAAGAAGAAGGCTGGTACCGATCGCCCCAACCTTCCATCTTGGGATGTTCTCACTGCGGATGCTGAGCCAGAATTGGCTCCCAAGTACATGATCACAGGAAATTTCGAGTACGGTGACTTCATCATGCACTCTAAGTTCGGTCTCGGATGCATCGTCGAGGTGCTGACCGAAGAGCGGATTCAGGTTTCTTTTGAGGCCGGTGTGAAGCTGCTCATCCAGAACTACAGTCGATAGTTCGAGCGCTCTTCCATAACGAGTAAAAAGGCCGCTTTTAAGCGGCCTTTTCTTTTGTCTGATATAGCCATCAAAAGGCTAACGGCAGGGCTCACACATCATGCCTGTCAGGGTCGGGCTACAACCATCTGCGCATACCTCGAGACCTCTTGGGTTTAATCGCTGTGTGTTGCGGGTAGATGGTACACAACTTGTCGAAGTTCCAACCTCATCCCAAAGCAGCCAGTTACCGCATCGCTTTCCTCCGCGGTACTCACCTTCTTGGAGCTTCCTTTGTCCGCTTACGTTCCATACGGTCCAGCGACCTTCTTTGAGCTGCTCCGTCGCATTTGGAAAGGCGACTTCTTTACAGCTTAATTCCGCCGGGCCGCTCCGTGTGCACTCCTTCACCCAGCCTCGTGAAAACACGCCTGAGCTTCCGGAAACATAGAGTTTGCCGTTGTATTTAACCATGTGGTTGTACTGGGGACAGGCCATGAGGCCTGCGCTGAATACAAGAAGTAGAGCAATACGTACCATTGGGTTGCATCCTTGAACCTTAAGGGTCTTTCGGTAGCACGCGCCTCACCACTTGGCTAGTCGCCGCATCCTGCAGGGATGGTCGAGCCTTGCTCTGCCCAGCCCCAGCACTGGATGAGGCCATCGGTTCCAAGTGCACAGCTATGGAGCTGATTGACTTGGAGTTGGGTGAATGTTCCCGGAGGTGACGCTGTACGATTGAAGGAATCCGACCCCCAGCAAGCGATCGTATCGTCTTCCTGAATTCCACAGGAGTGGACAATGCCTCCATCCACGGTCTTGTACTTACCCGGAGCAGGACTCGCCTGTTGGTACTTATTTTCACCCCAGCAAGTCGCGTCCCCATTCATATCGACGGCGCAACTGAAATAGTGACCAGCCGTCATTGCCTTATACGTTCCATCTGGAACGACCGTTGGCACAGGTGCGTTTCCTTTGCCTTTCTCGGTTCCCCAGCAAATCATCTCACCTGTGTTGGTGATACCACAGAGGTGAAACCATGCGAGGGTGTCGAGTTGGACGAAGGTGCCGGGAGGCGGCGTAGCTCGCCCGTCCGTATCATCTCCCCAGCAGGTCACGTTATCTCCCGTATCTCCGGTAATGCCGCAGCAGAGGTTTAGTCCGCATTCAATGGATGTGAATGTGACGCCAGGCGGCGGTGTCGAAGCACCACTCTTATTGGAGCCCCAGCAGTTGACCGAGCCATCGGGTTTGAGACCGCATCCATGGTAGAGGCCAGCAGAAATTTGGGTGTACCCATTATCAGTAGGCGCGTCGGTGACCTGACCGAAATTATCCTTATCGTCCGGGTCTGTGAGACCCCAGCACTTGATGCTTCCATCGAGTTTCAGGCCGCATGTGAAGTTTCTTCCGACCGTGACCGATTTCCAGCATCCCGATGAGTCCGCATTGTTATCGTCTGGATCCTGCGCGTTCCCAACATAGCCATCGGGTTTTTCACATGCAACGACCGAGTTATTGGGATCACCTGCCCCATCATTGTCATTGTCTTTGTACCAAAGAGTCTCTGGGTTGATGTCCTCATCGGCGTCATTGCAATCTCCGTTGTCGAGGACATACGGCCAGTTAGGGGCACACATTGGCATCGCATTCTCTGGATCGCCGTATCCATCACGGTCTGCATCCATATGGTAATTTTCGGCGTCTACGGCGCCTTCATGGATTTTTCCGTCGCAATTAGTGTCACTATTTTCACACGTTTCATCTGCGTCTGGATGAATGTCCTTATTCGTATCGACGCAATCGTTTCCACCGCAACTGAAGTTGGTGACGCCGTCGCCGTCGACATCACAAATATCCTTGTTATCAACTTCCCCGAAAATATCTTTCGGGTGTTGTCCAAGAAGTCCGCCTGCTGGCTGGGCGAGAAGTTCTTCGACCCGTTTTCGAACTGCGTCTTCGGATTTCGCCCCATAAGCCGAGTCGATCTTCATGTCGCGATCTAAGAGCACCATGAACGGCAGTGAGCCGATGTAGGTGTCGCTCTCGGTGAAGTCGTTATAGAGAACATTGCCGTCTTGGCGAACAACGGGAAACGATAGGTTGTACTCATTCGCCCAACCCGTTTGGAGGGGGAGATCGGCGGGAAAGCCTGTATTGGTCTCTGTGAGGTAGTGGATGATAATGAAACCTTGGTCTCGGTAATCCTCCCAAAGGGCCTGAGCTGTTTCAGCAGCTTCTCGACAAGGGGCGCACCAGCCTGCGGAAAAATCGAGAAGGATAATGGCGTCGTGGAATTGATAGAAATCTAAGGGAGCATCGAATTGATCGATCATTTGGAAATTGGGCAAAACGTCCCCAATTTCTAGACCAGAGCCATATGTTCCTTCGGCGTAGTGTCGCCTATCCGGCCAGGTCTCGCCACCGAAAGGCCAACTGAACATGTCGTTGGGATCGGTTTGGGCGGAGGCTTCCTCACCATCCGTGAAACCGTCAAAGTCTGTATCTGCCTTGGCGGGATTCGTACCCGCTTCAACCTCAGCCATATCGTCGACGCCATCACCATCGGAGTCGGGCTTAATCGGGTTTGATCCCTTCTTGAACTCGTCGCCGTCTTGAAGGCCATCGCCATCGCTATCGGGGTTTTGGGGATCGGTTCCGACGATTGCCTCTGCCTCATCAGGCAGTCCGTCTTCGTCACTGTCGAGTCCTTCCAATTCGATGGGAGGGCCCGTATCGACTTCAGGCTCAACTCCTGCATCTGACCCCGCATCCAACGTTCCACTATCCACTTGCTGGATGGTATCTGTTGCCGCCGCATCCTGAAGCTGCGGTTGGGGATCATCTGTCTCAGACTGACAGCCTATTAAAAACAGTGCGCACAGAATTGCGATGACCCTTTTCATGTTCGTTACCCCCTTGTTGGCCGTCTCATGAAATCCGCCCAACCGTGTTCGTGTCGTGAGGAGGGTATACCAGGGGCCTGTTCATCGCTGCAAACGAAGGGAAAGAATTAGTCGATCAATCAAAGTTGCTCAGAAGGTAAAGGGACCAGCCTTTAAGTGTGCCTTCGCTACCTGCCGCGGTGTCTTGGACATGGAGTTCCCATTGACCGTTGACCATATCATCGCCTGGGAATCCGGCGACCACGGTACTAGCGCCGTCAGGGGTCTGATTCCACACGATGAAGGATGCACCGTTATCTGGCTCTTCGGGACTGGCTGCCGGGTCGTAGAGGGTGACCACCAAATCTTCAGGTTTGGGGTGGTCGATGTTCAATGTGACAACGACATCCACTGGGACTGTCGCGAGACCGCACGCGGTGATAGCGGTTGTAACACCTTGGGCGTCGCCGTCTGGAATGGCGACCTGCTCCGCGTTGTAGAAC
>MDTD01120987.1_pt1 | contig 20247 bp, 10 predicted proteins | sample 811221 | NCBI WGS metagenome assembly MDTD01 (sample SAMN05326646, study PRJNA326480) | marine metagenome | isolation source: seawater | place: Pacific Ocean: South West | collected 2011
AGCCGCCCTGGCCATAGCCGCCCTGGCCATAGCCGCCCTGGCCATAGCCGCCCTGGCCATAAGCGCCCTGGCCATAAGCGCCCTGGCCATAAGCGCCCTGGCCCTGGCCGCCGTCCCATTGCCGCGGCTCGCGCCACGGCCGCCCGGACCAGGCGGCGCGCTCGCGCTGCAGCCGCGCCCAGGCGGCGTCATAGGCGTCCGCCGCCCAGCCGCCGCCCGGCGGCGGGTCATAGCCGCTGCCGGCCGGCCCCAGCGGATCGAGATCGCCCACGACCGCCGGCGCGGTGTCGCGCCACAGGTCGTACATGGTCAGGGCCGAAGGCGGCCGGCCGCCGGCCGAGCTGCCCGAGCCGCTGGTCGACGTCGACTGGGTATTGCCGCTGCCCCGCCAGGAGGAGCTGCCCGCAGCGCCGCTGCCAGACGTCGCGCCGGCGCCGGTCGGCGCGGCGCCCGTGCCGCCGCTTCCCGCACCGCTGCTTCCGGTGCTGGCGCTGCCCGCACCAGTGCCGGTGCCTGTCGGATAGATCGGTCGCGGACGCCCGGTCCGCGCGGCGGCGCCCTGCCCGCCCGCCGTCGACGCGGCAGCGCCGCCGCTGCCCGCCGGCAAAGCCTTGGTGCTGACGGCACGGCTGGCGGTGCCCGCAGCGGCGGTCGTCCCGCTGCCGGATGACGCATTGCCCGCCGCCCCGGCGGCCGGGCTCTTGGGCGACGGCGCTGCGGTCGGGAAGTCCGGGATCTGGATCCGCGGCGTGCCCTGGTCCTTGGAACCGAAAACGGTCAGCTCGATGAACAGGCGGGCGGCCTTCGGCAGGCTGTCGGCGGGCAGCGGATCGGAATCCTCGTCCGGGTCGGTGAACGGCTCGATCGGAATGTCGAACTGCAGCACGGTGCCGGTGCCGCCGCTGTCCGGCCCCTGCAGGCTGGCCGACATGCGCTGCGCGCTGAGCAGCTCGAACAGCGCCCAGTCGCCCTTGTACTGGAAGCTCGCGGTGCGTTCCGCGATCACGAAGTTCGCCGGTGCGTCCTTGCCCCGGCTGGGGCGGGTCTGGCCGTTCAGCGCCCAGGTGAAGGAGACGGTGATCGGGTCGCCGAACTTCCACGGCAGGCGGGTCGCCGCGGTGAACTGATCGACCTTGGCCGTGCCGGAGCTGAGCGACCATTCCACCAGCTGGCCGGCGCCGATCTCCAGCTGCCGCTCCGCGCGGAAGCCGACCTGAAGGTCGTAGCTGAAGCTGGTCTGGCTGCCCTGGCCGGTGATGCCGGCCGCGAACACCTCGTTCACCGCATCCATCTGGTCCAGGAAGCTCAGCGCCGGCTTGCGGACATCGGCGGCGACATTCGCCCAGCGGGCCGGGTCGCCGGCGCCCTGGTTCATGTAGACGTTGAACTGGTTCAGGTAGCGCAGCACCCCGGACAGCGACGCCTCGCCGCCCTGTCCCGCCCCGGGCGGCGCGGCGGCGAAGGGGAACTGTCCGGCAAGGTTCCGGTTGAAGGCATTTGCGATGGCGTCGAAGCCGCCGGCGACCTGCAGGTTGGCGAGGTCGAAGCAGCGCGAGGCGAAGGCCGAGGAGAGGCTGCGCAGCTTCGTCACGAAAAAGTCCTGCGCGTCCATGCCGGCGAGATCGGCGACCGCCGGCTGGCAGTTAGAGGAGCTGACCTCCGCCATCGGCCCGGAGATGTAGTTCTCCAACTGGACAATCGGGCTGTCGGGCACCTTCGCCTGGTAGCGCGACAGGTCCTGGCTGATCTTCGTCCACTTGGTCAGCACCTGGATGTCGACGCCGGCCACGTCCACCCGCAGGTTCAGCAGGTAGATCAGCACGGGTTCGGCATAGTTCTGCGCGATATAGGCGATGCGCTGCCGCTGCAGGCCGAGATAGCCGGTCAGTTCGCCCTTGCCGGACACGCCATAGGCCTGGTAGGCGGCGCCGGCGCTGCCGTCCCACCAGGCGAAATCGCCGCTGCGCGGCTCGTAGGCGGAGGCCTGCTTCAGCAGGTCGTCGGCGCCGCTCAGGATGGAATAGGCGCTCTGCGCCTGCAGTCGCTGGATCTGGTCGCGGAAGCCGTCGGCGCCCAGGGCGTCGAAGAAGGCGATGATCCGGTCCAGCCGGGTGGCCGCCTGGGAGAAGTTCTCCACCCGCTGCGCCACCAGCGATTCATAGCCCAGGCTGCCGGAGGAATAGGGCAGCCGCTGCAGGGTCGCCGCCTGCGCCACGCTGGAAATCAGGCGGCCGGCGATTTCGCGGTTGATGATCCGGCCGACGCCGCCGCTACTGGCGCCCCCCGTCGCGCCGCCGCCCGATCCGCCGCCGCCCGATCCGCTGCCGCCCGACCCGGTGCCGGACGACTGGAGTTCCAGGGTCGCCAGGCGGCGGGAGGCATCGACCGCATCGTCCAGGGTCTGGATGTCCCACAGGACATAGGTCCCCGGCGGCGGGCTGGTCGGCAGTTCCACCGCGGTCAGGCCGCCGCCGACCGAGGTCGCCGCCAGCAGGTTGGGCAGGCCGCTGAGGCGCTGGTCGAGTTCCTGCAGCGCCGGGGAGACGGTGATGGAGCCGTTGCTCTCCACGAAGATCGGACCGATCGTGCGCGAGACGGTCTGCAGCAGGGCGGACCGGAAGTCGGTATAAGCCTGCCGCGCCTGCGACTGCAGCGCATCGGCCACGTCCGGTCCCAGCAGCGCGGTCGCCCGGACCCGGTCGGTCACCGAGCCGAAGGTGCCGCCCAGGTCGAGCTGCGGCCCCAGCGCCCAGTCGTAGCGGCCGCTCTGCACGCTCGCCTTGATCTGCAGGGCCAGGGCTTCGGTCTGCTTCAGGATCTGCAGGCTGGAGATCGGCTCGCGCGAGACGCCGGCCTGATCGATCAGCTTGACCAGTTCCTGCGCGTTGCTCAGCAGGTCGTACCGCCCCTGCAGGTCGGCGAAGAACGCCTGCGACAGGTCGGCGATCCCCTTCTGCGCCTGCTTCTGGTAGTCGGTCACGTCGATCGGCGTGATGCTGCCCCGCGCACCGTCGAACAGCTGCGAGCCGACATTGGCGAAGAACTGGTCGCTGAGCTGCAGGCCGTACAGGTATTCCACGACCGAAGAGACGGCGAAGGTGCTGTCCGCGGTCCGGAGCGAGTTGTACAGGTCGACGTTGCGGCTCAGCGCCTGCAGGTCGGAGACATAGTCGGTCAGGATCGCATAGTCGGGATAGGGCGCGAACTGGCGCGGGTCGCCGGCAGCCGACTGGCCGCTGCTGCCGCTGTTCGCCGACAGGATGTCCTGCTTCTCGCTCTCCGCCTGGTCCTCGATATTCTCCAGCCGGGCGACGAGACTGTCGTGCATGCTGCGGAACAGGATCACCTGGAATGCCTGGTCCAGCATCCGGTCGACCTCGTCCGGCAGGGTGGAGATCCAGGAACCGGGAACGGCGAGCGAGATCAGGTTGCTGCGCTCCGCATCGCCCAGGCTCAGCAGCAGCGGCAGGGTCGACTGCTCCAGCAGCTTCTGGTCCGGCCGCAGGCCCGCGGCGCGCGCCTCGTCCAGGCTGCGCACCTTGCGCAGCACCCCTTCGGCGACGTTGGACAGGTCCTGCGTGGTGCGCGACAGCCAGGTGTCGGTGTACCAGACGCCGGCGACCGCCAGCACCAGCAATGCCGCCATCGCGCCCTGCGCCACCCGCACATTGCGGTTGCTCGACAGCAGGCTCAGCGAATAGGGCCGCGCCAGCGCGTATTCCGGGAAGATCTTCCGGTCCAGCAGGCCGCGGGCGAAGATCGGCGTCATGCCGCCGGTCTGGGTGCCGAAGTCGCGGATGCTGAACTCGTCGGCGATCTGGCCGCCATGGGGCGTGCCGGTCAGGTAGATGCCGCGCAGCGAGCCGGAGCGGTTGTAGGCGGAAACCCGCAGCAGGTTCGCCAGGAACGGCCGCAGCCCCTCCTCCATGCGGCGGATCGAGCCGGGGAACAGGAAGGCCTGTCCGCTATCGCCTTCCTCCGCGGAGACGGCGAGCGCCTCGACGATCGCCTCGCTGACCTTCTCGTAGATCGTGTCGACTGCCTCGCCGGTCCAGGTCGGCACGAAGGCGCTGTCCGGCGAATAGGGGCTGGACCAGCCCAGCGCCTCGTCGCGGCTCTGGTCGCCGAACAGGGCGGCGGCGGCGCCGAAGCCTTCCAGCGCATCGCACTTGCTGAGGACCAGGTAGATCGGCAGCTGCATGCCGACCCGGTTCTGCAGGCGGCCGACGCGCCGGTGCAGCGCCTCCGCCTTGGCCATCAGCTCTTCCTTGGAGAGCCGGCCGGAGCCGACGAAGTCGGTCACCGGCACCACGACGATGAGGCCGTCCAGCGGCCGCTCCGGCCGGTAGTTCTGGAACGCCTGGATCAGGGTGTCCCAGGGCCCGGTATCGCTCGCCGGGTCGTCGCCGAGCCCCAGCACGTCGCCGCGGCTGTCGATGATCGCGCCGCGGTCGAAGAAGTACCAGTTGACCGGCTCGCTCTCCTGCCCCTCGCGCAGGGCGCGGCCCATGCCGACGGAACGCAGCAGGGTGGACTTGCCCACCCCGCTCTCGCCCAGCATCAGGAAGACCGGCGCGGCATATTTGTAGTCGCGGCCGGGAAAGACCGAGCGCAGCCAGCGATGGGCGTCGACGAAGGCCTCGCGGATCGCCTGCGGCAGGAAGGCGTTGGCGGGCTTCGGCGCTTCCTCCTCCGCCTCCTCCGGCACGCCGGCGCGGCGCGCGCCGAACCGCCAGAGCTGCCAGATCAGGAAGGCGCAGCCCAGCAGGATGACGACCGCCAGGACGATCCACAGCCAGAGCGGCAGCGGGCCCAGCGAGAGGACGAAGTTGCGGATGCCCTCCATCGCTCAGCCCGCCCACGCCACGTCGCGGCCCGGCTTCAGGACGCAGGCAGGGGTCCGGTCGGAAGCCGCGTCCGTCATGCGCCCCCCATCGCGTTCAGCACCTGCTCGATCTTCGGGCTCAGGTCGGCGGTCTCGAACTCCCAGATGATCTGCGACAGGATCACGTAGACCACCGCGATGATCACGCAGCCGACGATCCAGGGCCGCACATAGGGCATGCGCTGCGGCATGCCGCCCTGCTGGGTGTGGCGGTAGACCTCGCCCTGCATCACCTCGCCGGCGGTGTCGATGCTCGGCTCCCGGTCATAGGCGATGAGGAACAGCCGGCGGCGATAGTCCGACAGGATCGGTGCGGCGTCGCGCTCGCGATAGCGGCCCTCGAACCCCAGGGCCAGGACCATCAGATAGGCCTTGGCGATGTCGGCACGGCCGTACTGGTAGGCGCGCAGATGATCGTCGATGTCGTGGAAGATGGTCTCCCCCGCGGTCTTCGACCCGAACAAACGCGCTTCCAGCGGATTGCGCACCCAGTCGTCGCGGCCCGGCCAGGGGAAGGACAGCATCACGTCGTCGGCGAAGGCCGCCATGACATAGATGATGCGGGAGAAGATGCGGGTGCCGTAATTGCCGCCGCGGCCGGCGAAGTCCAGGCTCTGCTGCTCCAGCGCGGCCACCAGGTGGGCGATGATCGGGTTGATCCGGGAGCCCCCCGAAGCGCCGCCTGGCGCCGGCTTCGGCTCCGACGCCTGCTCCGCCGGCGGCAGGCCCGGCTCCGGGATCGCCGGCGGCGGGGCATCCTCCTCGTCCACGAACTGGCTCGCGTCCAGGTCCTGCGCCATCGCGCGGGCCTCCCGCACCTCCTCGTAGAACCTGCGAAACTGCCCGATAACGTCGAGTTCAGCCGCCGTTGCCATTCATCAACCCCGCGTCCGCGAACCGGCCCCGCCCCTGGCCTAGGCTCCCCCGGACTTCCCCCTGTTGCTCAGGTACAGGATCAGCTCCTGCGGCTTGTGGCTCGCGATCCGATCCAGCGTATTGGAAACCTCCAGCACCCCGTCGCGATCGATGAAGTTCGCATCCGCCTTCACCGCGAACAGGATGATGCCGCGGGTCTGCACCAGCTCCATGCTGACTTCGCGGTCGATCAGGGTCCGCGAGGCGCCCAGCATGCGCCGCTCGCGCAGCCCCTGCACGCGTTCCCGGGTGCCGACCACCGCGGTGTTGATCCAGGACACCACGTCTTCGTCGCGCTGGCCGGGACGGGTGCGGGCGCCGATGATCAGGTTGCCGCTGTCCCATTCCGGCCGCAGCTGGATCGAGAAGCCCGTCGCCTCCTCGTCGAAGACGATGGTCAGGTAGTTCTGGTGGACCCGGTCGAGGCACTCGTTGATATAGTCCAGCGCCTCCTGGAAATTGGCGCGGATGTTCAGGTGGTCGTAGGTCTTCAGGGCCGGCGGGACCAGCGACGGGCTCAGGGTCGACATGGCCCCCACCAGGTCGCAAAGCGACAGGAACAGGTCGAAGGGATGCGCCCTGCCGGAGCCGGCCAGCGCCTCCAGCCGCGGCAGCATCGCGGTGAGCGACGCCACGGTGATGCGCACGGCGGCGGCCTCGCCCTCGCGCGATTCCGCCTCCAGCCCGCGCGTCCGCTCGCGCAGGAACACCGCCTTCTCGCGGATCCGGCGGATCACCGTGTTCAGCGCCAGGCCCAGGCTCGACGAAGGCGCGATGCTCAGGCAGGGCGGCACGTAGTCGGTGATCTCGAAGACCTCGTTGCGGCGGGTCACCTCCGCGATCGGCAGCGAGACGAATTTGCGCGACGGGTCGTTGGTCACCAGCAGGCTGAAGGCCGGACGCTGGCGCATGATGCGCTCGCCGCCCTCGCCGGAATGGATGTCGGCGACGGCCTCGCCCTCGCTCGCCTCGTAGCGCGCCAGTTCGCCCTGGATGCGCTGGTCCTCGTTGGCGCCGCCCATCGCCGGGATCGCGGCAAAGATCTTCATCGGTGCCCGCCGCAGATCCTCGGCATAGGGGCGCAGGTCGACGGCGAAGTCGTCCGGGTTCTGGGAGGCGAGCTGGACCACCGCACCGTCCGGCATGATCAGGTCCAGGCCCTGCAGCCGGATCATCCCGTCCAGCAGAAGGGCGCGGTCCACGTCGATGTTCACGACGCCGAAGGCATAGGGATTTGCCGTGCGGATCCGGTAGTTGACCAGCCGTTCGGTGCGCAGCGCCGACTGCTGGAAATGCTGCGGGACCAGCAGCATTCCCTCATGCCAGTGGACTTCGTGCGGGACGCCCGGCAGCCTCATGCCCAAGCTCTCATGGTCGACACTCTCCGGATCGACGGTGTGCGGGCCTGGCGCGCCGGGCCGCGCAAGCTCTCGCGCGCGGTCACGACTGCCCCCCCGATACCGTGAAATTCTGGGCCTGCAGAAGGACCACCGGGTTCTCGAACTGGCCGAGCATCGCGCGATGATCGCCCGGCGTCAGGTACTCCGCAAATACGAAGATCGCATCGTAGTCCAGACGCCCGAAATAGTTCAGGGAGACCTGCGGCGCCGAACGGCCGGGAACGACCTCCCGCGACCATACCGTGACATTGCCGGGATTGGCATTCAGGAACTGGTCCTTGTTGGCGAACCAGTTCGTGGCGGTTTCCTTGGACAGGGTCTCCACCAGGGCGGTGGTCGAGACGGCGACGACGTCCACACGGGTCGCATAGCCCTGGTTGGCATCCGACGCCGCCTGGAAGGAGACGGTCGAGACGCTGACCTGCGGCACCACGCGCGGCAGGGAACATGCTGACAGCGAGACGGCAGCAATTGCCGCCACGACCAGCATCGCAAGTCGCCGCATCATCCGCGGTTCCCCCTGTTCAACCCCAACCATGGGCACAAACTTCCGTCCCCCGCTGGCAGGGGTCCGGCCGTGGAGGCCCATTCATGATTCATGCCGCAACCCAACGACTTGCCCATGGCCGTCAGGCACGCCACGCTACAGTTGCATCCCCGCCTTGTACATCCCGACTGTGACGATTGATTGGTTCTGCCGCGCGCCGATACGGACATTCACATCCGCGCGCGGCAACAGGGCAACACCCCCTCTAATCAGCGTGCAATCGCGGCGGCCTTATGGCATCACTGTTTCAACGGTAGACGGGCTCGGCGGCCGGCCCGCCCGGAAATGCCGAATGTCCGGCGGCCGGCACCGCGACGGACGCCGTGCCGTGCCTGCCGGTATGCGCCGGCGGCTGGTGCCCTCGGGGACCAGGGGTCCGCCGGGGCCGGTGTCCGCAAGGGGGCCGGTGTCCGAAAGGGGGCCGGTGTCCGAAAGGGGGCCGGCAACCGCTTTGGCCAGGGTTTAGGGGCCGCATGCAACGGGTTCGGGTCGCATGAAGGGCAAGATCGGCATCGCCTTGTTCGTCGTGGTGTTCCTGCTGGTCGTGGTGCTGACCCTGGTTGCCGGCATCCTGATCGGCGGCGACGGCGTGCCGAGCCAGGTCACATCGCAGGGCAGCGCCTCCAAATCCACGCAGGGTCAGACCACGCAGGGCCAGACGACGCAGGGCCAGGCCGCGCAGGCTCAGAACGGCCAGACCCAGAATGCTCAGGGACAGGGCAGTCAGACGGCGGACGGCGGGTCCCAGAGCGGGACCTCCCAGAGCGGGGCCTCCCAGAGCGGGGCCTCCCAGAGCGGGGCCTCCCAGAGCGGGGCCTCCCAGAGCGGCCAGTCCCAAAGCACCCAGTCCCAAGGTGGACAGGCGCAGGGTGGGCAGGCGCAGGGTGGGCAGCAGGCGCAGTCGGGCCAGTCCGGCGACAGCCAGAGCCAGGGCGGCCAGGCGCAGCAGGGCGGGCAGAAATCAGCCGGCTCTTCCCAGTCGGGCGGTTCCCAGTCCGGCGGCACCCAGTCCGGCGGTACCCAATCCGGCGGCTCTCAGTCCGGCGGTTCTCAGTCCGGCGGCCAGACAGCAGCGAGCCAGGGTGCTTCGGGCGGCCAGGGCGCTTCGAGCCAGGGCGCTTCGGGCCAGGGCGCTTCGGGTCAGGGCGCTTCGGGTCAGGGCGCTTCGGGCCAGGGCGCTTCGGGTCAGGGCGCTTCGGGTCAGGGCGGCGCCCCCGTCAGCCCGGTCTTCACCAAGGTCTTTGCCCCCGACACCGTCGGCTATCTGCTGCAGTCGATCGAGCCGGCAAAGGACGCCCAGGCGGCACCGGACGCGGCCGGCGCGGCGAAGGACAGCACCGCAGCCAGCGCCATCCCGTCCAGCCCCGACGGCACCGGGGCAACGGCGGGATCGCCGCAATCCATCCGCACCTACACCCTGCAGACCGGCATCTTCGCCAGCCGCGACCAGGCCGAGGCCATGGCCAACACCCTGCTGCAGCGCCAGTACAAGGCGTACATGGTCACGATCGAGGACAACGTCTCCGGCCCCACCTTCTATGTCCGTGTCGGCCAGTTCAATTCGCTCTGGGCGGCACAGGATGCGCAGGCCACCTTGCGCAATTTCGACGGCATCCCCGCCGAGGTGATCCGGATCAAGGCCGAGCCGCCGAAGCCCGGCGCCGCGCAGGCGGCGGCGCAGGCCGCGCAGGGCGCGGCGCAGGCCGCAGGCCAGGCGGCGCAGGATGCCGCGAACAGCGCGGGACAGGCGGCCGGTCAGGCGGCCGGCGGCGGCGGACAGAAATGATCACATTGCTGCGCTACCGCCGTCATCTTCAGATCCCCATGTCCATGGCATCGCCTCGACAGCCCAACTGACGGACAAGACCCATGGACCCTGTCTGGACCTACCTGCAGGCCTTGTGGCAGCAGTCGCCGCCCGAAACGCTGGCGCTCTTTGCCGACGTCCTGCTGACCGCCACCGTCCTGGTGGCCGTGGTCGTGATCTGCAGCCGCCTGCTCACCCGCCAGCGGCGGCTGGAGGAAACGGCGACCGCCACCCAGAAGGAGATCGTCGAGCGGCTCGAGACGGTTACCGCGGTGCTGGAGCAGAAGCTGACCGACGCCGCAGAGAAGCTGAACCGCGACATCGCCGTGATTGCCGAGGATGCGCGCGAGGCACGGCGCATCGGCCGTTCGCTGCCCGGCCAGCTGGAACGGATCCAGGCCGGGCTCACCGCCGCGCAGGACGAACTGCTGAACCAGAGCGTGGCGAAGTACCAGGCCAACGAGGCGATCCGGACCGCGCTGACCGGCAAGCCTGCGGCCGCCGCCGAACAGAAGCGGTCAGGCAAGAGCGGCAGCTGAAGGGCACGCCACCCTCCCCGCTCGCCCGCGCCTCTGGCACGGGCACCTCAGTCGCAGGCCCCCGTTTGGCGGCTGCGGCCGGTCGGCGGCGGCCGGTTCGCTGTGGCGGGCCGGTCTATCCCCCCGCCTGCAGTTCGGCGGAGCGGCGGGCGAACTCCTCCGCGCTCATGAAGCCTTCGTCGACCAGGATCCGCATCGCCTCTATCCGCTGCGCGACATAGGGATCCCCGTCGGCGTCCGGAGCCGTGCCCGCGGCACCGCCCGCCGCGTCCTGCGCCGCGGCGGCGTCTTCCGCCACAGGGCGGCCGGCACCATCAGCGGCCCCGGCGCGCGGCGCGGAAGCCTGCCCCCCGGCTGCTGCGGCCGGCTCGCCCGCCGCAGCGGGCAGGATGTCCGCAAGGCTGCGGGCCAGTTCCGCCTCGTCGACCGGCTCGGCCTGCAACGGCCGCTCCTCCGCCTGCGGTGCCGCCTGCGGTGCCGCCCTCGGTGCCGCCGGGTCGGCCGGCTCCGGCGTCAGCGGCGGTGCAAGGCCCGGCACCTCGCCGGCGGTCGGCGCATGGCCGGGTTCGCCCGTCCCGGCACGGCCGAAGACAGCGTCCAGGTCACCCGCATGACCTGCATCCTCCGGTGGTACTGGCGGCTCCTCCTCGGACCGTTCGTGCGCGGGTGGCTCATCCCCGGGCTGTCCGTCGGCACCGTGCGCGTCTGCCGGCCGCCCGTTGGACGCCGGTTCCGTCCCGGATGGCGGCGCGGAAGTCCCGGCCGGTGCCGTGGCGCCCGCTCCCGGCAGCGGTTGCGACCGGGAAGGCGCGGGCGCAGGCACGACCACCTCCGCCGCCGCCGGCAGGCCTGCCGGCGGCGGCAGGTCGTCGACCTGAACCGCGGCCGCCAGGCCGGGAATGCCCGCCGCGGGCGGCAGCGCCGCCTCCGGCGCCGAGGCAGGTTGCTGCGCCGTTCCAGGCTGTCCGGATGCCGTATGTCCCGAAGCCGCATGTCCCGGGGCCGTATGTCCCGGGGCCGTGTCCAGGTGCGGCGGCACGCCGGCATCCGGAATCGCCGGCCCCCACCGGGACGGGGTCGGAGCCGCTTCCGGCTGCGGCGCCTGCCCAGGCACCGCTTCCGGCGCGCCACCATCGGCGAGCGGTCGGCCCGCATCGCCGCCCTCCTGTCCGAAGGCGATGTCATCGGGCAGGCTGCCGCCACGCCATGCATTGCTGGCGTCGGCGCGGCTCAGGAGGGCATCGATGCGCGACTGGAAGCCGCCATCCACCGCCCCGGCGCCGGGGCCCCGCGTGGGCCCGACGCTGCTGCCATGTGCCATCGGCGCCTCGCCCTCCTCCTCCCCGGTGGCAAGGCTGTGCACGGCGCCGGTGACGTTCTCCGACAGGTTCTGGTCCTCCCGGCGGCGCACGCTGTCGCCGCGGCTGCGCGGCGGCGCGGCGGCCGCGCGCAGGCGCCCCAACCGTTCGTCGGTGGTCGAGCGCACGGCGCCATCGCCTGGCATCGGCTCCTGCTCTTCGTCATCGGCCATCGGATTGCGGTCCATCGCCAGCCCGATCGACAAGGCCGAGACCTGGCCGGAGGCGAGGCCGCGCAGCCGCGCGATGCGGCGGTCGATCTCCAGTTCCTCCTGCAGCTTCTGGCGCTCGGCCTCGGCCACCAGTTGCCGGCGGGCCGCCTCGTCATGGTGCATCTCTGGAACAGCCTGCGCCGCGGCGCGGTCCTGCGCCGTCCCGGCCGCGGCGGTGTCCGCAAGCAGCGGCACCTCCGTCCGTTCGTCGCTGCGGGCGGCGGAGGCGAAGGCGACCTCCTGTACCGGCGCGTTGGCCGCGGCAGCGGCGGAAGCCTGGACATCGGTCCATTGCGTGGCGGCCGGCGGTTGCGGCGCCATGCCCGATCTGCGTTGGGCATTGGCGATGATCGACCCGACCGCCGCAGAGCTTTCCTGCGGCGGCATGGCCGGCGCTGCCGCCGGTTGCGGCATGGGCTGCGCCGCGTCCCTGCGCCGACGGCCGGAGCGCACGATGACGGGTTCCTCTTCCTCTGCCGGCGCCGCGGGCGCCGCCGCGGCATGCCCGACGGTGTCCGGCCGGCCCGGCGGCGGCAGCGGCGAGGTCGCGTCCGGACCGGCCGCTTCGGGCTCGGGCGCCGCAGAAACCCGCTGCAGGGCGCCGGCGACCGTGGCCGCCGCCAGCGCTGCCGCCCGCGCATCCGCATCGGCATCGCCCTGTGCACCGCCGGCCGGCCCGGCGAACCCGCTGCCGGCCCGGGCCTGCGGGGCGTTCGCGTCGTCCGGCGCCGGTGCCGGCGTGTCGGGCTGGAAGAAGCTCGGCAGTGCGGGAAGCGGGTCGCTGCCGCCGGCGGTTGACGCTGCGGCGCGGGCACGGCGGCGCACCAGGACCATTTCGTCCTCCGTGTCGCCGGCGGTCTGCCCCGCCGGCACCGTGCCGCCGGCGGGCAATCGCATGGTGCGATGCCCGTCCGGTGCCGCCTTGTGGTTGCGCCCGTCATCATGCGCCGCCTCGGCCTGGCGCTGGCGTCCCTGCGGACCGAGGCTGAGGCGCGGGTCGACGCCCTGCAACTGCTCCACCAGCCGTTCCTCGTCGCGGGTCAGCCGGTTGCGGTAGGTGATCCGCACGGCCGGAGAGACGGCGACATAGATCGCCGCCAGCCAGGTCAGCACCGCCAGTGCCTGCAGGATGTGGGTCTCCTGCAGGAAGCTCTCGTCCGCATGCATCGCGCTCATGCCGACATCGACCCCCTGCGCCTGGATCTCCAGCAGGATCCGCGGCACCGAGAAGCCGATCGCGAAGGCGACATACAGCCAGGGAAAGATCCGGTGCCGGCTGAGGCCGGCGGCACAGGTCAGGTAGCCGACGAAGGCGAAGGCGATGTCCCAGACGCTGACGAAACGCACGAAGCTGCTGCTGGCGCGCCGCAGGAAGAACAACCCCTCCATCACGTGCATCAGCCCGCCGAGGGCGGCCAGGGCGGCGATCACGATGGCCGCCAGGATGAAGCCGTTCATCCCGTAGTCGGGATGCATGCGGGCGGTGCGCAGGTCTGCCTGGATCATCGGGTCCTTGCGAGGCTGGGCCGCATGCCGTGACCGGTCGGGGACGGTCAGGGCAGGTCGGACTGCCGTGGCGGCGGCGGGACGACAAGGGTGCAGGTCGCCGGGGCGCCGCCGCTGGCGGTATCGAGGCATTCGCGCAGCCGGGCCCGGTTGACGGCGATCAGTTCCTCGCCCCATTCCGCCCGCAGGAGCGCCCGTTCGTCGGCGACCTCGAGGATATGGCCGGCGGCCCCCTTCAGGCTGGTGGTGCCGAGGATCCCCGCCGCGGCCTTGGCGCGCCAGACGTCGGGCATGTGCGAGGCGCCGTAGAGGAACAGCATCGGGGCGAAAACCAGCAGGAACACCCAGCCGACCACCTGCACCCAGAACGAGCCGCGGGCGTTCAGCAGCCGGTGGGCGGTATCCTCCAGGCTGCGGGCGGTCCGGTCCAGGCGGTCGACGCTCTGCTCCAGGCGGACGACCGAGACCGGGGGCAGCCGCTCCGTCGCCTGGATCGGCGTGTCGCTGGACAGCATGCCGCCGCCGGCGGCCTGCAGTTCGCCCGGGCGATCCCGCTGCGCACGAGCAACCGCGCCGCCGCCGCCCTGCCCGGGCTCATCGCCATGCACCGCTTCAGCCATGTTGGGTCCCGCTGGATACTGACCGGCGGGGCGCCGTCAACAGGACGCGCCCCGTCCGACCCGAACATTCGGCGGCGACGTTAGCATCCCGACGGCACGGCGGGTAGCACCTGCTTGGCCGCCGCGGGGGGCATCTTCCGGATGCCGCCCTTTCCTATGCGCCGCCTTGTCCCGGATCGCCGGTGGCGACCTGCGGCCCGGCCCGGGGGCCTGTCAACGTGACCAGCAGAACGCCGGCGACCATCACCGCCAGGGCCAGCCAGACCGACCAGTCGACCAGGCTGCCGAAGAACAGCCAGGCCCAGAAGATCGCTGCCACCACGGCCAGGTAGTTGAACTGCGCGAAGAAAACCGGTCCGGCGATGCGTACGATCTCGAAGAACAGGGTGATGGCGATGATGTTGACGAAGGCCGCACCCAGGATCGCCCAGTCGCCCTGAGAGAGTGTGGCCCCTTCGGGTGCTGCCGACAGCGGCTGGTACCAGGTGCCGGTGGCCAGCATCACCACCGCCATGATCGCCGCCGTGGCGAGCAGGGCACCGCTGGCCATGCCGCCGGGCGAGGTTTCCGGCGGCCGCAACAGGGCCGCCGTCACGTTGGTCATGGCGAAGCTGGTCGGCGCCAGCAGTGCCAGCAGGTACCAGCCCGCATGTTCCGGCGATGGCAGGGCGTTGCTGGGGCCGACGATGATCAGGATGCCGAGGAAGCCCAGCACCACGCCCAGCACACCGAGCCAGCGGAACCTGTCGAGCCGCGCGATGACACTGAACAGGTAGGTCAGCGGCGGCGACAGCGCCAGCACCGTGGTCAGGACCCCGGGATCGACCTCCCCCGCCACGTTGGTCAGCAGGCAGATCGGAAAGGCGATGCCCAGGAAGCCGACCGCGACATAGGCCTTCAGATGTCCGAGGCGCCGCCCCGGCCCGCGCCCGACGAGCAGGGTCAGCAGCAGCAGGACCCCGCCGCCCAGCAGGGTCTGCCAGAAGACGTAGGCGAATTCCGGCACCGCGGCATCGCGCGCCATCTTGTTGAACTGGAAGACCAGGCCGTAGACCAGGGCCACCATCAGCAGCATTGCCAGCGGCAGCGCCCGCGAAGGCATGGCCGGCGGCGCCGTCATCGCAGCCACCGCCCGCCCGGGCGGTGCGCCCCCCGAAGATGATCCAATCGTTTCCCCCCGTCGATACGGCCGCCGGTTCGCCGGCGGTCCGGGTCCGCGGCGGCTGTCCCGCCGCCCCCCTGTCAGCCGCTGTAGTGGTAGGTCTGCGCGACCATCTGCTCGACATGCCCGCCGACGGTGGTGGGCTTGTAGCGCCACGGATTGTCCGGTCCGGCACAGCCGGGCAGCGGCCCCTCGACCGCCACGTCGTGGTTCAGACCGAAGAACTGTACCAGCGAATACCGGTCCACGCCGGACAGGTTGATTACCCGGTGCGCGGTCGACATGAACAGGTCGTTGGTCCAGAGCTGCATCAGGTCGCCGAGATTGACCGCGAATGTGCCGGGGATCGGCGGCAGCAGCTGCCACTGTCCTTCCGGCGTCAGCATCTGCAGCCCCGGCACGCCGTTCTGCCAGACCGTGGTGAAGCATTCATAGTCGGTATGCGCGCCGATACCGATATTGTTGATGTCGAAATCCTCGCGCTGCGGCGGGTAGTAGCAGACCCGCAGCCGCGACAGCGGCTTGGTGAAGCGGCTGGTGAAGAAGCCGGGCTCCAGGTCCAGCGCCAGTTCGAAGGCGCGACAGATGGTGCGGCCGAGCTCCAGCTGGCAGTCGAAATAGGTGCCCAGGGCCCAGCGGAAATCCGGCGGCTCCTGCGGCCAGTTGTTGGGGCCGTAGAACCGCACGCCGTTCAGCAGGTCGGGATCGTCCGCCGGCAGGTCGTGCGCCATCTCGATCGCCTCGGACTCATCCTCCCCCTTCAGGGAATGGTCGGCATTGATCCCCTTCACCGGCACGTAGCCGCGGTGGTTGGGAGAGTCCAGGTAGTGGCACTTCATCTTCTGCTCCAGCGGCAGGGAGAAGAAGCGCTGCATGGCGCCGTAGGCACGATCGACCACCGACTCCGGGAACTGGTGGTTGGCGATGTAGAAATAGCCCTTCTCGATACAGGCCTTGCGCAGTTCGGCCGCCGCCTTGCGCTGCTCCGCCTCGCTGGGGCTGTAGAAGGCACCGAAATCGATGACGGGAACCTCCGACGGTTCCAGCGCACGCACCGCGCGCTCGTGAATTCCCTTGCGGACCTGGAAGGCGGTGGTCGGGGCAGACATTGCGGCTCTCCTGCCTGGACGGGATGGCAGCCAGCCGCGGCACGCAGGGCCGACAGCATGGCATCGCGGAACCGTCGCAGGGTAAGGCCGGTCGCGCCGCGGCGCTTGGACAAATGCGCCCTAAACAAAGGAATGGCACGCCGCTGCAGGCAGGTCGGATTGATCGGCCGGAGAGCGCGACCCTAATCTCGTTGCGAAGCCGGGGCCAGAGGGCGCGCCGGCCGCAGCCTTGCCTGCGGCAACGGATCGTGCGCGCAGCCCCTCCGCAGGAATCAGGGGACCAGGACGACATGCGCTTTGCCGTCGATACCGGAGGAACATTCACCGACCTCGTCGTCGAGGACGATGCCGGCGAACTTCACATGTTCAAGGCCTCGACCACCCCGCAGGACCCGATCCGCGGCGTGATCGACAGCCTGCAGGCCGCCGCCGACGGCTTCGGCACCTCGCTGGCGGACCTGCTGGGCCGCGGCTCGATGCTGATCCACGGCACCACCCATGCGATCAACGCCATCATCACCGGCAATACCGCCCGCACCGCCTTCCTGACCACCGCAGGCCATCCCGACGTGCTGGTGCTGCGGGAAGGCGGCCGGACGGAGCCGTTCAACTACACCGTCGCCTATCCGGAACCCTATATCCCGCGCTCCCTGACCTGGGAGGTGCCGGAGCGGCTGCTGTCGGACGGCAGCGTCTATACCGCGCTGGACGAGGATGCGGTCCGCGCCAGCCTGAAGGAGATGGCCGGCCAGGGTGTGGAGGCGATCGCGGTCTGCCTGATCTGGTCGATCGTCAACCCGGCGCACGAGCTGCGGGTCGGCGAGCTGATCGAGGAGGCGCTGCCCGGCATCCCCTACACCCTGTCGCACCGGCTGAACCCGTCGCTGCGCGAATACCGGCGCGCCTCCTCCGCCGCGCTCGACGCCTCCCTGAAGCCGCTGATGGGCGCCTATATGCGCAACCTGACCGGCCGGCTGAAGGAGGCGGGCTTTTCGGGGCGCACCCTGGTCGTCACCTCGCAGGCCGGGGTGATCGATGCCGACCATGCGGCGGAGGCGCCGATCCACCTGATCAATTCCGGCCCGTCGCTCGCGCCGGTCGCCGGCCGCTATTTCGCGCGGGTCGACGAGAAGGCGGATACCGCGGTGATCGCCGATACCGGCGGCACCACCTACGATGTCAGCCTGGTGCGCAAGGGCTCCATCCCCTGGACCCGCGAGACCTGGATCGGCACCCCCTATCGCGGCCACATGACCGGCTTCCCCTCCGTCGACGTGAAAAGCATCGGCGCCGGCGGCGGCTCCATCGCCTGGGTGGACGAGGGCGGCCTGCTGCATGTCGGGCCGCAGAGCGCCGGCGCCATGCCCGGCCCGGTCTGCTACGGCCGCGGCGGCGAGAAGCCGACCCTGACCGATGCCAGCCTGGTGCTGGGCTATATCGATCCGGGCTTCTTCCTCGGCGGCACCATGAAGCTGGAGACCGAGAAGGCCCGCGCCGCGATCGACCGCGACGTCGCCACGCCACTGGGCATGTCGGTGGAGGAGGCCGCCGCCGCCATCGTCGAGGTGGCGACGGAGAACATGGTGCAGGCGATCAACGACATCACCGTGGCGCAGGGCATCGACCCGGCGGAGGGCACCCTGATCGGCGGCGGCGGCGCCGCCGGCCTGAACTCGGTGCTGATCGCCCGCCGCCTGGGCTGCCCCAGCCTGGTGATCCCGGAGGTCGGCGCCGGCCTGTCCGCCGCCGGCGCGCTGATGTCGGACCTGTCGAACCAGTATGCCAAGGCGAAGTTCGCCCATACCGGCGCCTTCGACAGCGACGGGGTGAATGCGGTGCTGGCCGACCTCGCCGCCCAGGCGAAGGCCTTCATCGACGGCCCCGGCAAGGGCTCCATAGAGCAGAGCATCACCTATGTCGCGGAGGCGCGCTATCCGCATCAGGTCTGGGAGATCGAGGTCCCGCTGCGCAAGGACCGCTTCGAGAGCGAGGCCGACATCCGCGCCCTGGTCGCGGACTTCCATGCCCAGCACGAGGAGATCTTCGCGATCAGCGACCCGGACGCCGAGGTCGAGGTGATCGGCTGGACCGCCGTGGTGCGCTGCAAGATCCGGCCGCAGGAAGGCGGCAGCCTGAAGCATGACGAGGCCGCCGTGGCCCTGCCCGACACCCACGACCGGGAGGTCTACTTCCCCGACGCCGGCAAGGTGAAGGCAAAGGTGCGGCGCTTCGACGACCTGAAGCCCGGCGAGAGCGTGGCCGGCCCGGCGATCATCGAATCCTCCTTCACCACGGTGGTGGTCAATCCCGGTGCCACCGCCGTGCGCCGCCCCTCCGGCAGCCTGTCGATCGACCCATTTCACTGATCGGGGCCACTGATCGGACGCCGGTATTGCCCTACAATGGACGCCAGCGGTCCCGGACCGCGGCACATCTGAGCCTGGAGACGAAGCCATGACCGCGCAGAAGGATACCGACGGCGCCAAGCTGGCCATCATGAGCAACCGCCTGGAGGGGATCAGCCGCAAGATGGCGAACACCCTGCTGCGGACCGGACGGTCCGGGGTGCTGAACCTCGCCCGCGACTTCTCCTGCTGCATCGTGACCGCCGACCACCAGCTGCTGGCGAGCGCGGAGAGCCTGCCGATCCACGTGCTGTCCGGCCCGGACATGATGGCCCGGTCGATGGTGCAGTTCCACCCGAAGCTGAAGCGCGGCGACGCCTTCCTGCACAACTCGCCCTATCACGGCTGCTCGCATCCCGCCGACCATACCCTGCTGGTGCCGGTGATGGACGACGAGGGCCGCCACCGCTTCACCGTGCTGGCGAAGGCGCACCAGGCCGATTGCGGCAATTCGCAGCCGACCACCTACCTTGGCTCCGCCAAGGACATCTACGAGGAAGGCGCGCTGATCTTCCCCGCGGTGAAGATCCAGGACGACTACAAGAACATCGACGACATCATCCGCATGTGCCAGATGCGCATCCGGGTGCCGGAGCAGTGGTGGGGCGACTACCTCGCCATGGTCGGCGCCGCCCGCATCGGCGAGCGCGAATTGATGGCCCTTGCCGCGGAGGTCGGCTGGGACGCGCTGGAGGCGCATACCAAGGCCTGGTTCGACTATTCCGAGGAGCGGATGGTCAAGGCGCTGAAGCAGATCCCCTCCGGCACCGCGGAATGGACCTCAACCCACGACCATTTCCCCGGCACGCCGGAGACCGGCATCCCGGTCAACGTGAAGGTCAGGGTGGATGCCGAGGCCGGCCGGATCGAGGTCGACATGACCGACAACCTCGACAACCTGCCCTGCGGCCTGAACCTGTCGGAGGCCTGCGCCCGCACCTCCGCCATGGTCGGCATCTACAATTCCATCGACCATACCGTGCCGAAGAATGCCGGCGCCCATCGCCGCATCACCATCAAGCTGCGGGAGGGCTGCGTCGTCGGCATCCCGAAGCATCCCTATTCCTGTTCCGTGGCGACGACCAACCTGGCCGACCGGGTGGCGAACTCGGTGCAGGCGGCGATGGCGGAGCTGCGCGACGGGATCGGCCTGGCGGAATGCGGCGCGATCATCCCGCCGTCCTGCGGCGTGATCTCGGGCAAGGACCCGAAGGACGGTTCCGCTTACGTGAACCAGGTCTTCCTGGGCTTCACCGGCGGCGCCGGCGGGCCGACCCAGGACGCCTGGCTGACCCTGGGCCATGTCGGCAATGCCGGGCTGTGCTACCAGGACAGCGTCGAACTGGACGAGCAGCGCCACCCGGTGATGATCTACGGTCGCCACCTGATGGCCGACTCAGAGGGCGCCGGCCGCACCAAGGGCGCCGCCCGGGCCTATGTGGAATACGGCCCCTATGGCGGCGGCACCCTGGAGATCGGCTATGTCTCCGACGGCGCGACCAATGCCGCCAAGGGCACCCGCGGCGGCGGCACCGGCGGCCCGGCGGAGCAGTACCGGCGCAAGCCCGACGGCAGCCGCGAGCCCCTGCCCGGCTGCGCCCAGGTGGTGCTGCAGCCCGACGAGCGGATGATCTCCATCTCCTGCGGCGGCGGCGGCTACGGCCCGCCGCACGAGCGCGCGCCGGAAAAGGTGCTGCACGACGTGCGGGAGAAATGGATCAGCCGCGAACGCGCCCGCGACATCTACCTGGTGGCGATCACCGACGACCTGAAGGTGGACGC
>MDTD01092394.1_pt1 | contig 20239 bp, 17 predicted proteins | sample 811221 | NCBI WGS metagenome assembly MDTD01 (sample SAMN05326646, study PRJNA326480) | marine metagenome | isolation source: seawater | place: Pacific Ocean: South West | collected 2011
CCCTGCCGCGGCCCGCCGCCGCCTTCCTGGAGACCCTGCGCGCGCTCTGCCGCTCCCGCGCAGCGGCGGAGTGAGGTGCGCCCGCCGCCACCGCCCCCTGCCCCATCCCCAGGTTTTGCCACCGGCACGACAATTCAATGGTCGCGCCGAAGCGCGAGCGGCGATACTTTCGCAGCAATTGCCGCATGCAAGCGGCAGCACGGACACTTGGGAGGTTTCCGATGCACGACAGATCAGCCGTTCTGCGCCGCCTGATGCGTGGCGTCCTGCCTGCCGCGGCGCTGGCCGCACTGGCCCTCAATGGAGCGACCGCGCCGGCGCAGGCGGAGGAGGTCAAGGTCGGCGTGGTCCTGACCTTCTCCGGCGGCGCCGCCCAGTTCGGCGAGCAGATCTCGCGCGGCATGGAACTCTACATGAAGGAGCATCCGGAGGCCTTCGGCGACAATACGGTCACCTTGGTCAAGCGGGACTCCAAGCGGCCCGGCGGCGACATCGCCAAGAACGCGGTGCAGGAGCTGATCACCCGCGAAGGCGTCGACATCCTGGCCGGCTTCGTCTTCTCGCCCAACGCGATCGCCAGCGCGCCGCTGGCGACCCAGGGCAAGGTGCCGATGATCGTGATGAATGCCGGCACCGCCTGGATCCCGTCCCTGTCGCCCTATATCGCGCGCGTCTCCTTCAGCATGTGGCAGACCGGCTATCCGATGGGGCAGTACGCGGCCGGCAAGCTGGGCTGCAAGACCGCGGCGGTGGGCTATACCGACTATCCGCCCGGCAAGGACAGCCTGGACGCCTTCCAGATGGGCTTCGAGAAGGCGGGCGGCAAGCTGGTGGAGGCGGTGCCGATGGGCAGCCCGGCCGAGGTGCCGGACTTCACGCCGTTCTTCCAGCGGGTGCGCGACGCCAAGCCCGACTGCTTCTATGTCTTCGTGCCGTCGGGCAACCATGCCGCCGCCGTCGCCAAGACCTTCGCCGATACCGGCATGAAGGCCGACGGCGTGAAGCTGATCGGTCCCGGCGACATCACCCAGGACACGCAGCTGCAGGGCATGGGCGACGACGCCGTCGGGCTGGTGACCATGCACCACTATGCCGCCGACTACGACACGCCGGAAAACAAGGCCTTCGTGACCGCCTGGAAGGCGGCCTATGGCGCCGATTCCGTGCCGGACTTCATGGCGGTCGCCGGCTGGGACGGCATGGCCGCCATCGCCCATGCGATCAAGGCGCAGGACGGCGACGTCACCGCCGACGGCACCATGGAAGCGCTGAAGGGCTGGACCTTCGCCAGCCCGCGCGGCCCGATCATGATCGACCCCGAGACCCGCGACATCGTGCATGACGAGAACATCCACGAGGTCGTGAAGGAGGACGGCATGCTGAAGGTCAAGGTCGTCGACACGATCAAGCAGGTGAAGGACCCCTGCAAGGAGCTGAAGGTCGGCAAGTGCGGCGAATAGGCCGTCCGGTTCCGCATCGCCGTCATCCTCGCACCGCGGTACGGAGATGACGGCGGGCAGCCGCCCGGTGCCACCGCCTCCACCTTCGCCGTCATCCTCGGGCTCGGATGCCGGCGGGCGCCCCAATTGCCCGAAGACGGCCCCCACCGTCGTCACCGCCGGGCTTGTCCCGGCGGTCCATCCCAAGGCCAGACTCAATCGCCGCAGCCTGGTCCGGAAACCGTTGCGCAACGGCACCATGGACTCGCGCAACAAGTGCGCGAGTGACGCGGGTGGGGGCAGCAGTCGCCTCAGGCAGTGCACCCTGCATGCGATCCGACCACGGGCCTCGCTGCAAGTACAGGCCGAACCGTGACCGCCGCAATCTCCATCCTGTTCGACGGCCTCGCCTACGCGATGCTGCTGTTCATCATCTCCGTCGGGCTGTCGGTCACGATGGGGCTGATGGGCATCGTCAACCTGGCCCATGGCGCCTTCGCGATGGCCGGCGGCTACGCCACGGTGACCCTGATGAACGACCTGGGCCTGCCCTTCGTGCCGGCCCTGGTCGGCGCCTTCCTGGTTGTCGCCCTGGTCAGCGTGCCGATCGAACGGCTGGCCTATGCGCCGCTCTACCGCCGGCCGGAGCTGGACCAGGTCCTGGTCACCATCGGCCTGGTCTTCATGACGATCGCGGCGATCACCTATTTCTACGGCCCCTCGCCGCCCAGCATCGAGGTGCCGGCCTTCCTGTCCGGCCAGGTCGACCTGGGCCTGCGCACCGTGCCGGCCTACCGCCTGTTCATCATCCTGCTGGGGCTGGCGCTGATCGTGGCGCTGTGGCTGGGGCTGGAGCGCACCCTGGTCGGCGCCCGCATCCGCGCCGCCGTCGACAACCGCGACATGGCGCAGGCGGTCGGCATTCATGTCGACCGGCTGTTCGTTACCGTCTTCGCGCTCGGCAGCGGCCTGGCCGCGCTGGGCGGCGGGCTGGCGATCGAGATCGTCGGCGTCTCCCCCACCTTCGCGGTGCAGTACCTGGTGTTCTTCCTGATCGTCGTCGCGGTGGGCGGCCTGGGCAGCCTGCGCGGCGCCTTCGTCGCGGCAATCGTGCTCGGCGTGCTGGACACCGCGGGCAAGTATCTCTGGCCGGACGGCGGCGGCTTCTTCATCTATGCCGCCACGGTGGCGATCCTGCTGGCACGCCCTGCCGGCCTGTTCGGGCGGGAGCAGACCCGGTGAGCGATACCATGACGGCGCCGGATGCCGCCGCGGTCCGGGCCGCGCTGCGCCGGCGCGACGGCTGGCACTGGACCGAGGCGCTGCCCTGGCTCGCCGCCATCGCCTTCTTCTTCGTCCTGCCCGACTACGCGGTGATGGGGACGACGATCCTGATCACCATCCTGTTCGCCCTCTCCCTGGACCTGATCCTGGGCTATGCCGGCATCGTCACCCTGGGCCATGCCGCCTATTTCGGCGCCGGCGCCTATGCCACCGGCATGCTGTCGGCGCATCTGGGCTGGGGCGAGCCGCTGACCGGCCTCGCCTTCGGCGGCGCGGTGGCCGGCCTGCTGGGCCTGCTGACCGGCTGGGTGCTGCTGCGCTATCACGGCCTGACCCTGCTGATGCTGACCCTGGCCACCGCGATCCTGCTGCAGGAGCTGGCGCATACCGCGGAGCCCTGGACCGGCGGCTTCGACGGGCTGGTCGGGATCTCGATCTGGCCGGTGCTGGGCCTGTTCGAGAACGACCTCTGGGGCCATACCTATTTCTGGTACGCGCTGGCGGTTGTGGCCGTCTGCTTCCTGGCGGTGCGCCGCGTCGTGCGCTCGCCGTTCGGCCGCTCCCTGGTCGGCATCCGCGAGAACAGCGTCCGGATGCAGGCGATCGGCGTGCCGGTGCACCGCCGCATGGTCACTGCCTACACCATGTCGGCGGTCCTGGCCGGCATCGCCGGCGCGCTGTTCGCGCAGCAGGCCGCCTTCGTCACCCTGGACGTGCTGAGCTTCGCGCGTTCGGGCATGGTGCTGATCGTGCTGATCCTGGGCGGCACCGGCCGGCTCTACGGCGCCTTCGTCGGCGCCGCGGTCTATATCGCGCTGGAGGACGAGCTGGCGCGGATCAGCCCGGAATTCTGGGAGTTCGGGATCGGCCTGGTGCTGGTGCTGGTGGTGCTGTTCTTCCGCGGCGGCCTGCTGGGCGCCGCCGACGGCCTGCGCACACGGCTGGGTCGCCGGAGAACGGGGCCGTGAGCGGGGCCGTGAGCGACCCCATGAGCGACGCTGCGCCGATGCTGGAGGTCAGCGGCCTGCGCCGCCGCTTCGGCGCACTGGAAGTCGCCCGCGGCATCGAACTGTCCCTGCCAAAAGGGGCGCGGCAGGCGCTGATCGGCCCGAACGGCGCCGGCAAGACCACCCTGGTGAACCTGATCACCGGCCGCCTGCGACCCGATGCCGGCCGCATCCGGCTGGACGGCCGCGACGTCACCGCGATGGACCCGGCGGCACGGGTGAAAGCGGGCATCGCCCGCACCTTCCAGATCAACCAGCTGTTCCGCGGCCTGGAGGTGGTGGAGAATGTCGCCATGTCGGTGGCGGAACGGCGCGGCGAAGGCGGCAATGCCTGGCGTCCGGCCGCCGCCCAGGCCGAGGTCCTGGACGAGGCGATGGAGATCCTCGCCGGCCTGGGCCTCGCCGACGACGCGCTGACCCCGGTGCGCCTGCTGCCCTATGGCCGGCAGCGCCTGGTGGAGGTGGCCATCACCCTGGGCCTGCGGCCGCGGGTGCTGCTGCTGGACGAGCCGGCAGCCGGGGTGCCGGCGGCCGACAGCCGCAACATCCTGGACGTCCTGTCGCGCCTGCCGGCGGAGATCGCGATCCTGATCATCGAGCATGACATGGAGGTGGTGTTCCGCTTTGCCGAGCGGATCACCGTGCTGGTCGACGGCGGCATCCTGACCGAGGGCACGCCGCAGGAGATCGCCACCGACCCCGAAGTGCGCGCGGTCTATCTGGGGGAACGCGCCACACCCGGAGCGGCACAGGCATGACGGGGGCGGGGGAACCGCTGCTGTCGCTGCATGGCGTGACCGGCGGCTATGGCGAGACCGTCGTGCTGGAGGGCATCGACCTGGCCCTGGCGCCGGGAGAGAGCCTGGCCGTGCTGGGCCGGAACGGCACCGGCAAGACCTCGCTGCTGCGCCTGGTGATGGGCCTGGCCGACCTGCATGGCGGCCGCATTTCCCTTGCCGGCACCGACATCTCCCGCCGGCCGGTCCATGCCCGCAACCGGGCCGGGCTGGGCTTCGTGCCGCAGGAGCGGGAGATCTTCGCCTCCCTCACCGTGCAGGAGAACCTGGCAGTCGCCGGCCGAACCGGGCCGGCCGCCGCCAGCTGGACCGAGGCACGGGTCTACGAGATGTTCCCGCGCCTGGCGGAGCGGCGGGAGAATCGCGGCAACCAGCTCTCCGGCGGCGAGCAGCAGATGCTGGCGATCGGCCGGGCGCTGATGGGCGATCCGCGCCTGCTACTGCTCGACGAGCCGTCGGAGGGGCTGGCGCCGGTGATCGTGGAGGAGCTGGAGCGCGCCATCGGCGCCCTGCGCGACCAGGGCGGTCTGACGGTGATCCTGGTGGAACAGCACACCCGTTTCGCGCTCGACTTCGCGCCCCGCGCCATCGTCCTGGACCGCGGCCGTATCGTCTTCGACGGCGACAGCGCAGACCTGCGGGACCCAGAGGTGCTGCAGCGGCATATGGGGCTGGTGCAGTAGCGCCAGGCCGCGTCAGCCGCCGCCCGCGGCGGCAATCTCCACCCGGTTCCGGCCGCCTGCCTTGGCGGCGTAGAGCGCCCGATCCGCCACCTCGAACGGCCCCGCCGCCGTGCCTGCATCCGCGCCCGGCCGCAGCAGGGCGACGCCGACGCTGACCGTGACCGGCACGCTACGGCCGGCTGCCTCCACCGGCGCCTGCGCGAGCGCCAGCCGGATGCGCTCCGCCACCTCCTGCGCCTGGGCGACGTCCTGCACCCGCAGCAGCGCGGCGAATTCCTCGCCGCCCAGGCGCCCGAACAGGTCGTCAGGCCGCAGCTGCGCCTCGGCCCGCCGGCAGAACGCCTGCAGGACCAGGTCACCCGTCTCATGGCCGAAGCTGTCATTGACCCGCTTGAAATGGTCGAGGTCGAACATCAGCAGCGCCAGCCCCCCGCCGGACTCTCCGGTGCGGGCCAGCAGCTGCTCCAGCCGCTCGCCCAGCCCCCGCCGGTTCAGCACCCCGGTCAGCGGGTCGGTGTCGGCCAGGGTGCGCAGGCGCGCCTCCACCCGCTCCCGCACCAGGCGGGCGCCGTAGATCACGATCACCAGCAGGATCAGCACCTCGACGATGCCGTCCAGCCAGGCGATCGGGAAGCCGCCGAGCGCCGGCGGACGCAGCCAGAGGCCGGCACCGGCGATCCCCATGTTCCAGATTGCGGCCAGCAGCAGGAACAGCGCCATCGGCCGCCGGCTGGAGGCCGCAGGCAAAGGCGCATCCGCGGTGGCCGGACGGGGCCAGATCGCGTGGGCGAGCAGGAAATAGCCGATCGCGGAGCCCGCGTTCAGCAGGGCGAAGCGCAGGAAGAAGGTCTCCCGCAGCTCCGGGACGGCGACGCTGATCAGCCAGGTGGCCGCCGGCAGCAGCGCCTCCGGGTTCAGGGACAGCCCGTCGAGCCGGCGGGCACCCCAGATCCAGCCGGCGAAGGCCAGCAGCAGCAGCAGGTTGGCTAGGCCGACGGTAACGATGTCGGGCAGCGGCTCTGCGGCGACCAGCGCCAGGCCGACCGCCGTCGCGCCAAAACCCGATGCCCACCACAGGAAACTGGACGCCGCACGGTCGCGCTGCCAGGCCACGAGCAGGCCGGCACCGACCGTCAGGGCTGCCGCAGCGAGGATCACCAGCGCTGTCAGATAGTCGAGCAAGGTACTCCCGTCCGTTTCCGCGGGCGGCGGCTCGTGGCCCGCCCGGATCGAGGCCGACCAGTCCTACGCCAGTCTGCCGTCCGGACCAAGCTGCCGGCGTCGCGAAAGCGTCACACGGAACCGCTTGCGGGACCGCCCGTTCCGACTATCGTCCCCGCACATTCCGCCGGCAGGAAACACCATGAAGCTCGAGGATCTGCAGCGCGCCGCCCATGGCGAACCGGAAGCGGTGGCCGCCGTGGTCGATGCCTTGAAACGGGGCGCGACCGGGGAGCTGCAGGCGGTGACCGACCTGCCGGCGTTCGAGGCGGCCCGGCTGATCCTGCAGCTGAAGCCGAAGCGGGCGCGCAGGCTCCTGGACATGCTGCCGGACGCGCCGAGCCTGGCGCTGGTCGCGGAACTCGACCCCTGGATCAGCGAGCATCTGCTGGACGAGAAGCTGCAGAAGCGGATCTCCCGCATCGCGGCCCGCCTGCCGGTCGAGGACGCGGCCGACTTCCTCGCCGACACGCCGGAGGAGCTGAAGGAACGGGCGCTGGCCGAACATCCGCACCAGGTCGCGCTGCGCACCGCGCTGGATTTCCGCGAGGAAACCGCCGGGGCGATCATGCAGCGCCGGCTGGTGGCGGTGCCGATCGCGATGAATGTCGGCGAGGCAGTGGCCGAGATCCGCGCCCGTGCCGACCGGATCGACCGGCTCTACACCGTCTACGTCGTCGATGCCGAACGGCGCCTGCTCGGCTTCCTGAAGCTGCGCGACCTGCTGCTGAACCCGCCGGAAACGCCGCTGCGGGACCTGGTGCGCATGGACGCCGTCTCCGTCTCCGCCGACACCGACCGGGAGGAGGTCGCCCGCCTGGCGGAGCGCGCCGACCTGGCGATGGTGCCGGTGGTCGACGCGCAGGGCCGGCTGCTCGGCGTCGTCACCACCGAGGACCTGCTGGAGACGGAGCGCGAGGAGGCGGCCGAGGACATGATGCTGATGTCGGGCCTGGATCCCGACACCAGCCCCGCCGACGGGCCGCTGCGCATCGTGCCGCGGCGGCTGCCCTGGCTGGCGGCCGGGCTGATCGGCTCCGGCACCGCGGCCCTGGTGGTCGGCTCCTACGAGGATGCCCTGGCGGAAGCGGCGATCCTCGCCACCCTGATCCCGATCGTCATGTCGCTGGCCGGCAATGCCGGCATCCAGGCCTCCACCGTCACCGTGCAGGCGCTGGCCTCCGGCAGCTACTGGGCCGGCGACATCTTCGGCCGCACCCTGCGGGAGCTGGGCGGCGCATTGTTGAACGGCATCGCCGTCGCGCTGCTCGTCAGCCTGGGCATCTTCGTGCTGTCGACGATCGCCGAGGTGCCCGAGCCGACCCTGCTGGCGCTGACTGCCGGGCTGACCCTGGTGGCGGTGATGGTGCAGGCCTCCGTCATCGGCTCCCTGGTGCCGGTGATCCTCGACAAGCTGAAGTTCGATCCCGCCGTCGCCACCGGCGTCTTCATCACCACCTCCAACGACGTGATCGGGGTGCTGATCTTCTTCGTCATCGCCACGACCCTGTACCTCTGAGGGCCGGCCCGGCCGCGGATCAGGCGCGGAACAGCGCCTTCATCCCGTCCACGCCGATGCGGGCATAGGCCCGCTTGCGGTGGGTGACGACGGTGCTTTCGGCGATGCCCAGTTCGGCGGCGATCCGCGACGCGCTCTGCCCTGTCAGGACCCGCGCCGCCACCGCGCATTCCCGCGGCGTCAGGCCCGGAAAGCGCCGCCGCAGCCGCGCCTCCTGCTCCCCGACACTGTCGCCGGCCGCCGGCGGCAGGCTGGCCAGGTGCCGGTCCACCACTTCCAGCAGCAGCGGGAAGGCGCCGGCCGCCGCCTCCCGCAGGCCCTCGGCGAAAGGCCCGGCGGCGCGGCTGCGATACAGGCTCAGTGCCACTCGGTCGCGTCCCCCTGCCCGCACCAGCGACAGCCGGTCGGCGATGCCGGTACGGTCGTAGCAGGCCCGGCGATAGCCCAGGTCGGCGATCTCGTCCGCCCGCTGGTAGGTCAGGCAGAGCCCCTGTTCGCGCGCCGCCGTCAGGATGCGGAAATTCGCATCCTCGCCGTAGTGGCGCATATAGCCCTCCGCCGCATGCGCCGCATTGAGCGGATGGGTGGTGGTGGCGGTGCCCAGCAGGCGCGGCGGCGCCGCCGGATCGCCACCGCCGACCGCCGCCGGCGCGAAGATCGAGACGAAGCTGGCGCCGAAGCAACCGGCGCAGAAGTCGAGCATGGCATCGGTGAAGCCGGCACCGCCGATCCCCGCAACCAGGCGCTGGACGGCCGCCACGGGCACCTGCCCGCCGGAAGGCCCGGCCTCCTCAAAGCTGCGGATCTGCATGGCGGCCTCCCCTGCCGCATCGGTCTGTTCGGCCGCCGCATCATAGGGCGTCGACATCGCCGCGGGCGAGGGCCGGCTTTTCCCCATTGCTGGGGAATGATCCCTGGCCGTCGCCGCGCTAGCTTCCGCGGAAATGCGATGGCACCGGGAGGGACCAGATGAGTGCGGATTTCCAGGACGTGGTGCGCCGGCGGCGCAGCGTGCGGCGCTTCGAGGCGGGCCGTTCGGTGGAGCGGGCGGTGCTGCAGCGGATCGTCGATGCCGGCCGCTGGGCGCCGTCGGGCGCGAACGTGCAATGCTTCGACTTCATCGTGGTCGACGAGCCGGCGATGCGCGATGCGGTGACGGAGGTCTTCCTGCGCCAGGCGCAGCGCCTGGTGGACCATGCCAAGGGCTTCCCGGCGGTGAAGAAGAGCTATCTGGCGAACACGGTGGCGATCGTCCTGGTGCTGGGCGATCCGCGCTGGAAGGTCTGCTTCCCGCAACCCACCAGCGCCGACTGGGAGCGGGAGTATCTGGACAACAACGAGGCGATCTTCCTCTGCTCGCTCGGCGCGGCGGTGCAGAACGTCCAGCTGGCCGTGGCGGCCGAGGGGCTGACCTCGGCCTGGCTGTCCGGCGGCGGCGAGGAGATCACCAACCGCGAGCTCTCGGACCTGCTCGGCTATCCCGACTGGATGCGGGCCTATGGCACGGTGCCGATCGGCTACCCGACGGAGGAGGAGCATCGCCGCTATCGCCGGCCGCTGGCGCAATGCCTGCACTGGAACCGCTACAACCCGGAGCAGTACCGGCGCCACGCGCAGGTCGATTTCTACGAAAGCAGCCTGCGCCCCTTCGCCATGTACCGCCACGAGGAGGAAATGGACGCCTGGCCCGACCGGGCGGAGAAGCTGGGCGACTGGGATGCCGCCTTTACCGGCCCGGCGCCCAATCCCGCCGGCACCCTGGAGCCGGCGGCCGATTTCTCCAAGCCGCGGGTGGCGGGCCAGGCGACCAAGCGGCGCCGGACCCGGGCAGACGGCGAAGGCTGAAGGGGCGGCGCAACGAAATGCCGCCCGATCGGCACGACGGCAGGAGAAGCGCCCTCTGCGCCTATTGGACCATCGGCCCGCTGACCGGGATCGGCGGCACCGCCACCTTGCGGGTCAGGGCGCCGTCGACCGCCAGCACCGCGCCGGAGCTGCAGCCCGACAGGTCGGAGGCCAGGAACAGGATCGCCTTGGCGATCTCCGCCGGTTCCGCCGGCCGGCCGAGCGGGATCGCCTGCCCGACCGCGGACCAGTAGTCGTCGCTGAGCGCGGCCACCAGGCGCGGGGTGCGCACGAAGCCCGGCGCGACGGCATTGACCCGGATGTTGCGGGGGCCGAGCTCCACCGCGGCGCAGGCCACCAGGTGGTGCAGCGCCGCCTTGGCCGCGCCGTAGATGCCCTGTTTCGGGATCGACATGGTCCCCGACATCGAGCCGACGAAGACCAGGCTGCCGCCGCGATCGCCGAGGGCCGTAGCGGCCGCCTGGATCGCCAGCCAGGCATGGCGCAGGCCGATGTCGAAATGCCAGTCCCAGACCTCGTCCGACGCCTCGGCGATCGGCTGGTTGTCGGCCATGCCGATGATGTCGACCAGCCCGGCGAAGCGGTCGCCCTGGCGGGCGGCGACCGCCTCGAAGACGGCATCCATGCCCGCCCGGCCGGTCACGTCGGCGGCGACGGCCGTGCCGCCGACCTCCGCCGCCACCCGGTCGGCACGGTCGCGGTCGCGGTCCACCAGGACCAGGTCCGCCCCGGCCTGCGCCAGCGCATGGGCGGCCTGCCGGCCGATCCCCTGGCCGGCGCCAAGCACCACGAAGCCGCTTCCGTCGAGGCGCAATGCCTGCAGATAGTCCGGCACCGCGCTGTTGTCGATTGTCATCCATTCCCCTCCGAAGCCATGCGATCGCGCCCGCCATCGTTCATGGCGTCGCGGCCTGCGTCCAGGCGGGACCGCGGGGCTTCTATTCGGCGGAGAGGATCAGGTTGCGGACGATCGGGTAGATCTGGCCTTCCCAGCGACGGCCGTTGAAGACGCCGTAATGGCCGACATCGGCCTGCAGATGGTGGCGCTTCAGGTAGGGCTTCAGCCCGGTGCAGAGGTCATGCGCGGCGACCGTCTGGCCCATCGAGCAGATATCGTCGCGCTCCCCCTCCACCGTCAGCAGGGCGGTGCGACGGATCGCGGCCGGCTTCACCTTCTGCCCCCGGAAGGTCAGGTCCCCGGTGGCGAGCTGTGCCTCCTGGAACACCTTCTGCACGGTCTCCAGATAGAACTCCGCGGTCAGGTCCAGCACCGCGAAATACTCGTCGTAGAAGACCCGCACCGCCTGCGCCTTGTCGCGGTCGCCGTTCGCCAGGTGGCGGAACAGGTCGCCATGCGCCTTCACATGGCGGTCCGGATTCATCGCCATGAAGGCCATCAGCTGCATATAGCCGGGATAGACCTTGCGGCCGGCGCCGGGATGGCAGGGCGGCACGGTGGCGATCAGGGTGCGCTCGAACCAGTCGATGGAGCGCTCCGTCGCCAGATGGTTGACCTCCGTCGGGTTGATCCGCGTGTCGACCGGCCCGGCCATCAGGGTCAGGCTGGCGGGCTGCGCCGGATCGCGCGCCTCCGCCATCAGGGCGACCGCGACCAGCGCCTGCACGCAGGGCTGGCAGACCGCGACCACATGCGTGTTGGGGCCCAGATGCCGCAGATAGGTCATCAGATGCTCGACATATTCGTCGAAGCCGAAGCGGCCGGCATCGAGCGGCACGTCGCGGGCATTGTGCCAGTCGGTGATGTAGACGTCGTGTTCCCGCAGCAGGGTGCGCACGGTGCCCCGCAGCAGGGTGGCGAAATGGCCCGACAGCGGCGCCACCACCAGCACCTTTGGCTGCGGCGCCTCGCCGCCATTGGCCGCCGGCGTGCCCTCCTTCGCGAAGCGCAGCAGGGTGCCGAAGGGGGTGGTCAGCGCCGCCTCCTCCCGCACCGCGACCTGACGGCGGCCGATCGCGATGGTTTCGATGCCGAAGGGGGGCCGGCTGTGGCTGAGCTTCGTGTCAGCCAGCAACGCCCAGCCGGCGGTCAGGGCCCGCCAGGCCGGCAGCCCGCCCATCCAGCCGTCCAGCGCGCCCATGGTCCAGCCGTCCGCCGTCTCCACCGCCCGCCGCGCCAGCGCCCGCATCGGGGCGGCCAGGTTCGACTGGATCTCATAGGCCAGGTAGTGCATGGGCGATGGCAGTCCGCTCTCAATTCCACGCCGCGTCATGCGGCGGTCCCCGGTCCGCCCCGCCCGCCGGGACATATGCCGTTGGCGGGGGGATGGGGCAGCCCGACCATCAGTCTGCCGTGGAACAGGTTAAGGTTCTTTTGCTGCGTTGCGAAAGAGGGAAGGCGCATTTATGTTGCGTTGCGAGGCAGAATTCGGTCGACGCGGCCGGCCTGCGCCCCCGGATCCGTCCGGATCGGCGGCGGCCCGGCCCGCGGGGAGGGGTGGATGGCCCAGGCGGTCCTGACGATTTCCAGCAAGAACTACTCCTCCTGGTCGCTGCGGGGCTGGCTGCTCTGTCGCATGGCCGGCCTGGACTTCAAGGAGGAGATCGTCGGCCCCGACGACAGCGCCAGCCGGGCGGAACTGCTGCTGCTCTCCCCGTCCTTCCTGGTGCCGCGCCTGCAGCACGAGGGCGCGGTCGTCTGGGACACCCTGGCGATCGCCGAATACCTGGCGGAGCTGGACCCCAAGACCGGAATCCTGCCGGAGGAACGGGTGAAGCGGGCCCATTGCCGCGCCGTCTCCGGCGAGATGCATTCCGGGTTCTACAATCTCCGCTCCGCCCTGCCGATGAACCTCAAGGCCCGCTTCGAAGGCTTCAAGATCTGGTCGGGCGCGAAGCCGGACATCGAGCGGATCCTGGAGATCTGGCGCGACTGCCTGAAGACCTATGGCGGGCCGTACCTGTTCGGCGACGCGCCGACCCTGGCGGACGCCATGTATGCGCCGGTCTGTACCCGCTTCCGCACCTACGACGTCGCGCTGGAAGAGGCGACCGCCGCCTATTCCGACACGATCCTGTCCTGGGCTCCGATGCTGGAATGGACCGAGGCCGCCCTGGCCGAGCCGGAAGAGATCGAGGAACTGGACGTCGAATTCTAGCCGGCGTTCCATCGACGGCCTGCCACCGCCCCCCACAGCCCTGCAAGCCACCCGTCTGCCGCGCCTTCGAGCGTGAGCCCGCCGCCATCGCCGGACCCCTGTCCGATCATGGCGAAGCATCGGGTCTGCGCCACGTCCCGGCGCAAGAGGCCGCCATGCCGCACCACCCTGGCGCGGTTCCTGCACAGCGTGCCGGGCGGGATTGCCTGACGGGCCAACCGGACGGGCCCGGCAGGCATGGAAGCGATTGACGCCGCCGGCAGCAACTTTCACACTGTGAAAGTCATTGTCCCGAGGAGCTGGCCATAGGTCGCTCCGGCATGCCGCATGCGGGACTGAGGGCAGCAGGGCTGGGCAAGGGGGGCCGACGCGCAGGCGATGAAGTATTTCGAACCCACGGACCTGGATGAAGCCTTGGATCTGTTGGCTGCAGACGAGGATCTTGCCTGTCTTGCCGGCGGCCAGACCCTGGTCGGCGTGCTCAATCTCGGCGTGGCGGAGATCGGCGGCCTGGTCTCCCTGCGGCGCGTAAGCGGCTTGAATGAAATTCAAGTGAATGAGACCGGCGTGACCGTCGGTGCGATGGCCACCCATGCGGCGGTGGCGCGGGATGCCCGCCTGACGGGCCGCTTCGCGCTGCTGAAAGAGGCAGCCGGCCGGATCGCCCACCCCGCCATCCGCAGCCAGGGAACGATGGGCGGCTCGATCTGCCATGCCGATCCGGCCGCCGACTATCCCGGCGTCCTGGTCGCGCTGGATGCACAGGTGGAGGTCGCCGCGGCAGGCGGCCGCCGGCGGATCGCGGCGCAGCACTTCTTCGTCGATTTCCTGACCAGCGCGCTGGAGCCCGGCGAGATGGTCACCGCCGTGCATTTCCCGGCCGGCGCCGCGACCGCGCGGGAGGCCGGCATCTACGAGAAGTTCACCCGGGTGGACGGCGACTATGCCACCGTCTCGGTCGCCTGTGCCATCGGCATGGAAGGCGCGGCCTGCAGTGCCGCCGGCATCGCCCTGGGCTCCTGCGACGTGCGCCCGGTGCGCAGCGCCGCAGCCGAGGCCGCGCTGCTGGGCGGCGCCCTGGACGAGGCGGCGGTGGCGGAGGCCGGCCGCCTGCTCGCGGAAGCCGCCGATCCGCAGACCGACACCCGCGGCAGCGCCGACTATCGCCGCCGCCTGATCCCGGGGCTGGTGGCGCGCGCGATCGGCCGCGCCCGCGCCGCGCTCGACCTGCAATAGGGACCCCCTGCGATGTCCGACAAGCTTCACCTCACCCTCACCGTGAACGGCGAGACGCAGGAGGTCCTGGCGCCACCGGAGCGCACCCTGCTGGACCTGCTGCGCGACCAGATCGGCCTGACCGGCGCGAAGAAGGCCTGCAATGCCGGCATCTGCGGGTCCTGCACGGTGCTGCTGGACGGCGAACCGGCACGCGCCTGCCTCTGCCTGGCCGCGACAATCGGCGACCGGCCGGTGACCACCGTCGAGGGGCTGATGACAGGCAACCGCCTGTCGCCGGTGCAGCAGGCCTTCGTCGATTCCGGTGCGATCCAGTGCGGCTTCTGCATGACCGGCATGATCGTTTCCGCCACCGCCCTGCTGGCGGAGAACCCGGACCCCGATGTCGACGCGATCCGAGAGGGGCTGTCCGGCAATCTCTGCCGCTGCTCCGGCTATGTGAAGGTGATCGAGGCGGTACAGCTGGCGGCGCGCTACCAGCGGGAAGGACAGACGGCATGAACAAGCCTCTCGACCCCAACCCTCTCGAGGGCGCGATCGGGCTCAGCCTGCCGCGGCTGGAGGCGGTGGAGAAGGCGCTGGGCCAGGCGCGCTTCACCGAGGACCTGGTGCTGCCGGGCATGCTGCACGGCGCCCTGCTGACCAGCCCGCATCCGCATGCGCGGATCCGCGGCTACGACGTCTCCGCCGCGCTGGCGCTGCCCGGCGTGAAGGCAGTGGTCACCGGCGACGATTTCGAGACCCGCTATATGGGCCTGGTGGTGAAGGACGAGACGGCGCTGGCCAAGGGCAAGGTGCGCTATATCGGCGAGCCGGTGGCCGCGGTGGCCGCCGTGGATGCGGAAACCGCGCGGGCGGCGGTGCACCTGATCGAGGTCGACTACGAGGAACTGCCGGCGGTGTTCACGCCGGAGGAGGCGATGGCCCCCGGCGCGCCGCTGCTGCACGAGGATTACGGCAGCTACTTCAAGATCTTCGACGCCGTGCACGACGGCAACATGCTGTCCAAGGCGGAGATCGTCGGCGGCGACCCGGATGCCGCGATGGCGAAGGCCGACCGGGTGTTCGAGAATGTCTACGAGCTGTCGGCGCAGTATCACGCCTATATGGAGCCCGGGGTCGCCCTGGCGCAGGTCGACCCGGACGGACGGGTGACGGTCTGGTCCTCGACCCAGAGCGTCTTCCGCACCCAGGCCAACATTTCCGAGAGCCTGGGCATCCCGATGGCGAAGATCCGCTGCATCAGCCCGCGCATCGGCGGCGGCTTCGGCGGCAAGTCGGAAGCGACGGTGCAGCCGGTGGCCGTGCTGCTGGCGCAGAAGGCCGGCCGCCCGGTGCGCATCGCCCTGTCGCGGGACGAGGACATGACCGCGATGCGGTCCCGCCATCCGGCGCGGGTGACCTGCCGCACCGGGGTGATGAACGACGGCACCATCGTCGCCCGCGACCTCGACATCCTGATGGACGGCGGCGCCTATGCCGACGACAGCCCGGCGGTGATGATGCTGGCGGCCTATTTCGGCACCGGGCCCTACCGGATCCCGAACTACCGGCTGGGCGGCCGCGCGGTCTATACCAACAAGCTGCGCGCCGGCGCCTTCCGCGGCTTCGGCAATCCGCAGGCGACCTTCGCCACCGAGGCGCAGCTGGACGAGATCGCCGAGGCACTGGGCATCGACCCGTTCGAGCTGCGGCTGAAGAACGCGCTGCAGCCCGGCGACCGCTGGATCGACGGTCATGCCATCGACAGCTGCACGATCACCGACTGCCTGGAGGCGCTGCGCGACGGCATGGACTGGCCGGCCCGCAAGGCGGCCGCCGCGGCATCGGCCCGCCCCGGCCGGCGGCGCGGCATCGGCATCGCCGCGGTCGCGCATCTCTGCGGCTTCATGGCGACCAGCGCCTTCGTCCGCCTGCTGGAGGATGGCAGCGTCGCGCTGAACACCGGGGCGGTGGATATCGGCCAGGGCTCCAACACCGCCCTGACCCAGATCTGCGCCGCCGCGCTGGGCCTGTCCCCCGACCAGGTGCGCTGCGTCGACGCCGATACCGACACCGCGCCCTACAATTCCGGCACCAATGCCAGCCGGGTCACCTACATGGTCGGACGCGCCATCGGCGAGGCCGCCGATGTGGTCCGCAACAAGATCCTGGAGCATGCCGGCGAGATGCTGGAGGCCCATGTGGGCGACCTGGAGCTGCTGCCCGGCGGCAAGGTCGCGATCAAGGGTGTGCCGGGCAAGACGATCAGCTTCCAGGAGGTCTCGATCCGCGCGCACTGGGCGACCGGCGGGCCGATCATGGGGACCGGCAGCTTCGTCTACGAGGCGGGAGAGGTCGACCCGAAGGTCGCGCTGACCAAGGGCTTCATGTCGTTCAACGGCGCCGGCGCCTATACCTTCGCCGCCCAGGCGGTGGAGCTGGAGGTCGACGAGGTGACCGGCCAGGTCGAGGTGCTGGAGGTCTGGTCGGCGCACGATGTCGGCCGGGCGGTCAATCCGGGCGCCGTCGACGGGCAGATCCAGGGCGGCGTTGTGCAGGCGCTGGGCTATGCCCTGACCGAGGAGATGGTCTGGGCCGACGGCCGCCTCGCGAACCCCAGCTTCATGGACTACAAGATCCCCGGCACGATGGACGTGCCCTACGGCATCCATGCCATTGTGCTGGAAAAGGCGGAGCCGACCCATCCGTTCGGCGCCAAGGGGGTCGGCGAACCGCCGATCATCGGCATTGCGCCCGCCGTCTCCAGCGCCATCCACGACGCCACCGGGCAGCGCCTGCGGCGGTCACCGATGACCCCGGAGCGGGTGTTCCGCGCCATGGCGGGCGAAGGCGACGGGGTCGGCATCGACTGGCCGAACGGAGTGAGCTGAGAGCATGGCCGCCACCGGAACCGGCGACTATCCGCGCGACCTGGCCGGCTATGGCCGCCGCCTGCCGGACCCGCAATGGCCGGGCAGCGCGCGGATCGCGGTGAACATCTGCCTCAACATCGAGGCGGGCGGCGAACTGAACGTGCTGCACGGCGATGCCGCGTCCGAAGGGATGCTGACCGATATCGGCTGGCCCTCGGTGCCCGGCGCGCGGGCGCTGCTGGCAGAGAGCGCCTTCGAATACGGCCCGCGCCGCGGCGCCTGGCGGCTGCTGCGGATGATGCGCGAGCGCGGCATCCGCGGCTCCATGCTGGCGGTGGGCATGGCATTGCAGCGGGTCCCCGACCTGGCCGCCGCCCTGGCGGAGGACGGCCATGAGGTGGTCAGCCATGGCTGGCGCTGGATCGACTACCAGGACGTGCCGGAGGATGTGGAACGCGAGCATGTCCGCCTGGCGGTCGAGGGGCTGAAGGCGGTCACGGGCCGCCGCCCGGTCGGCTGGATGACCGGCCGGCCGGGACCGAACACCCGCCGGCTGGTGGCGGAGGAGGGCGGCTTCCTCTACGACCGCGACGCCCTGAACGACGAACTGCCCTACTGGGTGGAGGCCGCCGGCCGGCCGCATCTGGTGATCCCCTATTCCTACGAGACCAACGACAACCGCTTCGACGGCAATGCCGGCTTCAACACCGCCGACGATTATTTCCAGTACATGCGCGATGCCTTCGACCTGCTCTATGCCGAGGGTGCGGAGGAGCCGCGCATGCTCTCGCTCGGTCTTCACGACCGGCTGATCGGGCGGCCCGGCCGCGCCGTCGGCTTTGCGCGGCTGCTGGACCACATGCAGTCCCACGACCGGGTCTGGTTCGCCACCGGCGAAGAGATCGCCCGCCACTGGATGACGGTGCATCCGGCGCCGGCTGAACCCGCCATTTGAGCGAGGGCGCGAGGAACGATCTGCCGCAAAAGCAGAATTTGCGCCTAACAAGTCAAAACCGAGAATCCATGTCGATCGACGGCCATAGCATCAGGCCATGAGAAATATTTGCAACAGTGTTAATGCGGCAGAGCGTAGTACATTAAATCTCCCGCCGGTGATATTCTTGTTGCCCACTGGCCCCGACCGGATTATCCACCTTTCGTTTTGCAGCGGCTGCGCCTGGAATGCGGCATCCCCCGCCGCTACCTGGCCTTCAGGTCGCAGCGCGCATGATGATTTCCGATCCGGATGGCGCGCCGCCCAGGCGATTGGACCGGTTGCAGCGGGTTGAGCGAGCGCCCCGACCCTCGGTCCCCCCGTCGTCGGTGACAGGCATTGTGGAGGACGAAGTCATGCCCATGCCCATGCCGATCAACAGGGAACTCCAGGACCAGGCCGTCGCCCAGTACCGGGGCCTTCCGACGATGACGGACAGGGTCCTGTCGCTTCTGCTGGAGACCGTGGCGGCGCGGTTCGAGGTGGACTTCGCAAGTGTCTCTCTGCTCGATTCCACCGAACAGATCCCGTTGTGCATGGTGGGCACGCCGCCGGGCCGCGCCCCACGTGAACAGGCACTCTGCGGCCATACGGCGATGCAGAACGAACCGCTCGTGGTCCTGGACGCAACCAGGGACGACCGTTTCGCGCACAATCCTCTCGTCGTCCAGGCGCAGGGGATCCGCTTCTATGCCGGCTGCCCGCTGCGTACCCCCGATGGCGTCACCATCGGAAGCCTCTGCCTGGTCGGCCGCAGGCCGCGGGCAAGCTTCTCGCGGGCATTGGTCGTCGATCTCGCCACCTTCGGCGAGATGGCGATGAGCCGGTTGAACGAGCTGCGGCAGGCACAGATGCAGAAGCAGCTGGACCGGACCGCTGCACAGGAGCGCGTGCTGGCGATGGTCGCCCACGAACTGAAAGGCCCGTTGACGGCCGTCATCGGCTATTCGGCACTGCTACGCCAGAGCGTTGCAGACACCGACCAGCGCGACTGGACCGATGCGGTGCTGCAGGCCAGCGGTCAAGCCTATACCCTGGTCGACCGGGTCCTGGAATATGCCAGCCTGCTACAGGGCGACATCTCGCTGCGCGAAGACGTCGTCGCGCTGGCGGACCTGCTGGCGGAGGCGCGGTCACAGTCCGGCCCTGCCTTCCTCGCCAGGTCGGTTGACCTGGTCTCGGAGGCAGAGCCCTCCGGTGCCGACCTGACATTGCGCTGCGACAAGGCGCATATGCTGCAGGCCCTCGCCGCCATTCTGGTAACGGCCGTCGCTGCCGTACCGGCCGGAGGCGAGGTCCGGCTGTCCATGTCCTGGCAGCCACCGGAGGGACTGACCATCAGCATCCGCGGCCTGCACGACGGGCCGGAGCCGCAGGTGAGACCGGAGGCCGGCGGCAAGGACAGCATCCTGTTCAGGAACGCCGAGGGGCAGGTCGACCTCGGCCTGCCGATGGCCCGGCTGCTGGTCGAGGCCCATGGTGCACGCATCGAAGCGCTGGAGGCTTCCGGCAGCGAGGTCGTCAGCTTCGGCCTGAACCTGCCGTTCTGGCGGGTGATCGCGACATAGGGGCTGTCCGATCCGCCGCCGTCCTGCCGTCCGCCGCTACTCTGCCGCCTCGGGCTTCGCCAGCTTGTCCATCTCCTGCCCGCGGTTCAGCACCTCGCCGGTGTCGTAGCTGCCCAGCAGCCCGTCCAGGGTATTGTCGAACTCGCCCCACGGGCATTCGCGGGCGTTGTGGATACGGACCACGAAAGCCGGACCCATGTAGAACCGCTCGTACTGGGTGTGCCGGCCGGCGAAGTCGGTGCCCAGGATGTCCCAGGCCAGCTTCATCACCTTGTAGCGGTCCAGGGCCGAGGCCGAGGACATGTCCCACAGTTCCTCGAAGGTCGCCCGCGTCTCCGGATTGTCCATCACCGAGACATCGGCCGGCATCTGCAGCACGCCGCCGCCCAGAAGCTCGCGCACCTTGGCGCAGATATGGTCGTACTGCTGGGTGGCGAAGTAGATCGCCGAATACATGTAGTGGCGGTTGTAGTTCACCCAGCCGCCGGGCAGCGCCTCATGGCCCTGGATCTGGCCGTCGACCATGGCGGAGACCTGGCCGTAGAGCGCGGCCAGATGGCCCAGCTCGTCCTGCACCGCCGGGATCTTGTCGGTGCCGGCCAGGTTGGTGATGCGCCGGGCGAGCGCGATCAGCAGCCGGATCTTGGCGCGGTA
>MDTD01024931.1_pt1 | contig 20234 bp, 15 predicted proteins | sample 811221 | NCBI WGS metagenome assembly MDTD01 (sample SAMN05326646, study PRJNA326480) | marine metagenome | isolation source: seawater | place: Pacific Ocean: South West | collected 2011
TACAATTCCCCGTGACCATTAAACATTCCACCTCATACGAGTTCTATGCAAAGTACACAGAGAGAACATACGAAGCCAAAGAAACATTCTACCGCATCCAACTATCAGCCAAAGAACCTCTTGAGAAAAAATGGGTGGGTTGGTTTCTTTACAGCCCCTACCACAAATACCCCGAAGACATGAAGCAAGAGACCATCACAACAGATGCAGGACACCCCGAATAGACAGGTGAGGAGGTCCCTACAAAATCCCCTCGCCTCACTGTGTTTTCCCGAGAAACAAACTCCCTCCTTCTCACCTTTAACAAAGGATGTTACCCTCATCTCGCGGCACAACAGGTGTTCGTTGTCGAGACAACAAAAAAGGATGAGAGATGGATACAAAGCTTTCGTGGATATGTCGTGGGTATGTGGGTTTCTTGCTGATCACAAGCATCATGTGTTTTTCGCACTGTACAACCCCACAACAAAGTCTCGAACCGACACAAGAGCGCGCGAAGGAGACTCCCTGTACATCATCTCGATGTGATGGTGGTGAACCATCCACTGAACGCATCACCGAACACCCCCCTGAGGCGACCAAACAAACTTGTCTCCAACCCGTCACCATCACAGCCAACACTCAAAAACAACCCGCTTATTCGTCCTACTGGTTCCCATCGACACTACGAACATGGACACCCGAGAATGACCCAGACGCTCCCTTCAACAAGAGCGTCATCCCTCTCGCCAAACGCGCGACAAACCACCCCATCAAGGTCAACAGCAACGCTCGCACAGACCCCAAAGTCGTCGCGCTCTCCATCATGTACCCAAGCACCTCCAACGCCCCCTCCCAAGGCAACCACACCTTCCACTCGTTTACATTTCAGTATTGGCAATACATCGATATTCTCGTCATGTGGGGCGGTTCAGCAGGAGAAGGTCTGATCTTGAGTCCAAGCGCCGACGTGATCGACGCTGGACACAAACATGGTGTCAAAGTCCTCGGGACCGTTTTCTTTCCGCCGGTCAAATTTGGTGGAAAATACCAATGGGTACGTGACCTCCTTCAGAAAAACGCCGACGGCATCTTCCCAATCGCCGACAAACTCCTCGAAGTCGCAACATACTATGGCTTTGATGGTTGGTTTATCAACCAAGAGACCGCTGGTGGTAACGCCCAAGATGCCACATTGATGAGAGAATTCTTGCTGTACTTACAAGCCAAGAAACCCGCCGGAATGCACATCATGTGGTATGACTCGATGCTCGCAAATGGTAGTATTCAATGGCAAAACAAACTGACCGCAGCCAATCAAATGTTCTTTACGGAGAACGGCAAGAGAGTCAGCGATAGTATGTTCCTCAACTTTTGGTGGAACGAACAACGTACATCCCGACAGCGCGCAGAATCACTCAAGAGAGATCCATATGATCTATACGCAGGAATCGATGTACAGGCGAAAGGATACGACACAACAGCCGCATGGTCTGGGCTGTTCCCAACAGGCGCACAAGCCCATGTATCTCTCGGACTCTATGCCCCCAACTGGACCTATACAAGCAGCCAAAATGTCGACGAATTCTACCGTAAAGCGAAGCGCTTTTGGGTCGGCGCACAAGGTGACCCAAAACACACAGGGACAACCCACCACTGGAAAGGCATCGCACACGACATCGTCGCCAAAACAGCGATCACGACGCTCCCGTTTGTGACCCACTTCAACACAGGACAGGGCACATTCTACGCACGTGAAGGCAAAAAACTCACCACACAAGCCTGGAGTCATCGCAGTTTACAAGACATCCTCCCGACGTGGCGCTGGCGCGTCGAACCCAAAGGCGCACTCGTCCCCTCTTTGACATGGTCTCACGCGTACAATGGCGGTTCTTCTCTCAAGTTGGCCGGAGATATCAAGGCCAATGAAGATATCGATATATGGCTGTACAAAACCTCACTCGCCCTCTCAGGCAATGAACAGCTCCAACTCGTCTACAGTCATGGCCCAACACCACAAGCCGGCGCAAGCCATATGAAACTCCTACTCTTCTTCCAAGACGCACCGACACAGGCAGTCCAGCTCGATGTCAACGCCTTCACAAAAGAAACGTGGGATACACAGATGTTCGCGCTCGACGCCTACAAAGGCAAAACGCTTGTGGCCATTGGTGTACGTCTGACAGGTGAAAAGAGCGGATACCAGGCGTATATTGGAAGACTCGCGGTCCTACCTTCAGCGCAACAAGACCCTCCAAAGCCCGTCACAGACATCAAGGTCTTGGCTTTCAACTCCGAACAAGGCATCGAAGCCGAGGTCAGACTACAGTGGAAGGGAGACAACGCAACAGGGACGCTTTACGAGGTCTACACGATCAACGCAAATGGCGACAAAGTCTGGCGAGGCGCGACCTACAACAACCACTACTATATGAGCGGCATCAAACGAGAAGGAGGCCAGACGCACCTTCAAGTCTCGATCATTGCGCGTTCAATGACAGGCACCGCCTCACAAGAGAGCACACTCTGCTTTGGTCCCTGGCCAACACTCGCCCAACCCAAAGCAGGTTTTCGCGCTAGCTTCTCATTCATCCGTCCAGGTGGAGGTGTGATCTTTACCAATACATCGTCCATCACCAGCCAATCGTTTACCTGGACCTTTCCAGGTGGCGAACCTACCACAAGCACAGAGACATCCCCCACAGTCATTTACAAACAAGCTGGCGTGTACGATGTCACACTCAAAGCGAGTAACGAAAGTGGCGAAGACACAAGGACAATCAAAGGTCTCGTGACCGTCTCAGAAGACGCAAAGAATACACTCACCAATCTCGCCAAAGGCAAACCCTGTACAGCCTCCGGATTTGTCCAGGGTGAAGACCCCGCAAAAGCCGTCGATGGGACGACCTCTTCGAACAGTAAATGGGCCGCAACAGGGAAAGAACCTCACTGGTTGGTCGTGGATCTTCAACAGCCCGCGACGCTTTATCGATTCCAACTCAAATTCGCAAGTGAAGGTGGAGAGAGCAAAGGCTTTAACACGAGGTCTTTCCAAATACAGACAAGTGAAGATAACACCAATTGGACCACACTCGTCGATGAAGCCAACAATGAAAAAGGCCTCGTCGCCTACGCAATCCCAGCCACCAAAGCCCGCTATGTCCGCCTGCAAATCCTCAAAGCCACACAAGGCGGAGATACAGCAGCACGTATCTACGAATTCGAAGTATACGGTCGCTAAAAACATACAACATCTGATCTATATCAACCACCAGCCTGAAACAGATCAAACCTCCTGACACCACAAAGCCCACACTGTACAGAGAGTCATCCCGTCGTGAGACGAGAAAAAAGGAGGACATGATGTCAAACCGCGTGTATACATGGACCCTGTTAGTATCACTGTTTATCTTTGCGCACTCGCCAGCGTGTGCGCCCAACCAACAAGAAGAATCCCCCAACGAACACACCACTGAAGCCACACAAGAGCTCACCACTGAGACAACGAGCGAGACGACACCTGAGGTTCAAGAGAGCGCAGGTGAATCCACTCATGAGCCCGCACAGGAGGCTGCTTCCGAACAGCTCACTGACACATCGGAGCCCACACAGGATGCGTCGCCAGAGTTCACCGCAGAGCCTCCCGAGGTGATGAGTGAATCAGCGCCGGAGCTGCTCCCTGAGCCTACACAAGAGACCATCACAGAGACTCCCACAGAATCCCCGACAGATACGACGACGAACTGCAAACAAGCAGGCGAAATTGTCGGCGCAGCGGAGTCCTGCTGTAGTGGCCTCAGCAAAGGAGCCCTCAGTGCAGACGCGCTCTGTATGCCCCCTGCCGTCGCACAGATCTGTGTGAAGTGTGGTGATGGTGTGTGTGACCACACACAAGGCGAAGACAAGTGCTCATGTCCCAAAGACTGCGTGCAATCAGCACCTTCAGGGGCATGCTACCCCAAACAAAGTCACCCCTTTACCTGCCCTGATGGCAAACAGACGAGCTGGTGTGAGTGTGATGGTAAAGCCCCCTGCATCCCAGAGTGCAGATATATTGGAACGCGCTCAGAGGGCTGGTATGATAGCTGTGATGGGACGAGGTTCAAGTGGGACTTTTGCAGTCAGTGCAAAGGCCAACCTGTCTGTGACAAGATCGGCAGCAAATCAGAAGGCTGGTACTGTGATGGTGCGCTCATCACGTATGCCCAATGTGCCAAACCGACAGCCACTTGGTCGTGTATCAAATCCCCAGAGAATGGATGTACACGATGTCAGTCGGACAAAGATTGTACACTCACAGCCTGCTCACAACACGGCACGTACTGCCTCGAATGGCGTGAGACGTGTGGGACATTCAACCTTTGCGCCAAGACCAAAACCCTACACAACAACAAAACATGTGACACAAAAACAGGGACTTGCCAGTGACGACTGCATAAAAAGCATACATATCTGCATATTCTTGGAACAATCCCCACGACGCAGTTGTTTGGAAGAAAAAGGATGTGTACAATCATCCCAAAAACAGCCAAACAACATCGCGACCGCATTCCCATCAAAAGACACGACACAGCAAATCGCCCAACCCAAAAGGATCCCCCCAATGAAGAGACTCAAACCTACATGTAGAGATTGTAAGCAAGACTTGTGTTGGGTTCACGTCCTGGATAGCACTGGAGGATACAAAAACCAGGGCTTTTCGTACCAAGAGGTAGGTGAAGCCCAGCAAAGTTTACTTTCGGACTTTTTCTCCTCCGCAGACGGAAAAATCCAGGCAGCAGTCTGTCCGTCTTGCAGACGTGTGGAGTGGTATGCTGTGCCTGACGGGGAGTGGCACGAGATCATCCGGCAAGAGAAAGAGTCTTTTCGTGAGCGACAGCTCGTGGATATAACGCCAAGCGCTTCCTTTTTGGAACGAAACAGAGCTGGACAGTCCGAAAGCGACGACACGTTGTGGTGTATGGAGTGCGGCGCACTTGTTCCTGATGGAGAAGATACCTGTGAGGCTTGTGGTTGGACCTTCAACACAACCAACTGACATGAGCACGGAAATCATCAAAAGAGGGATGGCACGTATCGTCAATGAAGGCAGCAGTCTCTTCCGTAGATAAGACCAAGGCGATCGCAAGAAAAAAGAATACATATCCCACAGTCCCTCCACCTTTTCCTACCAAAACACCATCATACCGATTTGATACACATTGAAAACATCCATATGGAATGGTAGTATCTCTTTGATTTCGTCGACAACCTACCTAGAAGGAAGTGGGTTGTCCTAACCATCAAAGGAGTACGTTCATGAAATATGTTCTCACGTCATTGTTTGTATGCTGCCTCTTCATTCCGCAAATGGCGGATGCGGCAGACTTCTTTATCGATCGTTGTGGAGGAAAGAAGGTCCGCGCGACCACACTCTCACGAGCTTGCAAGAAGAATCTCAGAAAAACCGTCGTCAAGTGCCGTCGTAAGTGCGTCAAACGCAAACGACTCAAGTGTATCAAGCGTGTATGGAAGTTGATCAAGTCCAAGTCATGCGGCGTCAACAACGGCAGCAGTCGCAACCAGATGAAAACCAGAAAGTGCAGCTCAGCGCAGATCTCCAAGCTCAAGTCAGATTATCGTAGCGCCAAATCTCGTGCGCTTCGCATTCGTAGCGGTGTAGAACGTGAGCTGCGTAAAAAACACGGCAAAAAGACAATGAGACAACTCAAACGAGTCAAGCGCTGGATCAACGCCATCATTCGCAAGCTCAACAGACGTGTACGCTTCACCTGCAAAGGCAACAAAGGTATGTGCAAAGGTGCGAACGCTCACACTGTCGCCTTTGTCGGCACAGGCGTTCGTTTTTGCGATGGTTATTTCTCTTGTAACAGACAAGATTACCGCGCGGCAGTCATCGTACACGAGCTTGCTCACAAATCAGGTGCCAACGACAAAGTGTACTTTAGCTCCTGCTACTCAAGCCGCAGTAAATCCTTCCCCAAAAGCCTCAAGACCTGGTCTCGCACAGCCGAATCTTACGAATACTGGGCACGCTTTGGTTTCTGTATCCCACACAAGACCTGCCCCAAGTGAACAAGACTCGCCTCTTAAAGAGCGAGTCCCCGAGAACCCCAAAATAGGGGCCTCTTTTCCTGGCAAAACCAACACTCCCCACATATCCTCTGTTATTCTTTCACCGGATTTCCAGCGATCGACACGAGGTTGATACAATAACGATTGCCACTGCGATCGGGGATGTTGTGTCCGAGGTGTGTTCCATCCACAGACACACACTCGCCATCAGGTAACACACGGACAAAGTTCCAATTCACCTCTTCATCCCGAAAGCTGGGCCATCCATGCGCTTTGGACTCACGCAAGAATGCATCAAAACTCCGTCCTATCGGCGCTTGAAATAGAGGTTTACCGCTGTTCGGATCGTAATACGTGGTCGGCTCACCGCTGGTATCGATTTGATCTAACCAGTCGGTCGTCATAAAGTATCCCGCATGTTCTGCATAATGACGATTGAAGTTACAGATACGATCGGCGAGCTCTCTGTCACATCCATACCGCAGATCTTCCTGAACAGGGACTGTCGACGTCCCATGTGCTTTGGGTGACATGATAGATTCGTCGCCCATCACAGGGTACTCCCCCTCTTTGGGTCTCCAGTCGAGTGGGGTTTGGCAACCGCGAAATGAATCGGACATCACACCTCCTTTTGGCAGCTTTGACACGACCTGAAGAGTACACCATTGTCTCCTCTTGTGGCCTTCTACACAATCTTTCAGATGAGTTAAGTCTCAAGTGGAAAAAAAGCAAGCACCTATCCCCACGAGCTTCGTTCAATGGTAACGTGAACATGTACGTACATCCACAACGAAAGGTCTTTTTCATGAAGAAGCTGTTTACATTCTGTTCATCACTCAACCTATTGCTCTTGTCCATCACACCAGCACAAGCGAGTATCTGGGTCGATCCAGACTTCACGAAGATGGTGAAGCAGTCCGATCTGATCGTCGTGGGACAGGTCACCAAAGGCGGAGCATGGAAGGCGACACTCAAACCGCTACGTGTACTCAAAGGCAAACAGCCCACAACGACATTTACCGTGACAGGGTTTAACAATCGACATTGGCCAGCACACGCGGTCCAAAAAGAGAGCCTACAAAAAGGCGAGAAGCTGTTGCTCTTCTTGCGAAAACAGAGCATCTCCAAGAAGGACAAAGCAGGAAAAACCAGCACCTCCTGGATCTGGTACGTCCCAACCCCCTCGACAGGTGATTACAGGATCAAGAAAGGCAAGTTACACGGAGACTGGTACAGGACGAGTTACCCACACTTTAAGCCTGGTGCAGATGCGACGCTTGTCCTGGATCTGATCGAAGGCTACATTCAACACAAGGCCGGTCAATCCCCAAAAAAAGCACTCCAAAGACTCAAACAAGCGCTCAACGAACAAGCTTGCCAAAAAGCCCTGAAGAGCAAATTACCTGATGACAACAGAGCTTTGTACTGGCTGCTTTGGGCACAAGGTCGCTACGGAAAAGCCCCAAAAGACAAAACGATCGCGTGCGCAGCCAAGGGCAATGATATGAGCTTACAACACGCAGCGGCTGTTGCGTTGCGAACAGCAACCAACAAAAAGGACGCCCTCCCACTCTTGCTGCATCTGCTCAAAGCAAAGTCTGGATACGCCCAATCAGAAGCCATCCGCACGATCATCTTTGGTACATTCCCAAGCAAGAAGATCGTCCCACACCTGCTGAACGCCCTCCCCACGTCAAGTCTAAGAGGTCGTTCACCGCGTGGGATCATGGACCCTCTTCGCAATACGTTTGCCTCCAGCCGCGAGCTGATGATCCGGGCACTTACAAAATACAATGTCGACAAACCTGCGCGTTCATTGCTCGTTGGGTTGCTCAAAGACAAAGGCCTGACAAGTGGTGTCTTTCAGGCCCTCAGAGATCACTTTCTGCGCTTTCCCAACAAACAGGCACACACCCGCTTTTTGTCATTGTACAAACGCAGCCCTGCCCACTCGATGCGATTGTTTCACACTTATCTCCTCCGCGAAAAGAGTAAGTCGTCCCTCGCCGCTGTGTACAAGAAAATTGTACATGGTCGGATGAGAACGTACGACCGCGCATCTGCGCTCAAACAACTTGGTCGTATGCTGCCGCCCAAAAACCCCACGCTAACACGAATCGCACGCAAGCTGTGCTCCACCTATCACTCTTCACCATACATTCTCAACGAATGTGTGGGCGTTTTGATCCGCGAGCAAACCGCTTCGTCGCTGTCTATTGCGAGCAAAAAACTCCTGACTGCGCCTCTTCGCGCTTATGATAGAGGTCAATTGTTTCTACTCTATGCAACAAAGGCCTTTGCGTTTCCGAAAAAAAGACGTCGACTTATCTTATCTGCGATCAAAAAGTACGCTTATACACAGAGCAACTCCCACATCTTCACGGCGTGTATTGTTGTCGCTTCGCCAGATATCAGCCGCACATTGTCAAAGCTCCAGCCCAACAAGCTGAAGGAAAAGTACAACAAAACACTACTGCAGATCGTCCAACGTGCAGTGAAAATCAAGCGCATGTGGTCGAAAAGACATGTTTACATGGCCAAGGCAAAAGAGCTCGAGGCGTGGCTCTCTTTGATGAAACAAGAAGCCTCGATCGGCTTTGCGACACTGGTATTGCTCGATGAATTGAAGCGCGTGGTGCCCAAGGGACAGAGAAGACAGGTCGCCAAACGACTACGTCAAGTCTACAAGGGCTACTTATCAAAAGATCAATTGCTTGCGATCCAATCACTCGGAGGTTCACTCACAGCACAAGAGCGTAAACGTATCCGTTGATTGTGGATAACCATTTTGTGTGTGGAATGATGATATGTAGAGAAGGTCAGGAAGTATGGGAAGAGAGGGGGTGAGCAAGTAAAGATCGACTTAAGACGATCAAACGGAGAGGGAGCTTACCAGCGGTTTCCGCCGCCGCCACCACCGTATCCGCCACCACCGTAGCCGCCACCACCGTAGCCGCCACCACCGTAACCACCGCCACCACCGCGGTTGTCACGACGAGGTGCACGCTCACGAGCTTCGTTCACGTTGAGGCTTCTGCCATCAAGCTGTGTTCCGTTCAGTGCATCGATTGCGTTGTTTGCGTCAGTCTCGTTGGCGAAAGTGACAAACCCAAAGCCACGGGAACGGCCTGTTTCACGATCAGTGATGATCTTGACTTCTTGGACTTCTCCGTGCTCAGCAAATGTGTCGCGAAGGGTGTCTTCAGTAGTCGCCCAAGCCAAACCGCCAACAAAAAGTTTCTTACTCATGGAAACATAACTCCGAACTGGTACACGGTATACAGCGATCCGTGTAAATCTTTGAAAGGCACAAATCAGAAAATATTCATTTTTAACGGAATGTACGAGACAAGACGCGTGGAAATGAGGGCTTTCTTCTCTGTGTGTAATCCGAATGATTACTTCTCATTCGTGATGATAGCAAAGAAAATGAATTTTGCAATCACTTTTTTCCTTTGATCTCAAAGTTTTTCTTGCCCCTCAACGTGTTCGTGTCTTTTGCGTCTCTCTTTTCGGAGAAAAGCACCCTTCCCCATAGATTTATTCGTCACGGAGCGCGTCAACAGGGGCCATGCGAGAAGCCTGGATAGCCGGCCACATGGTCCCAGCGAGTGTAGAAAAGATCCCGACGAGGAGGCCGAGAATGACACTTGAGAGGGTGTAACTTCCGCGAAATGTGCTCTCCATCGCGATGGGAAAATCAGCCATCACATCAGCCTGGATGGTCAGCCCGATGGTGACGAGCGGTATGGACAGCAAGCTGCCGATGATCACGCCAAGGATCGCACCAATAATCCCTAGAAAGAGCCCTTCGACGAGGAAGACGATCGCGACTTTGGCCCTTGTAAAGCCCAGCGCCATCATCACACCGACCTCTCCTTTGCGCTCCATCACGGACATCGTCATCGTGTTCATCAGACCAATCCCCGCGATAAACACGATCAATCCCCCCAGAAAGTACACGTACAAATCGACGATAGGGATCATCTTCGCAAAATACGATGAACTCTCCCAATTCTGCACAGCGATCCCCTTAGGCCGCTTGATCGCTTCGATTTGAGGTAACAACTTTCTGCTCTGGTGAATATTGCGACCATAGATCAACATAGACGAGACCTTATCCGGTATATCGAGGAAATATTGCGCGCTTGGGATCGACATGTAAAACATCTTGTCCAACATTCCAGTCCCTGTATAAGTAATCCCAACGACCTTACCTTTGATTGCAGAGACAGAATCATCGACAGTCTGACCGAGTAATAGGACGGTCCCACCAACCTTTACTTTCAGTCGCCGCGCGAGTCGCCAACCGAGCACGACCTCGTGGACCTTGCTGCCTTTTTTACGGGGCTGGAATATCTTCCCCTTCTTGATCTTTTTGCGCAGCTCCATCGCATGTACTTCAGCCTTGGGATCGAGTCCAAAACCCCCCGCTGAAGCCTGTATTCCCTTGTGATCCAGATACGCACCAAGCTCGATACGTGGAACGACGCCCACGACACCCGGTACTTTCTTGATATTCTTCATCAATTGATGGGCATCACCGACAAAGTATGAGCCCGCGTAGAGTCGCGGCTTCTTCACGATCTTCTCGTGGACAAGCCGCACGTGACCAAATTGTTCGACGATCCCAGACATCATCATATCGACTGTACCGTCCATCAAAACGACAAAGAGCATGATCCCCATCGAACACAACACAACCGCCGAGATCGTCAAGACCGAGCGGCTCTTCTTCCGTCCGATGTTTTTCAACCCCATCCTGAATAACAACATCATGGTGTTTCGCTCCCTGTCATGACTTCGAGAGGTTTCATGCGCGTAAAGCGCCACGCCGGCCACAGCGAACCGAGTACGGAGATCACCACACCAATCACGAAGGACATGATGATCAGCTGCGCGCTGACAGAAAAGTAGATCGTCGTCGAGATCGTCATACTCGCGCCTTCTGCGATCTCATTGCCTCCAGGAAGAGGCATCCCGTACGCCTGGAAATACAGCGCGATCGAGGACCCAATGGCGCCTCCAATCAGGCTCCCAAACAAACCGAGAAAAAACGCCTCGATCGCGAACATCTTCATGATCGCCGCGCTCCTCATCCCCTGCGCCATCATCATCCCGATCTCACCGTGACGTTCATATCCACTCATCAACATCGTGTTGGCGATCCCGATCGCCGCCACAAACATAATCAACGCGATCAAAAAGTTGTAGAATTGTCGGTCGATCTTCTGCAGCTCGATGATCTCTTGCATCTTGTGCTGCCACGTCCGCGCAAAATTGTCCGATGAGATCCCAGAAACTGCAGCCGCTGCCGCGACCGATTGTGTCTCTTTGGGCAATCTCACGATCACATCTGTCGAGCCTTTCGGCATTTGCAGCAGATCACGCCCCGTCTTCAGTGACATATATAATGTATTGGAGTCGACCAACAGGTTTCCTGTCCGGATGATATCGCGAATCGTAAAGTCGAGCGCGTTGAGCGAACCATTGCGTGTACGCACCAACAACGTCACCGCTTCACCGACCTTCTTCTCAAACAACTTCGCGAGCTCTGCGCCCAGATAGATCGAGTTTTCTCCATCGACGAGCAGACGCTTTTTCTGTGTGTACTGTTTGAAACTGTAGGCCTTTTCAGCAGCTTTGGCTGGCAACGCGATACCACGACATCGCACAGAGTGCAGCCCATCACCAAGATCTACGGCGAACAAGATCCGCTCAAACGCCACCGCTTTAGGGAACTTCTTTTTGATCGCCTGTATCACCTGTTTTGGCTTTTGGACTTGTAGCTCAAGAGGAAAATTGGCCTTATCCTTGTTGTACGCCTTGTGCATCACGCGCAGGTGACCAAAGTCCGTATCCACATCGACGCGGATAATCGTGTCCTCGACACCACGAGCCAGTCCATACGCAGAGATCATCCCCATCACGCCAACAATCACCGTCAACATCGATAAAAAGGAGCGTTTCTTATTTCGAAACACATTTCGGAACGCCATCTTCAAAAGCATCGCTCACGCTCCTGTCCCGTCGTTGACGATCTTCCCATCGACAATACGAATAGAGCGAGGGATCTCCTCCATCAACATCGGATCGTGTGTCGAGAGGACAAACGTCGTCCCCTCTTCCTCATTGAGACGCACCATCAGCTCGATGATCGACATGGAAGTCTTGGAGTCGAGATTGGCGGTGGGTTCATCAGCCAGGATAAGTGTAGGCTTTTTGACGAGCGCGCGGGCGATCGCGACACGTTGCTGCTGCCCACCACTCATCTGACCAGGCCGCCGATCTGCGAGCTGACCAATTCCCAGCGATTCGAGCAGAGGCAAGATCAGCTCTTTGCGTTCTTTTGGCGTGTATCCACCCTTGATTTGAAGGGCAAATTCGACATTCTCGTACGCTGTGAAGACGGGAATCAAATGGAATGATTGGAAAATAAAACCGATCTTTTGGCTTCGTACGTAGGCCAATTGGCCGGGGCTTGCGCCTGTGACTTCTTCCCCATCGATCAAAATCGTACCGGAGGTTGGCGTGTCCAGACACCCGATCATATTCAACAGTGTTGACTTACCAGATCCAGAGGGCCCCACAACAGCGACCATCTCGCCCTCATGAAGGGACAAAGTGACACCATCAAGCGCCCGCACTTCAAACTCACCTGGATTGAAGATCCGGTATATATCTCTACATTCAGCAGCAACTTTCAATGCTCTCTCCTCTTTCCTATGCCCAGGGGCATGGCAACGATCCTACCAGAGACCGGGAAACAACTTGTACTTCACCTTTTGGGCGTACGCAGCGTATCCATCGAGTTCACGTTGTAAAAATGCATCCTCCCACGCGGTCCGCACCATAAAACAGGGAATCAACAAAAGTCCGGGAACAAGCGCCCAGGCCGAACACATCATCAAAGGAGGTGCGATCCCAAAGCCAAGGATACTTCCAATGTAACCGGGGTGCCGAATGTACGCGTATGGTCCCGTCGTGATCACCTTGTGACCCCGGTCTTCTTGTAGACGCACAGTCTTCTCAAAGTGCGGATTGACAGACATTGCCCAACCGAAAAAGACCAAATACAAGATGTACAACACGATCCCGATCGGGATCGTCCACACTGGGAGCGGCGCCCAAAGATAGCGTCCTCCGTCGAGCGGCCCGATCACAAACATCACGGTCAAGACAAGACCAAAGACCGTCAACCACGCCTTGTCCCAGGACTGTGTGCCTTCACCAAACTCACCACGGCGCTTAAACATCTCAGGCTGCTTGCGCGAGACGTACACAGCACGCAATGTCTCACCGACAAACATCACCCCCAACATCAACCACCCCTGCCACCAACGAACACCACCACCAAGCCACATATAGCCCCAAAAGAAGGCGATCGTGAAAGGAACACCAAAGATGATCTTTGGCCAAAAATTCGCCACCTGATGAGGCTTCTCTTGTGTATGCTCTGTTTGTTCCATAACCAACTCCAAGCGGCCTGAAGGCCGAAGAAAACACACGGCCCAAGACCGCACTGTATCGCGACACAAATCGATCATCCACACAACAACACAACGCATCGATGTGGTGACTCGCTCATCACTCATTATTCACACAAGGCCTTACAAAACCTTGCCCTACATCAAGTCCTTTACACTTCCTCCAAAAAGGAAGACAATCCCATGTTGTCAATACAAACCAAGAAACGGAGAATTCTGTGCGATATTGTTGGATGATATGTTTTTGTTGTTTTTTCTTTGTGGGATGTATGTCAAAACAGCCCCTTCCTATCGACCAAACAGAGTATTCAACAGAGTACACTGGCGAACCGATTGCGGCGATGAAGAAGTTTATCGCTGACAAAAGCATCAAGACGACAGGTGAGAGCTGGCGAACCAATGTCCCCAAACCCCCAAAGATTCGTTTTGAAGAAGGGAAGAAGTACTTCTGGGTCCTTCAGACGAGTGAAGGCACCATCAAGATCCAGTTGATGCCGGACGTCGCGCCGATGCACGTCTCCAGCACTGTGTATCTTACCCTGCTTGGTTTTTACGACAGCCTGATCTTCCACCGCGTCATTCCCGGCTTTATGGCCCAAGGTGGCGACCCTCTCGGGAATGGGAGCGGTGGCCCAGCCTACACATATGGTGGTGAGTTCTCACCGGACGTCCGCCACGACAGAAAGGGACTCTTAAGCATGGCCAACGCAGGACCAGGCACAGACGGGAGCCAATTCTTCATCACATTTACCGAGACCCCTTGGCTGGACAACGCCCATACGATCTTTGGCGAAGTCAAAGATGGCTTTGACACCCTCTCATCGATCGAGTCGCTTGGCTCATCAGAAGGCGCGACGTCCAAAACCATCACCATCGAAAAGGCCACCATCACAGTCGAATAGACTCGCTCAACATTCCTTCAACAATTCCTTTGTATACAGAACATGTAGCGACGATTTGTCTTGTCTTTTGGCGCTCTTCAAAGGAGATCACTTTGTTATCTGTATACATATGGCTCGCAGTTGGTCTTGTGCTCGTTGTTTTTGTGGGACTCTTTCTCCACAGAGTACGCACACTCAAAGCGCCGTTGCTTTACGCATACGGACTCTACGAATTTGCACGTTCTATACAGATCCTATCAGGACAGCTCCGAAAAGAGGGGTTGATCGACAAAGAGGACGTCCACAAACAGTACCCAACGTGGTCTGGTGAGCCGTTTCTCAACCGCCACATCCATCTCACAAAATTGAGCACACCGAGCTCACGAGCTGTCACCGCCCCCAATAACGACACACTCTACACCTCAGCAATTCTCGATCTATCCACAGGTCCAGTCGAGTTGATCGTCCCTGATGCAACGGAGCGTTATCTCTCTGTGGCCTTTATGGACATGTTTAACGATCAAATCGCATACATCGGAACAAGAGCTACCAAAGGAAAAGGCGGGGTGTACTGGCTTGTCGGGCCAGGACAACAAGCCTCACCATCAGAAGGTGTCCAACGCATCGACTTTCCAGTGAATGACTTGTGGATGCTCGCGCGTGTATTTGTCTCAGGCACTAGCGACCTCGACGCCGCAAGAGAGCTTCAACGCCAAATACGAGTCTGTCCACTCGATCCATCCAATAAAGGCGTCCCCTTCCAAACCAAAGCCACCTCCGCACGTGACCCAAAAAACGTCCTCGCGGTCATCAACGAGCTCCTCGCCCGCTCCCCACAAACAGGCCATAGTCAAAGAGCTACCCAATGGAGCGCGTTCGGAATCCAGCCTGGCAATGTAAACGCCTTTGACACTCTCCCCCTCCTCACCCGACTCGCCTGGTCCTTGCTGACCGCACATGTAGAGCGGCTGATTGTCAAACGCATCGACGCACAACAGTCCGCACAAGCAGGTTGGATGACTCCACCTCCAATCCTCGGCCAATACGGCACACAAGATGACATCCGAGCCGCTGTCTCTCTGATCGGTTTTGGGGCACTCACTGTTGACGAAGCGATGTACTTTCGGGCAATGACAGATCACCAAGGACGTCCTCTCGACGGGCAACAAACCTATCGCATGCGTATCCCTGCAGAAGGCGTCCCTGTCGATGCCTTCTGGTCTCTAAGCATGTATAAACCTGACGAGACAAAGCGCCTCTACTTCTACGAAAACGAGATCGATCGATATGCGATCAACTCAGCGAGCCAAGACCTGACATACCAGGAGAATGGCGACATTCTTCTCGCCATCCAACCACACCGTCCAGACGATCCGACACTCGTATGGCTCCCCACACCAGCGGGAGCCTTCCAGATGATCTTTCGTACATATCTTCCCAAACAGGAGATTATCTCGGGTCAATGGCAAGTCCCAGAGGTCAAGATGCTCCCCCACACAACAAACGCGTGAACAAGATGGCGACAAAACACATCGAAACGATTATCGTAGGCGCCGGTCTCTCTGGAATTTGTGCGGGATATCACTTACAAAAGAGTGGCTCCGACAGCGAATATATTATCCTCGAAGCACGCGACAATATCGGCGGAACGTGGGATCTTTTTCGCTACCCAGGGATCCGCTCAGACTCGGATATGTTTACACTAGGCTACCCTTTCCGCCCGTGGCAGAAGACACATGGAATCGCTGAGGGTCCTGAAATACTCCAGTATATCGTCGACACAGCTGACACGTTTGACATCACGAAGAAGATCTCTTTTCGACACCGCGTGATGGAGGCCTCTTGGGATAGTCAACAAGCTCTATGGACACTCACAGTGCACGCAAACGATGAACAGCTCACATACACTTGTCAGTTTCTCCTTCTGTGTACAGGGTATTACCGCTATGAACATGGCTATACACCGAAAATTCCAGGAATGGAGACCTTCAAAGGGTTAAAGCTCCACCCTCAACATTGGCCTCAAGACACAGAGACAAAAGGCAAACGCATCGTCGTCATCGGGAGCGGCGCGACAGCGATGACGCTCGTCCCAGCGCTCGCTCAAACTGCCGAACACGTGACGATGCTCCAACGTTCACCGACGTACGTCATCTCTCGTCCCCGCCTCGATCTGTTCGCAAACTTCTTTGGAAAGTGGCTCCCCAACAAATGGGTGTACCACCTCACACGGTTCAAAAACGCCGCGCTACACACCCTCTTCTACCAACTCTCAAAGAAGCGACCAGAGCGTGTAAAACGACACATTCATAGACAACTCAAAACCCACCTTGGACCGGACTTCGATATAGAGAAACACTTTACGCCAGCTTACAATCCGTGGGACCAACGAGTTTGCCTCATCCCCGACGCCGATCTGTTCCACGCAATCAACGCTGGGACAGCATCCGTTGAGACCGATCATATCGAAAGAGTGACAGAGGATGGGATCCAACTTCGCTCGGGAAAACATCTACAAGCAGACATCATTGTGACTGCGACAGGGCTCGACTTGTTGGCGTTTGGTGGGATGACATTTACATACGACGAAGAGCCTATCGATATCTCACAGACACTCAGCTACCGCGGTGTGATGCTCAGTGGTGTCCCCAATCTCGCCTTCGTGTTTGGTTACACCAACGCGTCTTGGACACTGAAAGCCAACATGGCCTGCGAATACATCGGGCGACTTCGCTCTTATATGAAACGTAAGCAATTTTCGACATGCACACCAACAGTGCAACAAGAAGACATCGAGACACAACCGCTGCTCGATCTCAAGGCGGGGTACATCAAACGAGGAGAGAGTAAGTTCCCATCACAAGGATCACAAGCCCCTTGGCGTATGTACCAGAATGTCTTTCTGGATGCCTTCTCGTTCAAATGGAGTGACTTCGATGATCCATCACTCCAATTCGAGTCGTTGGTCGTAGAGGAGGATTAGCGAGTCGCAGGGCGTGATGTTGGGATGAGGGGGAGATTCAACACAGGGAGGCGTTTGACGGGTCGTGACGAGGGTGTCTTTGTGTCGCTCTTTGTCTTGGGTTTTGGGACGACTTTCACCGCAGGTTTTTCCTCGACCTTCATAGCAGGCTTTGTCGTGACAGGCTGGACACTCTTGGGCGTGGGCTTTGCGACCACCTTCTTAGGTGCTTGCTGCGGTGTTCCGACTTCGGGCATTGTGGCCTTCTTTTGTGTTGTGTCCACGACCTTCTCAATGTTCTTTTTGGCGACGGCTCTGTTCTCCGGCATACTCACACTGCGGCTGAGCAATGGATTCCAGGAGCGCAGCTTGATCGCCCCACCTTCTGTATCGAGCATCAGCCATGTCGTCGTCGAAGTCTTCAAGAAGTCGAGCTCTCCATCGTTGATCGCGCTGTGCATGCGAATCGCGTCGATCTTTGGCAAGTTCTGGACAGGCAAGGAGAGGTCGACAAAACCGTGCAGGTTGTGCAGGAGATGTCTCTTTGCGGACAATCCATTGAGCTCCAGTGTTGCGTGACCGTATAAGTTGCGCAGCTCAAACTTGTCACTCGTCAGTGAACCTTCGATATGTCCGTAACGGTTGTGGATCAAAGCGCGCTTTGCGTGGACGTCACTTAACCGAACAGAAGCCTGGTTATTTTGCAGTCGAATCAAGGTCGCCTTTACTTTTTCAAGGGAGACTTTTTTGTTGTTGTGGATGACGATGGACTCACCAAATTCCCCCTGAAGGGAGGTCTCGACGGGGATCCCTTCGAGGTCCACAGAGATCCCTTTGGGGACGATGAGCGCGACATTTGCATACTCAAAGTGAAAACTCCCCTCCGTCTTGTACATACTTGGGAAGTACGCGGTCGGTTTATCGGACCAATTCACTTGAACGTATTTAAGTTGCTTACGAGCGCGTCCAGTTGTCTTTCCTCGCGCAAAGAGAGTGATTTTGACGCTCATCTTTTTAGCGGCTTTGTCCGTCACAACAGACAACTTCTTGAGTGGGATGGGGTTCTTCTTGAGTCCCGCAAAGTACGTCTTGTTGAGATGCAGTGTCTGACCATCTTTTGGCAGCGAGAATGTTTTGGACATCGAGACTTTCGCGACTTCTTTATTCTGGCTAAAGATCACACCGGCGCTGCCGATCGTTGTGAACAAACTCATCACCACAAAGACGACGAAGATGGCCTGGAAGTTTTTGCCAAGCAAGACCTTCTTGAAGTGCAGCTTGAAAACAAACGCGAGGATCAACATAAACACGGAGAAGAACAACAAAGACATCGAACTTCCCGCGACGATACCAGGAACGCCGAGTTGTTCGAGGCTCATTGCGTGGAAAAAGAAGCCAGGCTCATTCTCGAAGATGGGGTAAAAGATGAACGCCGCACTTGCAAGAGACAGTCCACCAAGAGCACCGAGGATTGGGATATACAACCCCCAAAATAGGATCGACACGAAGATGAACAAGAACAGACCACGTATCATCCGAAACAAAAAGAAGCCCGACTTCTTCTTTTTGGGGGGCGCTGCTTGCTGCTTGGGTGCAGAGACCTCTTCGTTTTTATCGGATTTGAGTTGCGACTTGATGGAGTCGACAGCCTCACGAAGGGACTGACTTGTGGAGTCAACATCTTCCCGGAGAGACGCCATCTTCTCCTTGAGCTTCTCCGTCTCAAGTTCTTCTTTGATGGACTCGATTGAGCCTTTGGGATCGTTGACATCAAAGATAGGTTGAAGCTTTGAGCGCGTTGGGAGGATAAAGAACAGCAACAAGTAAACAGGAATACTCCAGCCGCCTAAGAATGTGAAGGCGACGAAGAGCACTCTGACAAAGACGGGGTCAATGCGAAAGTACTCAGCGATCCCACCACACACACCGCCAACCATGCGCTCTTGCTCGGAGCGATAGAGCCGACGAAGAGGGGTCTTCTCAGTGACAGGTGCGGGCTCGCTGTACAAAAATGTCGAGGGGTCACCAAGCTCATCAAGCACGGACATCATGACCTCAGCGTTGATCGGCTTAGTGGGATATGATGACTCTTGTCTACGCTTCTGTAAGCGCGAGTAGACAGCGTCTTCAAGTTGGACGAGGATGAGCTTCCAATTCTTTTGGGTGGTGGAGCGTTTTTGTTCGATCTTCGAGAAGTAATCGAGGAACACCTTTTTGGCGTAAGATGTCAGTTCGAGGGATGACAAGAGCTGAAACTGTTCCATTCTATGGTCTCCTTCGCGTGCAGGGTCAGTTGCCACAGAGAACAACCGCCGCTTTTGCTGAATTGTCGTTTCAGGTTGGGGCTGGTCATCCAAACCGAGGTTCATAAATGTTTCCCAGCATGATTGACATTCGGAGATATGCTTAAGGACGTCTTCATCGAATTGTGAGAGCAAGATCTTGAGTTGCATCTCTTTGCAGGTTTGTCTCATTACTCCTGCCTCCTGAGCGCTCAGTGAATCTGTACGCTACGAAAAAGTGTACATAAAAGAAAGGACATCTAACATATAAAAACGTCCGACAGCTTTAGGTCTCGGAGTGAAGAACACCCTTCGACTGCACGCATGGCAATGCGTATCCATATGACAGGAGAGAATACACCACTCCAGAGTTCAATAGGATGCAGCACTTCAGGCCATCGGATGGAAAAAAGGATACAGAAAAAGAAACGTCCGCAGAGGTTGTTGCTGAAGCCCCAAGCATCGTTATTCGTCGTTGCAATAGCACTGCTATTGCGCCTTCTCATGCCTTGCCTGAGACTCCATCACCGACCCTCTTACGTACGCTTTTTTCCATCCAACGGCCTAA
>MDTD01132895.1_pt1 | contig 20233 bp, 18 predicted proteins | sample 811221 | NCBI WGS metagenome assembly MDTD01 (sample SAMN05326646, study PRJNA326480) | marine metagenome | isolation source: seawater | place: Pacific Ocean: South West | collected 2011
AGCTACGCGATTCTCGACGAGGACCAGCGTCACGTCGAGTTCTACCGCCTTCCCTACGACGTCGAGAGCGTGGCCAAGAAGATCCACGCCGTTCCCGAGCTGAGCAACTGGCTCGGTGATCGCCTGCTCGAAGGTCGCTGATTTCCCTCCTTTTCCGACCCCACCCCATGCCCCAGCCATCCAGAAGACTGAGACTCATCGTTCCGCTGATTGTCGGCGGTCTGGCGATGTTGATCATCCTGCTCGTCGCAACCGGCGAGGGCGGTGCCAACCGGGTCCAGGTGGAACGCGACGCCCAGACCACGCCGGCCGACACCGCCGCCGCGAAGGACACTGCGTCGACCCCGGCCCGGCCGGACGCCGACGCACCCGCCCCGTCCGAGACCGCAACGGCTCCGGCCGCTCCTCCACCGGCTGCGAAGTCGGATGCGACGCCGCCCGCCACGAAGGCTGCCGACCGCTCCCTGGAATCGCTTCGCATGGCGACGCATCCCGTCGCTGACGACGAACCGGTGCAGACCCTGGGCGATCTCGACGATCCCGACCGGTGGGCGATGGAACTGTCCTTCACGCGGGAGGGAGCGGGGGTCACGCGGATCCCCTACACCAACATCTGGCAGACGGCGGCGGCCCGCCGGCAGGCGGCGGAGTACTTCGCGGCCCGCCAGCGTGGCGACACCGGGGACTACAGCCTTCCGGCGTCGGACCAGCGGTACGTCCTCCTCAACGAACATCCGGTCTCCTGGGTCAATGCCGAAGGGCAGCGTCGCGAGCGGGTCATCTCGATCCTGTCCGCACGGAGCATCGAGATCAACGGGACCACGCTCGACCTGACCGTGGCGGCGCACTGGACGCAGCAGAATCCGGGCTCGTTCACCGCGACGGTGCTCAACGGGAACGACGAACCGGTGGCCAGGATCCACCGGAGGTGGGAGCTCGGATCCGGCTACGACATCACGCTGTCGCAGACGTTCGAGAACCTCACCCGGCAGCCGATGGACATCGTCTGGGCGCAGTACGGGCCTCCGAGTCTGATACCCGACCGCAGTCGGTACATGGATCGACGCAGGTTCCGCTTCGGATACGAGTATCCGGAATCGTTCGATCCCAACCACGTCGCCGACGTGATCGCCGAGGGCGACATGGTCATGGAACTGACCGATGCCGCCGATCTGGATCAGAACCAGTTCTGGCCCAACGAACTCAGCCAGTCGGAGGGCTACACGCTGTCCTGGTTCGCATCGACGAACCGGTACTTCGGTCTGGCCGTGCATCCCGTGCTCGACGCCGACGGGCGAGGTTCCCGCTCGCTGGAACCGCTGGTCGAATCGATCGGCAAGTGGGTGCAGGGCACGGAGGAGCAGCCGCTGATCTTCAGCACCCTGATCAGTCCCCCGATCCAGGTCGCTCCCGGTTCGACCCACGACCTGAGCCTGGGGGTCTTCGCGGGACCGCTCGAGCGTGAACTCCTCGAGGACAAGCAGCCGTACGCCGCGTTGAACATGCGCGGTTTGATCCTCTACCAGATGTCCGCGTTCTGCGCGATCTGCACCTTCCAGTGGCTAGCCGACATCCTCATCGTGGTGCTCGCGTTCCTGGACGCCTACATCCTGTTCGACTGGGGCCTGGCCATCATCGGCCTCGTGGTCATCGTGCGCACGCTGATGCATCCGATCACCAAGAAGTCGCAGGTCGGCATGCAGCGGTTCACCCGCACGATGGGCAAGCTCAAGCCGCAGATGGAGAAGATCAACCAGAAGTACAAGGACGATCCGAAGCGGAAGCAGCAGGAACAGATGAAGCTGATGCAGGAGCACGGTGTGAATCCGCTCCAGATGCTCGGCTGCCTTCCGCTGTTCCTTCAGATGCCGATCTGGATCGCGTTGTACGCGGTGCTGTACTTCGCCTTCGAGCTCCGCCAGGAGCCCGCCTTCTGGGGCGTGTTCCAGACGCTCTGGGACTGGCCCTTCCTCGCGGATCTCAGCAGCCCGGACCACTTCTTCGGCGAGTTCAAGGAGCCCAAGTCGTTCCTCTTCTGGAATCTCACCGGCATCAACCTGCTTCCGATCCTGCTGGGGGTCCTGTTCTTCCTGCAGCAGAAGTACATGTCGCCGCCGACCACGACCATGACGCCGGAGCAGGAGGCGCAGCAGAAGATCATGCGCACCATGATGATCTTCCTGTTCCCGCTGATGCTCTACTCCGCACCGTCCGGGTTGACGCTGTACATCCTCACCTCCTCCTCGATCGGGATCATCGAAAGCCGCCACATCCGTCGGCAGGTCGACCGCGAGGCCGAAGAGGCCGAGGTCGTCCAGCGACCGACGCCGGTCAAGAAGAAGACCAAGGATCCGCAGGGGCGTGCGTACGCCAAGATGCTGGAGCGTCGGAAGGCGGAAGCGAAGAAGAAGCAGTCCAAGAGCTTCAAGAAGCGCAAGTGAGGGTCTGATCACGTGGACACCACCGCCACGATTCTGGCGGTCAGTTCTCCTCCGGGGCGTTCCGTCCGGGGGCTGGTCCGCGTGAGCGGTCCCGAGGCATTCCCCCTGGTGAGCGCTGCGGTGGCCCCTCCGCCCGCGCCGGAGTCCCGCGGCATCGGCGTCGCTCGGCTGCACCTCGGCGACCAGCGGCTGCCCATCCTGCTTCTGACCGCGCCCGGTCCGAGGACGGCCACGGGCGAGGACGTGGTGGAACTGCAGCTGCCCGGCAATCCTGCGCTGCTGGCCCGGGTGGTCGACGAGCTGATCGAGCGGGGCCGGAATGCGGGACTGGATGTCCGGGCGGCCGAGCCGGGGGAATTCACCGCCCGGGGGTACTTCAACGGACGCTGTTCACTGACCGAGGCGGAGGGCATCGCGGCCACGATCGCGGCGCAGTCCGACGCCCAGCTGCAGGCTGCGGCGATGCTGCGGACCGGACGCCTCGGAACGGTGGCCGCGGAACTCTCGGAAGCCATCGCGGGGGTGCTCGCTCTGGTGGAAGCGGGGATCGACTTCAGCGACGAGGAGGACGTGGTCGCCATCGCGCCGGGTCCGCTGCTGGATCGAATCACGCCGGTCCGATCGCGCATCGGCGACGTGCTCGACCGGTCGATCGGCATGGAGCGGCTGCAGTCCCTGCCGCAGGTCGTGCTCTGCGGTCCGACCAATGCGGGGAAGTCGACGCTCTTCAATGCACTGCTTGGACACGAGCGCGCCGTGGTGTCGGGGCGTCCGGGCACGACGCGTGACGTCCTGCGTGAACCGATCGACGTCTCCGGGGACGGCGCCTTGGCGCACGAGGTGATGCTGGTGGATCTCGCGGGACTCGATCCGCTGGATCCCTCCCCGATGAACCGGCGCATGCAGTCGATGGCGAAGGAGGCGATCGACAACGCGGATCTTCTGCTGGTCTGTCGGGAATCGGGCGACATCGCGTCCGTGCCGATCGACGATCGTTCGCTGCTCGTCGTCACCAAGGGCGATCGCGGCGGAGCTCCGGCGCCCACCGATGCGCTGATCGTGTCCGCCCAGCGGGGCGAGGGACTGGAACGCCTGCGGGAATGCATCCGACAGCGTCTGGTGGATCGAGTGGTGCACCTGGAGGCGCAGGCGCTCGCGTTGCAGCCCCGTCACGAGACCGAGCTTCGCGAAGCCGCCGGCGGACTGAAGGAGGTGGTGTCGCTCGTGGAACCGTACCGGGACGAGGCCGCGCTGCCCTGTCCCGAGCTGCTCGCCGCATCCCTCCGTCGCAGCCTCGACGCAACCGCGTCGCTGGCCGGCGAGCTGACGCCCGACGACATCCTGGGACGGATCTTCTCGTCGTTCTGCATCGGAAAGTAGGACCCCCTACCCTGTCGGGCATGGAACACGTCATCGAAGTCCGTGCGCGCTATCAGGAATGCGATCCCATGGGTGTCGTGCATCACACCGTCTACCCCGTGTGGTTCGAGATGGGGCGCACCGAACTCCTTCGTTCGGTGGGCGGTTCGTACCGCGAGCTCGAACGATCTGGTGCGCTGCTTGCGGTGACGCGGCTCGAGGTGCGCTATCGCGCGCCGGCACGGTACGACGACGTCTGCTCGCTGCGCACCTCGCTGGTCGGGGGAAGCCGGGTCAAGCTCGAACACGAGTACGAACTGACCCGCGACGGGACGACCCTGGTGACGGGGCGCACCGTGCTGGCCTGCATCGATCGCGAGGGGCGACCGCAGCCGCTGCCCGAATCGATCGCATTCGATTCCTGATCAGCGTACGCGCAGCTTGACGTCGGCGACGGTGATGGAGCATGCCCTGCGCAGCGAGGCGAGCAGTCCTTCGCGCAGCAGCCGATCGACTTCGAACGACACCGCCGCGCTGTCGGTCCGCACGTGGATGGTGCCGCCGCGCACACCTTCGATGCTGGTCCGCTTCGCGAGTTCCTCGGGCAGCATCGCCTGCCAGTGTTCGATGAAGTCCCCCAGATGCCGATGCGTCCGTCGGGCATCGCGCTGGATGCGGGAGACGGCACTCTGGAAGATCGCCGGCCGGGGCTTGGGGCCCCGCCATTGGCTCAGCTTATGCAGGCGATCGAGGGTCATCGTGGCTTCCCCGCGTGGGGCTCCGTGGTCGAAAGGATCCGGATTATCCTACTGCATGCAGGAATCCCGCCTTCCGCATTGCCCCTGACTTGGTATCGTTTCCTGCCGATGAACTCGATCAAACTTTCCGACATCCGAAAGAGCTACGGGAGCACGGTGGCCGTGGACGGGATCGATCTCGTCATCGAGCCCGGAGAACTGTTTTTCCTGCTTGGACCGTCCGGATGCGGCAAAACCACCCTGTTGCGGATGATTGCGGGGTTCATCGAGCCCACGGGCGGTTCGATCCATTTCGATGATCGGAACGTGACATCGACGCCCCCCAACAAGCGAAACACGGGCATGGTGTTCCAGAGCTACGCCCTGTGGCCCCATATGACGGTGGCCGAAAATGTCGGCTACGGCCTGGTTCTCCGGAAGATCCCCGCCGATCAGCGGGCGACGAGGGTGCAGCGTGCTCTGGAAATGGTCCAAATGGGCGATTACGCCCAGCGAAAGCCCAATGAGCTCTCCGGTGGCCAGCAGCAGCGGGTCGCCCTGGCGAGGGCGCTGGTTGTGGAACCCGGCGTTCTGCTGCTGGACGAGCCCCTTTCGAATCTGGATGCCAAGCTTCGGCTTGAGATGCGAAGCGAAATCCGCCGTATCTGCAAGGAAGCGGGTATTACGACGGTCTACGTGACCCATGATCAGGACGAGGCTCTGTCCATGGCGGACCGGGTTGCCGTTCTTCGCAACGGAAAGGCCGTTCAGGTCGGTGATCCCCGAACGCTCTACCGCCGCCCTGCGACGCGGTTTGTTGCGGAATTCCTGGGTGAAACCAACTTCATTTCGGCCGAGGTCGTGGGGCGAACGGACGCCGGAGTCGAACTGCAAACTCCTGTCGGAAAGATGCTTGCGTCTTCTGACCAGGGTTCGGTGCCAGAGCGAGGCAGTGTCACCTGCTCGATTCGCCCCGAGGCCTTCCGGGTTGTGCCCGACCACGAATATGTTGCAAGCACTGCTTCAGACGTTGTAGAGGCCGAGGGGGTCACCGGGTCTGAATCGAAGCAACTCGATCGCCGCATCGGCGGTGGCGACCTCAATTCGTTCGAGGGTGAGGTTGAACACCAGGTGTTCCTGGGTGATCAGGCCCAGTACCACGTACGCATTGGTGATGACATGCTCGTGCGGGCTTTGCAACTGAACCCCACTGGTGAATCGCAGGGTCGATTGCGGGTGAGCGTCGATCCAGATGACATCGTCATCCTTTCCGATTAGCACGATATAAGAATTTAGACGAATATAGGCTTACTATCGTCGCAGAAGAGCGAACGATCGATGCAGTAAGCCACTTTTGCCTCATCAGACATGGCTTTAGCGGTTGGAAAGACTGAATATTGTCGCTCAAAAACTTATCGGAGCCTGTGTATGGTGTCGACCTCTTCTGTGGATGTTCCACGTGGAACATCGGGTGATTGGTACGCCGCCTGGTTCCACGTGGAACCAGATCGGCCGATGTGAATGGAGCAGGCAAGGATGGCCACAAAGAAGAAACGTCGCCTGGGACGAGGACTCGGAAGCATGATCAATACCCCGGTCAAGGTGGATGTGCCTGGCTCGGTCGGTGAGCCGGAGGCCCCGGTCGCAGTGGCTGAGTCCCCCGCTGCTCCGGTGGCGAGCGTCGATGAGGATCCCTCGCCTGGCTCCCTGATTCTGGTGGCTCCCTCGGACGTACGCCCGAACCCCTACCAGCCCAGGAAGGTATTCGATGAATCCGCCCTGGTATCGCTGGCGGATTCCATTCGGTCCGCCGGGGTCATGCAGCCGGTCGTGGTGCGTCCGGCCTCGGTCGGGTACGAGCTGATCGCGGGTGAACGCCGCCTTCGGGCCGCAGAGATCGTTGGTCTGGGGCATATTCCGGCGGTGATACAGGACGTCGATGATCGCACCGCAGCGGAGTGGTCCATCATCGAGAACGTCCAGCGTGAGGATCTGAATCCGATGGAGCGGGCGGAAGCCTTCCAGCATCTCCAGGATCAGTTCGGCCTCACCCACCAGGAGATCGCCGAGAAGGTCGGACTCAACCGGTCGTCAGTGACCAATCATCTCCGGCTCAATGAGCTGGACGAGGCGACCAAGGAAGCGGTACGTACCTCGGCTCTGAGCATGGGACATGCGCGAACAATGTTAGCGGTCGGCAGCTTGTCCGTGCGGGCCAAAATGCTTCGCCAATGTCTTTCTAACCACTGGTCGGTCAGGGAGTTGGAGCGTCGGGTTCGTACTCTGACCGAAGGTGCCGGGTCATCCAAATCGCCGAAGACGGACGTTGATCCCCGGCAGTCGAACCTGGACGATCTTCAGAAGAAGCTCGGCGAGCACCTCGGGACCCGCGTGCAGATTCACCAGCAGGCCCGCAATCCGGGCCGCGGTCGGATGGTCATCGAGTTCTACGACCTTGATCAGTTCGACGGTCTGCTCTCCCAGTTGGGCTACAACAACGCATAAAGCTGGGTTTCCCCGTCTGCTTGTGGTTTTTGCGCTGTATTGCGCAGGAACGCACAAGTGGTCCCTCTCCCGGCCCGATGACGCCTCCTGACGCCCCATTCCTACGTGGTAGGGGTGCGGCTCGGCATTTGCTGTCAGGAGATCGGACATGCAGGACGTACCAGGAAACAGCACGAACATCTCCGGACACGGATCCCCTCACAATGTTCAGGACCCGGTCGAAGCGGCGCAGGCGCTGTTTCGTCGGACTCTGAGCAACTGGGTCGGCGATCTCCTCGTGCTCCGGCAGACCGGCATGCTGAAGATGACCTGGCACGCGGCGGGCGACGAACTGCCCGCCTATCGCGCTGCCGCCTGATCGATCCGCGCGGGATCGGGTGCGTGCTGCTGTCCCTTGATCAGGGGATGCCACGCATGGGCAGTTTCTCGACCGGCATTGGACTCATCAGCGGCTTCGACTCGGCGACCATCATCGAGCAGATGCTGCTCGGTGAATCGCGCGGACGCTTTCGGTTGCAGTCCGAGATCGCGACGCTGCAGTCGCGCCAGTCCTCCATGCTCGAACTCAACGCGCGTCTGCTCGGACTTCAGTCCGCAGCGTCGCTGCTTTCGTCGGACGCGACGTTCGGCGCAATGCAGATCGCAAGCAGCCGCGCCGATGTGCTGACCGCGACCGTCGCGGGCGGTACGCCGGCGGGGGACTGGTCATTCATCGTCGAGTCGCTTGCGGCCCGCCACCAGGTACTGGCCGGCGGTGCGTCGTCGCGCGATGCCGCACTCGGCCTCGAATCGTTCTCGATCGAATTCGGTGGAACACTGAACCCGACCACGCGTCTCGATGAACTGAACGGCGGCGTCGGAATCGATCGTGGTCGCATGGAACTCGTGCTTGGTACCGGCGTCGGCGCATCGACGTACGTCGTCGACTGCCGCAGCATCGCCAGCATGCAGGACGTCATCGCCGCCATCGAATCCGTCGATGCGCGACTGCAGGTATCCATCGACGACACGTCGCTGCGCATCGAGACACTGGACGGAAGTTCGATCTCGTTCTCCAGCCTGGACGGCGCGACTACCGCCGAGGATCTCGGTCTCGTGGGCGACGGTTCGGCCGGAGTGCTCGAAGGCGACGCGATGGTCCGGCTCGACGGCAGCACACTGCTTCGCTGGATCGACGACGGAAACGGCGTACTGATCGAGGAGGGCACGCCGGATCTCCGGATCACGTCCATGGACGGTCGCGTGTTCGATGTCGATGTGCCCGCCGATGCGACGTGCATTCAGGATGTGCTCGATGCCGTCGCGTCCGCGGTGGATGCCACGGGGGCCGCAAACGACGGCGCCGTCGTGGCGAGGGTGCACGCCGATGGTCTTCGTCTCGAAGTGGTCGATCAGACCGGAGGAATCGGTGTCCTCCGCATCGAATCCACCGGTGGCAATCCCCATGCCGCGGACGATCTCGGTCTCGAAGGTGATGGAGTCGGTGGAATCATCGTCGGCGACCGTCTGCTGGCGGGGCTCGACTCGGTGCTGATCTCCAATCTGAACGGGGGGAACGGTGTTCCGCCCGGGTCCCAAATGAGATTTCGGTACGCTGCAAACGAAACTACGGATTTCTTCATCGGTCCGGACATCGAGTCCGTGGGGCAGCTGATCGCCGATCTGAATCGTCAGGTCGTTGAGAATGATCACACGTTCCGATTCGAACTGAATGATGCTGCCAACGGCATCCGGGTCATCGCGGACGATTCATCCAATCTCAACTTCGCCGGTGAACTCGCCGAATCCCTGGGGCTGCTTGGTCTCGGCGTCGGTGTGGTCGAAGGCGCGAATCTGCAGCATCGGTACATCGACGAAAGCCGTCTTCTATCCACCCTCAACGGGGGACAGGGGGTCGACACCGGATCGTTCTCGATCCGTGACGCGACCGGGCAGACCGCGACCATCGTCGTGGATTCGAACGTGCGGACGGTCGCCGATCTCATGGCGCTGGTGGAATCGAAGGGTCTTGCGGTCTCGGTGGGAGTCAACGCGACGGGTGACGGCCTTCGTCTCGAGTCGACGGCCTCGGAAGCCGCTTCCAGCTTCACGCTCCGCATTGATTCGGCGGGCGGCAGCACCGCGTCGGATCTCCGCCTGATCGGAGAGGCCACCGAAGTGCACGGTAGCGGTGCGTGGATCGACGGGCGATGGGAACGGGAGGTCGCCGTCGATTCGTCGACCACGCTGCAGGAACTCCAGCAGGCGATCCTCGATGCCGGGGTGCCGATCTCCTGTTCACTCATCCAGTCGGGAACCGGAAGCGACGCATGGCGTCTCGCCATGTCGAGTGACCGGATCGGCGCCGGAGGCGCCTTTCGGGTCGACGGTCGATTTGCCGGCGGCGGTGTGATGCAGCTCGACGACGTGGTTCGCGGGGAGGACGCCCGGGTCGTCCTGGGTGATGATCCGGCGGACGGCCAGCTGCTCTGGTCCTCGAGCAATACGCTGTCGGACGTCATCGAGGGACTGGTCATCGATCTGCACGCGGCGTCCCCGGGTCCCGTGACCCTGTCCATCTCCCGGGATGCCTCATCGGCGCGGAATGCGGTTGAATCATTCGTGGAGGCCTACAACCAGGTGGTGGATCTGCTTCGCAGCGTCGATTCGTACGACGCCGAGACCGGGGCCCGCGGTGCATTGCTGGGCGATTCGACCGTAGCCAGGGTCGACCGGTCCCTGTCCTCGCTGGCTCTGCAGCGACTGTCGGAAGCGCAGGCCGTCGAGGGCTACCAGGGGCTGTGGGAACTCGGCGTACGAATGGGATCCTCGGGCCGGCTCGAGGTCGATGCGGAACGCCTCGACGCCGTGCTGGCGGACGACCCGACCGGGGTCGAAGCGGCCTTTCTCCGCGACGACGGGATCCAACGCGGCTTCGCGGTCCGCTTCGAGGAGCTGGTCTCCTCCCTGACGGATGCGGAAGCGGGGGCGTTGGGGATCGCCGGCGAACGGTTCCAGTCGCGCATCGAGTTGGCGAACGAGCGGATCGAGCTGATCGATCGTCGCATCGAGGCTCGACGGGTGATTCTGGTCGAGCGCTTCGCGGCGATGGAACGCGCTCTCTCTGCGCTCCAGTCCCAGAACTCCGCACTGCTTTCGTTCCAGTCCTCGATGCTCTGACGTGATTATCGGATGCCGCGTGCGAGTTGCATTGGATCCGGGGAACGGACCGATACCCAGAGCATGCTTTCCAACGCCGCCGCCTATCGCACCACCGACGTCACCACGGCCTCGCCTTCGCAGCGTCGCCTGATGCTGCTGGAAGGCGCGTTGACCGCGGCACATTCGCTGCGGGACGCCCACGCGGCCGGCGACTTCGAGGCGATCGCCGAGCAGGGGGCCCATTGCCGATCCATCCTCATCGCCCTCATGACGGAGCTCGACGCCTCGTCGGACCGACGTCTGGCGGAACAGCTCTCGTCGCTGCACGCCTGGATCTGGCAGCAGGTCGCGAGTGCCTCAACGGCGGATGATCTCGACGATCCGATCACCATCCTCACGCAGCAGCGCGACGCATGGCGGGAGGCGGTGGACCTGCTGCGCACCGCCGGCACTGGTGCGTCGGAACCGCTGGGACCGGTGGATGTCGCCGGTTGAAAGGTTTTTCGTCATCACTGGACCTAACTGCGGTGTATTTGCGTCATGGACCGGCCCCGCGTGGTGAGGGCCCGTTAAGGTGGAATGCATGTCCACTCGTCCGATCGGGGCGGGGACGGGAGGTATCAACATGAAGATCTGCATTACCGGCGGCTCTGGATTCATCGGGTCCTGGTTCTGCCACGAGTACCGCAAGCGTGGCGACGAAGTGGTGATCCTCGATCTGATCGAGCCCGCTGCGGATCTTCCGCACGATCGATTCGTGCACGGCGACGTCCGGGACATCGAGGCCGTCCGGGAGGCGGTCGCCGGCTGCGATGCGGTGCTCCATCTCGCGGCCGCCCATCACGATTTCGGGATCACCGAGTCGACCTTCTTCGCGGTCAACAAGGACGGAGCGTCCGTGCTGTGCCAGGCGATGGACGAACTCGGGGTCCGCAGGGTGTGCTTCTACTCCACCGTGGCGGTCTACGGATCGGCCGCACCACCGCTGACGGAGGAGACGCACCCCGAACCCGAGAGCCACTACGGCCGCTCGAAGCTGGCCGGTGAAAAGGTGTTCGAGGCCTGGACCCTGCAGGGGGATGACCGACGTGCACTCGTCATCCGGCCGACCGTCACCTTCGGGCCCTACAACTTCGCCAACATGTACTCCCTCATCCGCCAGATCGATCGGAAGCAGTTCTTCCAGGCCGGCAAGGCATCGAACATCAAGAGCCTGTCGTACATTGAGAACATCATGGCCGCCACGCTGTGGCTCTGGGAGCGGGCTGGCGACGACGACCCGTTCGCCGTCTACAACTGGGTCGAGAAGCCCGACATGGACAGCGCCGAGATCAGCCGGACGGTCGCCGATGCGATGGATGCGAAGTACCTGCGCATCCCGCTGTGGATGGCCCTGGCGATGGCCAAGCCCTTCGATCTCATGATTGCCCTGACCGGCAAGAATATTCCGGTGTCGTCGGCCCGGGTCCGAAAGCTCTTCGTCGATCAGACGAAGTTCGAGGCCGACAAGGCCAGGCACCGGGGCTTCACACCGGACATCTCGCTCGCCCAGGGGCTGCAGCGCATGGTCGCCTGGTACCTCGAGGGCGGTCGGGACCAGTCGGCCCAGTGGCATCAGCCGCCGGCCGAGATCGTGCGGTACTCCAGGGACTGAAGTCGATTCGGGCTACCGTTGGGCTTCTTCGAGCACCACGGCGTACTTGCTTGCGCACGCCTGGAGCGTGTAGTCGCGCTCGAAGAGCTCCCGGGCGGCCCGACCCATGCGCTTCGAGCGTTCGGGATCCGCGGCCAGTTCGCGGATGGCCCGGGCCAGTCCCTCCGCATCCCCCAGTTCCACCCAGACTCCGCAGCCGCTCTCCTCGACGATGGTGCGCAGTGACGAATGGGCCTCGCAGATCGCAATGATGACCTTGCCGACCGCGAGGGAGGTGTAGAGCTTCGAGGGGAAGCTGATGCCCTCGATGCCGTGGGCGATCGTCACGAACGATGCGTCGCAGGAGTTCATGGAATCGTTGAGGGTGTCGAACGGCTGGTGCGGGAACATCATCGCGTTGTCCAGCTCCCGCTGTTCGATCTCCTCCTCGATCCGCTTGCGGACACCGCCGGCGCCGACGAAGACGAACCGGACGTTCTCGCCCTTGAGAAGCGTCGCCGCGTTGAGCATCGTGTCGAAGTCGTAGTAGAGTCCCATGTTGCCCGAGTACAGGAGCGTGTAGGGCTCGGTGAGTCCGTGCTCGTTGGCGAATTTCGAGTCCTGCTTGTCGACGGGGTGCAGGAACTCGCCGTCCGCCCAGTTCGGGATCACGTGCACGCGTTCCGGATCGATCCCGTAGGTGTCGCAGACGAGATCCTTCGCCGCGTCGCAGAGCACGATGGTCTCCTTGGCCCGGCGGTACATCCATTTGTTGAGCAGGTGCCAGGTCCGGTCGATGATCCCACCCTTGCGGATCTTGCCGACCCAGACGGCCATCTGCGGATAGGCGTCGTGGAGCAGGACGACGTAGCGGTGCCGGCGCAGGAAGCCGACCATCGTTCCCACGATGCCGAGGTAGGGGGGGTTCGTCGTGTACAGGAAGACCTCGTTGCGCTTCAACCGGAACAGCATGCGGGCCGCCAGCGGAACCAGGAAGGTGATGGAGTTCACGATCCGGCCCAACAGATTGTCCTTGCTGAACCGCGTGGCGAGCATGCGGTGGACCGTCACGCCGCTGGGTGACACTTCGTTGCGCGGACACGGCTGCCAGGTCTCCGGCGGGCCGTAGGACGGCCGGCAGGTGATGACGTGGACCTGCTCGCCGTTGGTCGCGAGATCGTTCGCCAACTCGTAGAGGAGGTGTCCGGTGGAGGCCACATCCGGTGCGTAGTACTGGTTGAGAATGACGACCTTCACGCCCTGCTCCCTGGCCACCGCACGGGTGGCGCCCAATCGTACTCTTGCCCGGACTTCACGCCTCCGCCACGGATTTGTGCCGGTTTCTTCGTCGATCGGTCCGAAGACACTAGGAAGCCCAGTCAAAGGTCCGGAAATCGGACCCATTCCCGGCTCCAGGCCGATCCGCTTCCCCTGGGCCATTCGACCGTCTACGCTTCACGTGAGGAGCCACCGCATGACCAAGCCAGAGGTCCAAGGGAACCAGGACGCCGCGATGGCATCGGCTCCCCCGGCCCGACGTTCGGCCTGGACGACCCGACAGAAGGTCGTACGGGTCGTCTGGGGCACGATCGGCCGGCTCTGCTGGCAGTTCGGTCCGTTGCGGGCTCCGGTCCTCCGGCTCTTCGGCGGCACCGTCGGCCGCGACTGCCGTCTGGCCCGATCCGTCGACATCCTGATTCCCTGGAACGTCACCCTGGGTGATCGCGTCCAGATCGGCGAGCGGGTGATCCTTTACGCACTTGGTCCCATCACGGTGGGATCCGGCACCGTCGTCGATGTGCGGGCGCATCTGTGCGCCGGTTCGCACGACATGCGGGACACCCGGTTTCCCCTGACGAGGCCGCCGATCACCATCGGGGAGGACTGCTTCATCGGGGTCGATGCCTACATCGCACCGGAGGTCGAACTGGGCGATCGGTGCCGGGTCCGGCATCGAGCGAGCGTCTACCGTTCCTTCCCCGCGGACACCGTGCTGGAAGGAAACCCCGCCCGCGCGTCCGGAGACGGCGAGTGATCCTGCGCCGCATCATGTGGACCTGGCTTGCGCGTCCGCTGTTCCGCTGCAGCCCGCACGCGGCCTACGGGCTCCGCCGTCTCCTGCTCCGTCTCTGCGGTGCGCAGTTGGGGCATCGGGTCCGCTGCCGCCGTTCGGTGGACATCGATCAGCCGTGGAACATCCGACTGGACGATCTCGTCATGGTCAGCGACGGGGTGCTCATCCGCAGCGCAGCACCGGTCCACATCGGCCATCGCTGCGTGATCAGCCAGTACTGCACGCTGCTGACGGAGGTCCGGGACGATCGGGGGCGAGACCAGGGCGTCGTCCGCGGTCCGATCACCATCGCCGACGACTGCTGGGTCGCGACCGACACGCTCGTGCTGCCGGGATCGACTCTCGAGTCCGGGGTGGTCGTGGGGGCCCGCGGCATGGTGGCCGGCCGGATCGAGGCCTGGCGGATCGCCACCGGCGAACCCGCGCGTGAGCGTCGGGAACGCGTGCTCCACGGATCGACGTGAGACACACGCCATTCTCGGACCTTTGGAACCCGGCTGGATGGCGTGGCGTCTCCAGTCGATAAGAGGTCTACGATTGCTCCGAGCCACGGGAACGAAGACGGCCGCTCCATGATTGACGTACTGATCATCACCAAAGACGAAGAGGTGAACCTCCCGTACTGTCTGCGTGCGCTACAGGGCTGGACGAACCGGATCTTCGTCGTCGACAGCGGTTCGACCGACCGGACCCGGACCATCGCCGAGGAGCTGGGGGCGGAGGTGTTCGAACACGCCTGGGAAGGCTACGCAGCCCAGAAGAACTGGGCGCTGGACACGCTTCCCCTGGAGGCGGACTGGATCCTCATCGTCGACGCCGACGAGGTCATCACCCCCGAACTCCGGTCGCAGCTCCAAGCCGTCGCCGCCCGGGCGCCCGATGCGGTGCCCGAATCCGGGTTCTATCTCAATCGACTGTTCTACTTCCTGGGCCGTCCGATCCGGCACTGCGGCTACCACCCGAGCTGGAACCTGCGCTTCTTCAAGCGCGGCGCCGGGCGGTACGAGGAGCGCGAGGTCCACGAGCACCTGCTCATCGACGGGTCGGTGGGATGGATCCGCACCCCGATGGAGCACCGGGATCGTCGGGGACTCGAGACCTACATCGCCAAGCACAATCGTTACTCGACGCTCGAGGCGCGGGAGATGGTCGCGGGACTCCGCGGCGACGGCGATCGACTCGACGCCTCCCTCACCGGCAACCAGCTGCAGAAGCGGCGTTGGATCAAGGAACGCCTCTACGCCCGGCTTCCCATGAAGTGGTTGCTGCGGTTCCTCTACATGTACGTGCTGCGTCTCGGTTTCCTGGACGGGCTGACCGGGCTGAGGTTCTGCCTCTTCATCTCGTCCTACGAGCTGCAGATCGCGTTGAAGATGATCGAGTTCCAGCGGCAGGAGAACGCATCGTGAACCACGCCGCCGAACGACATCGCAGCCCGTGGACGACGAAGCAGAAGATCGGACGACTGCTCTGGGCCGTTGTCCAGTGTCTGCTGTTCCGCACGAGCTTCCACAACTGGTACGGCTGGAGGCGGTTCCTCCTCCGATGCTTCGGAGCGGGCATCGGCCGCGACTGCGTGATCCGCAGGACGGTCCGGATCGAGTGTCCGTGGAATCTGGTCATGGGCGACAACGCCTGCCTCGGAGACCGCGCCGTGGCCTACTGTCTCGGCACCGTCACGATCGGCGCCCGCGCCTCCGTGTCGCAGGACGCCGAACTGTGCGCCGGCACGCACGATGCCGATCGGGCTTCGATGCCGCTGGTCGTTCGTCCCGTCGTGATCGGCGAAGACGTCTGGCTGGCCGCGGGTTCGTTCGTCGGGCCCGGGGTCACGGTCGGCGACGGTGCGATCCTCGGCGCACGCGGCGTCGCCATGCGTGATCTGGACGCGTGGACCGTCTACGCGGGCAATCCCGCGGTGGAACTGCGTCGTCGAGATCAGCCCGCCGCGGACTGAAGCATCCAGTCGATCACTGCACGCAGATCCGGTTCGAACGAGTCGTCCGTGGGCAGTCCCAGTCGTGTCCGCGCCAGCCGCACATCGGCCCGCGAGTGCCGGATGTCCCCGGGACGTTCCGCTTCGTGGACGACCTCCACCGGGGCGCCCGCCAGTCGGCAGACGCTTTCCAGCAGCGAGGCGATCGAACGTTCGTGTCCGCTTCCGATGTTGCAGGCGATTCCCCCGAACGGGTCCGTCGAGGTGCAGGCCGTCAGCACGGCGTCGACCACCAGACGGCACGAAATGAAGTCCCGCGTCTGGCCGCCGTCGCCGAAGATCGTCACGGGCCGCCCGGCACAGGCGGCGGAGACGAAGGCGGGAATCACCGCCGCGTACGCCGAATCGATCCGCTGCCGCGGTCCGAAGACGTTGAAGTACCGGAGGGACAGCGTGTCGACGGCCCCCCGGTCGTCACGGCAGATCCGTTCCGCCTCCAGCTTGGAGGAGGCGTACGGAGAGTGTGGATCGGCCGGATCGGATTCCGTGATCGGTGCATCCCCCCGGTCTCCGTAGATCGCCGCGGAGGAGGCGTTGACCAGCCGGGCCACACCGGCCTCCCGGGCGGCGGCGAGGACGGCGGCCGTTCCGTCGACGTTGTCCCGTCGACAGCGATCGGGCTGTTCGATGCTCGCCGCGACGGACACGAAGGCGGCCTGGTGGAGCACGAACCGGCAGCCGGCGACGGCCCGCTGCAGCGGATCGGGATCGAGCACCGAGCCCTCGATCAGTTCGACATCGAGTCCGGCGAGGTTCTTCGCCCGACCGGTGCTCAGGTCGTCGAGGACCCGGACCCGGGCGCCCAGTCCGACCAGCCGGTGGACCAGATGGGATCCGATGAAGCCGGCGCCCCCGGTGACGAGGACGGAAGTGTCCCGGAACGCATCCGGTAGGAAACTCGTAGTATGTCCGGTGTCCACGACGGCCACGCTCCATGCCACTTCGACTGTACAACACGCTGACGCGCGAACAGGACGAGTTTACACCGCTCGATCCCCAGGGGCGGCTGGTGCGGTTCTACACCTGCGGCCCCACCGTCTACGATTTTGCGCATGTCGGCAACTTCCGGGCGTTCCTCAATGCGGACGTGCTGCGACGGACCCTGGAACTGCTGGGCTACGAGGTTCGTCACGTGATGAACATCACGGACGTCGGCCACATGACCGACGATGCGAATCCCGACGGGGGCGGCGAGGACAAGATGGAGGTGGCATCGAAGCGGCTGCTGGAGGCCAAGAAGGCCGGTTCGCTGCCAGAAGGGACGGACGTCGACCCCGACGACCCGCTCGCCGTGGCCGAGTTCTACACCGACGCCTTCCTGGACGACGCACGCCGCCTCGGCATGCGGGTCGCCTTCGAGGCCGAGGAATCGCCCGAACTGCTGCCCCGACCGACGCAGTACATCGAGGGCATGATCGCCATGGTGCAGCGGCTCATCGATTCCGGCAACGCGTACGTCGCCGAGGACGGTGCCGTGTACTTCGACGTGCAGTCCTTCCCCGAGTACGGGGAACTCTCGGGCAACACCCTCGAGGCCCTGCGGAGCGGGGAGGGCGGACGGGTCGACATGGCCACCCAGGCGGTGAAGCGGCATCCGTCCGACTTCATGCTGTGGAAGCCCGATGCGAACCACGTCATGAAGTGGGACAGTCCCTGGGGTGAGGGCTACCCGGGATGGCACCTCGAGTGCTCGGTCATGGCGTCCGAACTGCTGGGTGACGGACCCGACGGCATGATCGATCTCCACTCCGGTGGGGAGGACAACATCTTCCCGCACCACGAATGCGAGATCGCCCAGTCACGCTGCGCCTCCGGGTCGTCGTCCTTCGCACGCTACTGGTTCCATACCCGCCACCTGATGGTCGACGGCGCCAAGATGAGCAAGAGCTCCGGCACCTTCTTCACGATCCGCGACCTCATTGAACGCGGCGCATCGCCGGCCGCGATCCGGCTTGAGCTGATCAAGACGCACTACCGGGTCAACTCGAACTTCACGCTGCAGGGGCTCCGCGACGCCCAGCGCCAGGTCGACCGCTGGACGACGGCGCACGACTGGCTGGCCGCTCATGCGGAGCGGACTGGTGCCCCCGGACCGCTGGCCGAATGCATGCCCGCCTTCGTGGAGGCGCTCAGCGCCGATCTCAACGTCGCGGGGGCGATCGGAATCCTCAACACCGCGCTGGGGGCGCTTTCCGTCGGCGACGGGGCCGGGCCCGACTGCGACGCGGCCGGCGAGCTCGAGGCGCTGCGCCGCATGGACAGCGTGCTGGGCGTGCTCGATCTGGAACGGACGGTCGCCGCCGACGCCGACGACGTCGACGAGACGGCCGTCGCGGAACGCATCGAGGCCCGCAACCGCGCCCGGGACGAGAAGGACTGGGCCGAGGCCGATCGGATCCGCGACGAACTGCTCGAGGCGGGCATCGCGATCAAGGACGGCCCCGAGGGGACGACGTGGTCGAAGGTGATCCAGTGAGCAACGCATCGATACCGGTGATCGGCATCGTGGGCGGCATCGGTTCGGGCAAGAGCCGGGTGGCCTCGCTGCTCGAGGAGTCCGGTTGCATCGTGTCGGACGCCGACGCGCTGGCCCGCGCTGCGCTCCGTGACGAATCGGTCCGCGACACCATCGTCTCTTGGTGGGGCGAGGAGATGCTCGACGACGACGGATCCGTCTCCCGGTCCCGCGTCGCGGATCGGGTGTTCGCCGACGCGGCGGAACTGGAACGGCTCGAAGCACTGCTCCATCCCCTGGTCGAATCCGGGCGACGGGCCGAGTTCGATGCCGCCACCGAGGACACCACGGCCCTGGTGATCGACGCGCCGCTGCTGCTGGAAGTGGGTCTGGACCGTGCATGCGACGTGGTCCTCTTCGTCGACACCCCCCGGGCGCTGCGTCTGGAACGTGTGGCGTCGAGCCGGGGATGGGACGAGGCGGAACTCGATCGCCGGGAAGGCCGCCAACTGTCCCTTGACGAGAAGCGTTCGAGGGCCCATCATGTGCTCGTCAATCACGGTCGAGTCGAGGAGCTGCGTGAGCAGGTCGAGGCCTTCCTGGCCACGCTCGGACGATGACGGACATCCCTTCCTGATCCCATTCGAACGCGGGCCGCGGCCCGAACTCGAGCGACACGCCACGCGGCGCCGGATCAAGGCGGATTCCCATCCACCAGCAACGGTTCCCCGTTGTTTCCCACCCATCCCAACCAAACCGTCCTCCGTGAACGATCCTTCCTGATTCATGAGTACAACGCGAGCAAGACCAATGGCGAAGAAACGACGTCGTCGCAAGAAGAGTTCCTCCGGCGGGGCAGCCATCGCCCTGATGACCCTGAACCCCGGCGAGGTGCCGTCCGATGAGCAGCTCGAGCAGGAGGCCGCCGAACTGGAGAAGGAACTCGATTCCAAGACCCAGAAGCGCTACGACGATGCCAAGAAGAAGGGACTCGATCTCGCATCGCTCCAGCACATGAAGGGCAGTGAGCTGGTGAAGCTCGCGGTCAAGGAGAAGATCGAGGACGCTTCGACGCTGCCCAAGCAGAAGCTGGTGTTCGAGATCCTCAAGGCGCGGGCGGCCAAGCACAAGCTGCTGATCGGAGAGGGGACCCTCGAGATCCTGCCCGACGGCTACGGATTCCTGCGGAGTCCCGAATACTCGTACCAGCCGTCGCCCGACGACGTCTACGTCAGTCCGTCCCAGATCCGTCGGTTCGGTCTGCGACGCGGCCAGGTCGTCCGCGGCATCATCCGCCCCCCCAAGGAGTCGGAGATCTACTTCGCACTGCTGCGGGTGGAGGCCGTCAACGGACGTGATCCCAAGGAACTGGGCACCCAGCCCACGTTCGAGAACCTGACGCCGCTGCACCCCGAGGACCGCGTGATGCTCGAGACCGGTTCGGAGCCGCTGGAGACGCGGGTGATCGATCTCGTGGCCCCGCTGGGCTTCGGCCAGCGGGCCCTCATCGTGGCTCCGCCCCGGACGGGCAAGACGGTCCTGCTGCAGAAGATCACGTCCGCGATCGCGCAGAACCACGATGACGTGCACGTGATCGTCCTGCTCATCGACGAACGTCCCGAGGAGGTCACCGACTTCCGCCGGAACACGCCGGACCGGGTCGAGGTCGTGGCGAGCACCTTCGACGAACACGCCGCCCGGCACATCCAGGTCGCCGAGATGGTGATGGAGAAGGCCCGCCGTCTGGTCGAGTTCGGCGAGAATGTGGTCGTCCTGCTGGACTCCATCACCCGACTGGCCCGCGGCTACAACAACGCCACGCCCAACAGCGGCAAGATCGGCACCGGTGGTGTCGACAGCACGGCCCTCATCAAGCCCAAGAAGTTCTTCGG
>MDTD01167179.1_pt1 | contig 20233 bp, 15 predicted proteins | sample 811221 | NCBI WGS metagenome assembly MDTD01 (sample SAMN05326646, study PRJNA326480) | marine metagenome | isolation source: seawater | place: Pacific Ocean: South West | collected 2011
TATTTTCTTTGGTTTTTTCCTTCTAAATAAGGTCTTTCATTTTCCTAAGTTTAAAAATGAATCGCTGTATAAACCACCTGAAAAGGTTTCTTTAGGGGCTGGGTGGGAAAGTCAAAATAATTCAGCAAATAGAGCTTTTAAAGCAGCTCATAGTGATTTTCACAACTCTGATCAGGTAAGCACTATTTTGGGTCCTGAAGTTAAGCTTGATTGGATAACAGAGAAAGATAAGTTTATTGTAGAAGGACCTACTGTAGACGTTGCTGGTAATTTGTACTTCAGTCCTCTTTGGTCGCCTGAGGAGGTAATTTTAATTTCGTTAGAACCGAAAAAGGGGAAGCGTAGATGGTCACTTCCCGGTTATGGGCATGGAGCAGGAGCTCCCCTGATCTTAAAAGATCCGAAAAGTTTAAAAGAAATTGTATACGTTTCCGTTTACCACAAAGCGTATGCTCTATCGACTGAAGGAAAAGTTTTGTGGGAGGTCTCAACAGGACTTAAGGAGCCAAAAAGGGGAAGCCGGCATAGAGATTACCACTGTTTTGGTCTTAACTACTTAAAAAAGTATGATGCTTTAGTTGGGCTTATGGGTGATGGGAATCTTGTGGTGCTTGATAGGTCAACTGGAAAAAACCTCCTGGAGAAACCTTATGTTTTACCTGGTTCACCATCGGGGCCTTCAGATTTTAATAAAAAAGGACCGCCAAAGTGGATAAAAGATAGAGCGGATCAGGTTCTTTACCCATTGGCCCATGGAAGGAGTACAAAGAAGCCTTTTAGTGATCTTGTTGACGTTTTATTAGGAGGTGGAACAAGGGTTGCTAACTACTTCTCTATTGATCAAATTTCGGGTAGGGTATGGGCCGCGGCTACAGCTCCCGACGGCGTTGATCATAAAATTGATGACCTTTCAGATTTTGGGGCCCTTTATGGCCTGGATTTGGTTAAAGAGGGACAGTTTTTTAAATTAAACTTGTCATGCGAATTCTTTTTTCCTGGAGGTTCGGGCTCGACTCCGGCTCTAACTGGTGACGGAAAAAGAGTTTATGTCGGGACGGGAAAAAACTCTCTAGCAGCAATAGATTCGAAAAAGTGTAAAAAAGTATGGGATTTCAAGGTCCCTTCTCAAATAGTTGCTTCTCCAGCGGTGGACCAATCAACTCAAGAACTTTATATTCCAACTTCATTCTCTATCATAAAGATTAGAGACTTAGGTCTACGGGCCGAAAAAGTTTGGGTTAGTCAGTTTAATAATTTCAAGCTGGCGATTTTTCAAAAATCTTTTCAAATGTTAACACCTCTTATAACACCAAATGGTATCGTAACTTTTTTTGGCGCTGGCTATAAGAGAAATGTTGTTCCAATCCCTCTCGTTCTGGGAATAGGACTTTTAGATAAAATGTCTGGAAAAATTCGTTACTATTCAAAGGCAAGAGAAGAGTCTGTTGGCATTTTAAGTATGGGGCAAGAAGGTGCCTTGTATGTGACTCATTCTCCTGTCAGAAGGGCCGTTTCAAGAAGCCTCTTTTCAAATTTAGTTGACCCCCTAGTGGGAGGTGTCGCCAAGTACAGCGCAAGTCCATCGAAGATTTATCTTAAGGAGATTGTTCTTACTATTTTAGCATATGAAAAAAATATTGGTGTAGGAAAGGTTGGAAAATTTTGGAGAGATACACTTCTAGATGTTTTAAATCAAGGTCGAGAGGTTTTAGCAGCATTAGAGTTAAACTCTTCTTTCTCTAAAGACCGAGTCGATAAAATGAAGGCGCATTTTAAAAGTGCTAAACTTTCTCTTGAAAAAAGTGAGACGCTAACTTTCTTTTCTTCTGTTAGGAAGTTAAATAAACAAATAAATTAAAGCGTTTTAAAAAACTCCGTTCGATAGTCTTGTTTTAGATGGAGACACCTTTTTTGAAAAAATTAGAAAATGGAACTCGTTTATTTTTATCGTTACTTGTTTTGAATTTTACTCTCTTTTCAGCCGTTTCTTGTAAAAAGGATGATTCTTTTAAAGACTTTTCAAACAGGAAAATTACCCATACGAATGTTTTAGAAGATCAAAAAAAACAATTTGTAAAAGGAGTCTATAAGGTTACAGATGGTGTTTATGTCGCTGTTGGGTTTGGCTTGGCCAATTCTATTTTAATTCTGGGGCCAACTGGAAAAGTTATAATTGATGTTATGGGAGATATGAAGAGAGCAAAGGAAGTCAAAAAAGAATTTGATAAGATTTCATCTCTTCCATTAAAGGGAATCATTTATACCCACAATCATAGCGATCATATATTCGGAGGTGAAGCTTTTTCAGAAGGAAAAGAGATTCCTGTTTACGCTCACAAAAAAACAAAACAGGCGATTGATAAAATAATAAGTAAGTTAGAACTAGCGATTCGTGTCCGTTCTTATAGGATGTTCGGGAATTTTTTAAATAAAGAACATTTGAGTCACGCAGGGATTGGTCCTTTTTTAGAAATAAATGATGAAAGCCAATTAGGGCTCCTTTACCCAACCCACACTTTTGAAAAAAAATTAGAAATAAATATTGGAGGCCTCGATATTGAACTGAACTATGCTCCTGGTGAAACTGATGATCAAATCTTTGTTTATATACCAAGTAAAAAGGCCCTTTTTCCAGGCGATAATTACTACCACTCCTTTCCAAATCTTTACACGATTAGGGGAACGGCTTATCGAGATGTTCGTCATTGGTCTAATAGCCTTGACCTTATGATAAAAAAGAAACCTCACTTTCTAATACCGAGTCATACCATGCCTCTTAAAGGTGAGGAAACTATTAGGGAAAACCTTTCTAATTATCGAGATGCGATCAGGTTTGTTCATGATCAGACGATTCGAGGAATAAATAAGGGAATGACTCCAGATGAACTTGTTGAATTTGTTAAACTTCCTGAGGTTTATACTTCTAAACCTTATTTAGCTGAAGTTTATGGTAAAGTAGAGTGGGCAGTAAGGTCGATTTTCTCTGGGCACTTAGGCTGGTTTAATGGTCATTCAAAGTCATTATATTCTATACCTAAAAACAAAAGATCTCACTATTTTAAAGAACTTTTGGGTGGTAAAGAAAATCTTTTCAAAGCTGCCAAGCAAGCTTTCACAAAAAAAAGGTATCTATTTTCTTTAGAGTTGATAGACCTTTTTTTAAATCTCGAGCCGAAAAACAAAAGTGGTAAAAACCTTAAAAAGGAAATTCTTATAAAATTATCTGAAAAGGAAACTAATATAAATGCTCGTCATTACTTTTTAACACGGGCCCAAGAATTGGAACAGGATAATCTTCCTTATGGAAGACCTAAGTTAAGTAATAATATGGTGGACTCTTTAGACCTTAAGCTCGTTTTTGATATTTTCAGTGTTAATTTTGCGCAAGAAAAGGCTGAGGGCCTAAAGCAAAGAGTCGGTTTTGAGTTCACTAATCCAAACCAATCCTTTACTCTTTTGGTTAGGAATGGGGTCGCTAAAAGTTATAAAGGACTAATTGGAAAATTGGACGTTCATATGAAGTGTCCGAGTCGGTTATTCAAAAACTTTATAGTAAAAAATACATCGGTTTTAAAACTCTTGGCAACATGTTCATATCCCATAGGAAACTCTATAAAAATGGCCAGGTTTTTGTCATTGTTTAAACCTTCACGTTTTAAAAATTAAGAACTATGAACACCTTTTTAAAACTCTTTTAAATGTAGCCGACTACAGTGCTTTGGAATCTCTATTAGCCGATAATGATTCAAGTCTCCCTCCTTGAAACCGATAAAAACAGCGTATTAAAATTATAAAAAGGTTAGCAGGAACCTATATGAGTAATGATGATGACTTTTCTGTTGGACTGAAAGAAAGTTATATAAAAATACATCTTGGTTATTTTATTCCGGATATTAAAATACCTCTTGCCCTTTATCTTCCTTTTAAGGGTAAAGTTATCGAAGTTGTTAAAGCGGGAACTCCTGGTTCACTCGATTTTTTTAAAAGAATGAAAAGTAATGGAATTTATTATGTTTATATTAAAAAAACGGATGGTACTGTCTGGAAAAATTGGAAAAATGTAAGGCATCCTGAAATTGGAGGGTTTAGCTCTTTTTCAAGCGGGCCTGGGAATAAGATTAAGTCCAATCTTGCTATTTATAAGGCAAGGGCCTTTGAAAAGGTTAAGATTGTACCAAGTGCTTTCAAAGAACCCGAAAGCTATTTAGATGAAGTTGATAAAAGGTACCACAAAATTTTATGTGACCAACAACTTATTTGGTTTTTCAATGAAACATGGTCTGAGTCGCACCTTCTTTTTTCTGCTAAGTTGAGTCTTTTTTTCTTCCTTTTTCTTGAACAGGTAAGAAGTGAGCTTATGATTTATGATGAGATGGGTATTCTTACCTTTTCCCTAGTTCACAATCTTGTAAGTCAGGGAATGAGAAATGATTTTAAGGGCAAGCCAGAAGATAGTACCCTTTATTATTTAAACAAAAAGGATATCGCTATAGATAGTGGTATAAGCTCCCTTTTTCAATTGAATAAACAATTTTGTGAAATGAAAAGGGAAACGAATTTTAAGTTTGATCCCTCGATGCCAAAAGGATATCAGGTTTTTTCTTTATTAAGAGATCTCATTGAAATCTTTGATAGAAGTAAAGTAGATATCCAAAAAAGGCAGGAAACCAGCTTTCTTTTGCTTAAAAGAGAAAATAGGTACGAGCTATCGCTTTTAGGTCATTTAGAAAGGTTCTTGAAAAAGGTTAGGTTGTTTCCATGAAAGAACAAACGATTAATTTATATGAAGCCTTAGAAAAATTGCCTTTAGAAAAAATAGCTAAAGGAATCCCCTTGAAAGTATATGATAATTTCAATAATTTAATTTGGGGAAATGATTTAGGCGGGGAGGAGGACTTAAAAATCTTTCCAATTACTACAAATAGTGGAATACCCTTAGCTTCTGTCCAAACTCGAGAAAGTCATAAAGGCTTATTGAGAAAAATCATCCTAAAGGAAATTTCACGTTTTGTAAAAGAGGAAATTCAGGAATCAAGAAGAGATGAAGTCTCTATTTTCTACTCTGATCTGGAGAATCTAACATTTAATAAAACATTTCTGGATTCTTCATTTACAGGAAAGGAAGTCGAGAAAGATATCATTGATATACTTTATGCACTTAAAAAGTATTTTCCTTATGAAGGTTGCAATATTCATATTACCAATGGTGAGAATAGTCTTGAAGAGTTTTTAGAGATATCTAGTGATGGTGAAAAAAAGAAAGGAGAGTATTGGGACTTTCCCTTAAAAGAAGTCTCCGCAATCGCTTTCAACACTCAAACAGTTTACCATTCTAATGATGCTACCAATGACCCCTATTTTGGGCAATTAGTTGGATCAATTAAGAAATGCGATATTAAAAATTTCATTGTTGTTCCTTTAACCATTTTTGATAATAAGCAAGGTGCCTTAGCCTTTTATAATGAATGCTTCTTGAGAAAAGGTGAAAGTTTTAATCCTTCTTGGCACTTTAAGAATCTTATTAATCTTATTGCTTATAAAATTTTTTTAAAGAGGAGAGGGATTGAAGTTCTTAAAAAAAGAAATGAAAAAAAAATTACTAACCGTTTTATAGGACCAAAAATAACGAACCACACTGTTCTTCAAAAAAAAATAAAATCCACAACGTATCCACAGGAAAGAACTATCATAGCTATGTATGGTGGAATTCATAAATTTTTAGAAGGTGGAAATAAAATTCAAAGAAAAACGATGAGTTCTCTATTACAATTTCATAATAGTAATGTTTCAAAGGTGGTAAACTCATTTGGTGGGACTGTCCATCAATTTAATAACGAACATTTTTTGGCATTTTGGAATTTTTATGAAGATATGGATAGATTTGATCATTTTGCTTCAAGAGCAGCAATAAATTTAGTCCATTTTGCTCATGATTATTTACACCTTCATTTTAAAAGTTATGGATTCCGAGACTTTCATTTCTCAGTTGGTTTAGTTAAAGAGAAAGTACAAATTGATTCTATTAGATCAAGAGGAGAAAACTTTCCCCTTATTCATGGAAATATTATTGATACAACTAAGCAAATTTTTGAAGGGGCGCCAAATTGTACGGCTTATTTTCATGAAAAGATAATCAACGAATTAGTAAAAAATGACCTGCCTCCTATGCGTAAATTGTTTAATGTAAAGTTGAGGGGAGAAGCCCAAGGGGCGAGAATTTTTTCTTATAAGATATAAACTTTTTAAATAGTTTGCTTAAGGAATTCACTAATGAGCTTTGAAACTATAAATAAAAAAGAGTTCCTTGAAGAGATTAATTTTAAGAACCTTCTTAAAGGAATACCTCATGTTGTTTTAAATGATTCTGGCATACTCATTTCATCGGAGTCACCTGATTTGGTAAGTTCTATTTCTAAAAAAGAAATCCGGACTTCAAACCCTTCTCAAGGTCTTCTTATTGAAATCCAAATCCAAGATGAGTATTTGGATATGCTAGAAAGTTTTCTTGCCCATTTGTGGTCATCTACATTCAAGTATGATGTTAGAAATGCTGAAGCCGAAATTGTTGAAATTTTAGGTAATGACTTTACAAGATTTTTTAGTGGTGATTTATTTAGAGAGAGGACTTCTTTAAATGTTCAGGTAAAGAAAGCTTTTTTTCTTCTTAAGTCACATATTCCAATTCAGGAATTCGCTCTCTTTTTTATTGATAGAAAAAAGGGACTAAAAGAATTTGCGAGGATTGGAGGACCAGAGGATGTCCATAAAGTTTTACCTTTGGATGGTTCAAATCTAGAAAGCATCGCTGCCCTTAGCAAAAATTTTTACTTTGCACCTAACTGTAAAGAAGAGTATGTCTTTAAAAATCAACCAAACCTTGATTATAGTAACTACCTTTGTTTACCAATTTTTCAAGATGGTCTTGTTGTTGGTGTTTTGAGTCTCATTGACTACTTGGAAAAAGATTGGAGTCAGGAAAACTTTAAAAAGGCGAAATTGTTTGCTCAACTTTTGGCTTGGGTCAAAATGAAGAAAGAAGGAAATGAAATTTTTCATGAAGAAATTATTGAAGAAAGAGTCCCTATAAACTATTTATCTAAAAAAATGATTCGTGAAATAAATGAAGAGCCTCCAAAAAATATTGACGTGCATTGTATGTGGGTAAATATCAGAGGAGCAAAGGATATTTTTAAAGGAATTGATAATGAGGTTATAAAAGATTTTTATAATATGTATTACAGTACAGTCTTTGAGATTTGTGAAAGATATGAAGGGCAAGTTGATAATAGTTTAGGTGATACTATATCTGTTGTTTGGAATGCATTTGGAAAAGGCCCTCTATCAAAAAATCTTGTTATTGAATGTGCTCTTGAAATTCAGAAAGAAATATTTGTGACTCTGATTCCTTTTTTAAAAGAAAAGGGAATTAAAAGAATGGGGGTTGGAATAGGAGTTGATGAAGGTGAAGCATATGTAGGAAACTTCGGATCTTCTGAAGAGGTAAACTATTCTTCATTTGGGTTTTGTAAAAAAAATGCAGAAATATTAAGTAAGATTGCTACTCCTGGGGAAATTCTTTTTCCTGAAAGTTTTTTTAATGGTGTTGATAAAGAGGATTTGCCAGGAGTGAAAAAAGTCATTTCTGGAGTCGGTTTATGTGGTGGAAGGCAAAGTGAGAAGATATTTAGTGTTCAACCAGTTGAGACTAAGGATTACACTAAAATAAAATCATATTAAATGAAGCTTTGTTTTAAATGAGTGTATGGTCCTTATTTAAAAAATTACTCAAATTCATTCAATTAATTGGTGATTTATAAAAGATTTAAAGGCATTCTAATAATTTAGTAAGGAAACTTCTTCTGAGAGGCTTTTTTTGAGTTATTATGATTCTGAAAGTGACTGGTCGTGGCTTTTTCACAACGGACTTGACTGGTCGACTCTAATACCTCTTTTTTATCCAAAATTCCCTACTGAAGATGGGCTGGAGTCTAATGAAGAGGTTATTCAATTCCAAGAAGAGTTGTTAAAAACAATTTCTAAATGGAGTTCAACATCGATTAAAGAAAGAGCAGCTAGACTTGATAAATTAGGGGCCGGCTCTGTTTCAAACGGAAAAACAATTCCCGGAACTGACCTTGAAGAAATTTATAAAGAGGCAAAGGAGTTAGACCTTTTTAGTTTACCTTTGCCAAGAAAGTATGGAGGTATGGACTTACCTCAATCCCCACATTTTATTGGCCTGGCCTTTCTTGCCAGGGCCTGTGTTTCAACGTCTACTCAATTAGCTTTTTTTTCGGCCATCGGGGATATGTTGGCAAGATTTGGAAGTAATGAAGTAAAGGAAAGGTTGATTCCAAAAATATCATCTGGAGAAATTAGTGGGTCAATGTGCTTAACTGAACCGGGATGTGGAAGTGATGTGGGAGCTTTAAAAACCTCAGCAACACCATCTGGGGATGGTTTTTACCTCCTTAATGGATCAAAGTGCTTTATAACCAATGGAGGCGGTGGCTTAGGGCTAGTGCTTGCTAGGATTAAAGGAGACCCGGAGGGAACTGAAGGAATTTCAATGTTCTTGGCAGAGCAAGTACATGAGAAAAAAGCCGGTCTTAATTTCACCGTGACAAAAAATGAAAATAAAATGGGAATGCATGGTTCTTTTACAACGGAGATTGTTTACGAGGATACGGTGGCGACTTTGATTGGGAAGCCACGTATGGGATTTAAGTACATGCTCCATCTAATGAATGGGGCCCGAATTGGCGTCGCTTTCCAGTCTTTAGGTGTCCTTGAATCAGCAATAAAAGATGCACAAAAGTATGCAAAGGAAAGAGTCCAGTTTGGAAAACCTATTAGTGAACTTCCTCTTATGCAAAGGAACTTGGAAGATTTCGAAACGGAGTTAAAGGGGATAAGAGCTCTTCTTGTTGATACAGCATCTTTTTTTGATATTTATCAAAGACTGGAATTAAAAAAACTGGAAACAGGACATCTAACTGAAGTTGAAAAACAACTTTTTGATTCGGCCAATATGTGGACTAGGAAAAGGACTCCTCTTGTTAAATACTATGCTTGTGAAGCAGCGACTTATCTTTCAGGAAAGGCCATTCAGGTTTTTGGTGGATATGGCTATATGGAGGAGTATTTGGTTGAAAGATATCACAGGGATAGCTTTGGTCCCCTCCTTTACGAAGGAACATCACAAATTCAAGCATTGATGGCGCTAAAAGATTTGATGGCCTTTATTATAAAGAAGCCAAGAACTTATTTTTCCCATCTCTTTTTCGGAGGCGTGATCTCACCCCTTGAAAAACTACCTCAACACAAGACTATAGAAGATTTCAGTTCTTTGGGGAGAAAGTTAAAGAGAAAAATTACAAAATTGATTTACAGAACATTAAGGCCTAAAGGAATGGACCTATTTAAGGCCTCGAAATGGACGGAAACAGAAAAGATTGAAAAACTCATGCTTCATGCAGAAACAATATGTGAGGGACTCTCTTATTTAGAAACATTAAGAGTTTTGGCCAATCACGCTTCCAAGGATGAAGACCGTACCAAACTTTATTTTGATTATAAAGTCCTAGTCCTTCCCCGCTTGACTCGGATTTACCATGATTGGGATCTTCGTAATCATTAATCGTAATACAAAGGAGGTTTCAGGGCCTTTTCCCAGTGAGAAAGTTCATGCTGGATCCACAAAAAGGCTTTCTCTTTCTTTTGAATTCTTTCAATTTTTGAGAATGATTTTTGCAGATCTTTTTTATTGTAAGTTATGAGAAAAGGACTAATCTTTTTTCTTTCATTCTCTTTTAAGTGGTAGAGGTCACCCCCTAAGATGATTGACCCCTTATTGGGAAGCCTTACAAGAAGAACCTGGTGCCCTGGCGTATGTCCTGTGGCCTTAATTATGGTGACTGTTCCATCACCGAACACGTCATGATCTCCATCAAGTTTTTGAATTTGGTGTTTAATATTTTTAAAATGATCAAATTCAAAAAAATAAAAAGAAGGAAAGGGACCAAAGCCTGCCTCCACCTCTTCTTTTTGAAGGAGTATCTTACTCTTTTTGAAAATGTGAAGATTTCCCGTATGGTCTTGATGGAGATGTGAAACAGCTACATAAGTGATATTAAGGGGAGAAACTCCAATTTCTTTTAGTTTTGTCTGCAGTGTTTTTTTTACTATATGGATACTTAATCCTCCATAAAACTTTTTGCCCCCTTCTAGCTTTATGTACCTGTCATCTAATCCTGTTCCCCAAAGTAATGAACCTTTAGGATGTTGAATATAAAAACAAGTCGTTGGAACCTTTCTCATATTATCTTTATTGTAGAGGTCACTAAATTTTGTAGAAAGAAGGGCTAAAAAAGGACCCATTTGAATCATACCACATTCAAAAGCATAAAGGCGGAGCGGTTTCCTTTCGCTCTCCTCGGCATGAGACCTCAGAGTAAGTTGAGCTGAAAGAAAGAGCAAAATAAAAATCAAAGAGTATTGTCTTTTGAAGATCAAAATGAAAATTGAAATCGCAGGCCTCCCAAAATTCATAAGACTGAAACCTCTAAACCTCTATTTAAAAAGGATTTTATCTTCTAGTCAAGAACCGTGATTTATTGCTTGTCCAATCGGTAGAAAAGATAAGACATTCTCATGAACAATTATAGTGTTCAAAATGAAAAACTTCATGTAGATTCCCTAGTTCCCCAAAAACGAGAAAAGTGAAAAGTTTCTGGTGAGAGGGAAATGGAGACAATTTGATGAGAGAAGATTTAAAGGAATACAGAAACAGACTTGATAAAATAGACCGAAACTTATTAGAAGGTCTTTCTGAAAGAATTTCTGTTGCTAATAAAATAGGGAAGGCCAAACTTCATAATAGCGCCTTGAAGTTTAGGGACTTTGTTCGTGAAGAAGAAATTCTTCAAAGTATCATGAAAAAAGGTGAAATGTATCAGCTGGATCCTTCGCATATTCGAAAGCTTTTTAGTGAAATTATCGAGTATTCAGTGAGGGTTCAAGAGCAAAAATTATATAAAACAAAAGACGAAGAAGGTCTACGTGTTGCTTATCATGGCCTTAAGGGGTCGTATAGTTATCTAGCGGCTAAGACTCACTTCGGCAGCTTTAAAAAATTTATGAAAGTGGGAAGAGAGGCATCTTTTGAAAGTTATGAAACTTTAGGAAAAATGATCGAGGCCTTAGTCGATGGTGAGCAGGATTTTGCCATTTTGCCTCTTGAAAATACAACGGCAGGCTCGATTAATGAAAGTTATGACCTTTTAGGAAAATATGACTTAAAGATTGTCGGAGAAGAGATACTTGAAGTAAACCACTGTCTTATGGCCTTGGAAAAGATTCCTCTCCATAGAATAAAAAGGATCCTCTCTCACCCTCAGGCACTTCTTCAATGTTCCAAGTTTCTTGATACGCTTGATTGCTCAAAAGAAGCTTTTTCAAATACTGCAATGGCAGCTGAATATATACACAAGTTACAAGACCTTTCCCTCGGAGCTATTGCAAGTCCTGAAGCAGCGGAAATTTATGGTCTTCATATTCTCAAGAATAATATTACTAATCAGTTTAAAAATTATACACGCCTGATTGTTGTTTCAAGAGAAGAGCGCTTATATGATCAGCGAGTTCCTTGCAAAACCTCTCTTGTTTTCACGTTAGGTCATACGAAAGGTGCTTTGATCAAGGCGCTTCAGGTTTTTGAAAAATACGATTTAAACCTTTCAAAAATAGAGTCGAGACCAAAAGTTAACTCACCTTGGGAGTATGTATTTTATGTAGACTTTGAAGGAAATTGCCAAGATTCTCACGTCCAGGATATGTTAACGGAACTATCTAGTAAAACAACTCACATGAAAAATCTGGGATCTTATCCTTCTCCGCTTGAAAGAAAAGTAAAGGGTAACCAAAAATGAAAATGAAAATAAAAATAGATGATAGAGTAACGGATATTTTGAAATCATTTAAATTGCCTGACGAAATTGGGTTTGGAACCACCATCGCTCCCGTTATGATTACCTGTGATTTTAAAGAGGGCATTTGGGAAACGCCAAAGCTCGGGCCTTATGGTCCTCTTAAACTTCAACCGACAGCGAAAATTTTTCATTATGGGCAAGAGATTTTTGAAGGAATGAAAGCCTATCGCGTTAACAAAAAAGGTCCTTATCTTTTCAGGCCTGTAGAGAATTATAAAAGGTTTAACTCATCGGCGGAGAGGATGGCCATGCCATTCATCCCTGAAGATCTTTTTATGGGCACAATCAAAGCCTTGGTTGATAAAGTGTCTCCTTTTATTCCTAATCAAAGTGGGGATTCTCTTTATATAAGACCGTTCATGATTTCTACAGAAAATCACCTTGGAATTGCTCCTTCAAAGGAGTTTAAATTTATTGTTGTGGCCAGCCCCTCTGCAAGCTACTTCAAAAAAGAAAAACCAATAGATGTGTTTATTGAAAGGTTCTATGTAAGGGCCGTTGAGGGGGGAACAGGACAGGCCAAAACAGGAGGAAATTATGCAAGTGGTCTTGTTTCGGCAATGAAAGCTGAAAAATTGGGTTACTCACAGACTTTGTGGTTGGATGCAGAAAGAAGGAAAGATTGTGAGGAAATGAGTGGTATGAATCTTTTTGTCGTTAAAAATGGAAAATTGGTAACGCCTGCACTTACAGGTACAATTTTAGAAGGAATCACAAGATCATCTTTGATTAGAATAGCAAAAGATCATAATATCGATGTCGAAGAAAGGAGCTTAGGCTTAAAAGAGTTAATTCAAGGAGTCAAGGAGGGCCAGATAACAGAGGCCTTTGCTTGTGGAACAGCTGTGATTTTGAAGTCGATTTCTTCATTCGGAGAAGAAGATGGAACAACCTACAAAATAAAATCAAAAGAATCCGAATACACTTACCAAGGAGAGAAGGTCCGAGGACAAATAGGTACATTTTTAAAAGAAATGCTCTTATCACTCCAAGAGGGGCGGTCAAAGGACCCTTATGGTTGGAGGGTCAAGGTTCCAACAAGTGTTGATAGTTACCAAAAAGTGACTAAGGGTGATAATCAACAGGTCCATTTGGACTGTTGATATTTCAATCAATATAAAAAAGGGTGTCATCTAGGCACTAAAACTTATGCTGAATAGTTGGCATCTTTCTTGCTTTTCCAGTGACAGACCTAAAAGAACGAAAAGTTAAGTAGGTTTATTAGGTTAAAAAACAAAATGAGAATTTGAGGAGGAGTTCATGAATTTTAAAATGGTTTTACCTTGTTTAGCGGTTTTAGCATCAAGCTATATAGAAGCGAGACCTAGGCCTTTACCTTTAAGAGACTTTGGGATGAAGCCGAAGCAAACTGTCATTGATGATCTGAAAGTGAAGGTTTTAAACCGGAATGACTTTAGAGGTGGAAAACGTGCTGCGATTAAGGGGCGAGTCCTTTTAGGTAATAATCCTTGCCTCGCAAAAGGGGTTAAAGTTCATGTTAAGAAGATTCAAAAACCTCGTAAGACAAAGATTGTTGCTTTTAAAACAAGCCTCAACAAACTCAGGCGCTGTACCAGGGAACTAAGGCCTGTTTATCACCATTTTAAAATGAAAGTAGAAGATACGCGCCACACTTTTGTAAGACATTATAAAAGAAAAGGAAATCATGTGGCACTTCTAAAATTAGCTTCAATGTCAGCCCATCCGGGGGTGGTGTCACCTAGGCCAATATTACCGCCAAGCGTGAGGCCAGTGAGACCTTTACCAGCACCTATCAGGCCTATTCTTCCTCCAATTTCGAGACCAGACCATGATGATTCCCTAGACCATGATGATTCCCTAGACCATGATGATTCTATAGATCTTGATGATGTTACTTTAGGTTATCCTGGCGTAGGTGGAAATGGCTGTCCCGCAGGAACGACTTCGACCACGTTGTCTCCAGATAAAAAAGTTTTAAGTATCATATTTGATGAGTATATGGCCGAAGCAGGGGAAGGGACTGGGAAGAGAATTGATAGGAAGTCTTGTAATATGGCCATACCAGTTCATGTTCCTCAAGGATTAAGTGTTTCTCTTTTTAAGTTGGATTATAGAGGCTTCGTTTCAACTCCTTCTGGTGGAAATGCTAGACTAAGTGTCAATTACTTCTTTGCAGGTTCGAGAGGACCGAGAGTTGTAAGAAATTTCCCCGGAAGCTTTGATGATGAATACCTTTTCACAGATAACCTTCAGGCTGCAGCAGTCGTTTGGTCCAAATGTGGTCAGGATGTTAACCTAAGAATAAATAGTTCAATGATGGCGAGATCAAATAGTTCAATGGAAAGTGCTTTAGGTACCGTTGACAGTGTCGATGTTGAATCAGGTCTTAAATATCATTTAAAATGGAAACGTTGTAACTGATTGTGACCGTTTGTCCGCTAGTATTTTCTAGCGGACTTTCTTTGCTTCTTGAATAAGTGGCACTTCTACGAAAAGTCTTGTTCCTTTACCTAATTCACTTTCGACCCAAGCCTTTCCTTTTAGTCTTTCTGCTTCGAATTTAATCGCATCCAGGCCAACACCTCTTCCTGACATATCAGTAGCTTCTTCTTTGGATGAAAACCCTGCTGCCATGACAAGTTGGATAATTTCTTCACCCTTTAATAATGCTAGATCTTCCGCTTTGATGACGCCTTTTTCTACAGCTAATGGTCCAATAATGTCAGGATCGATACCTCTACCATCATCTTCAATTTCTATAAGTATCCACTTATTACCCTTAACTGTTTTTGTTTTAAAGTGGACCTTAATTTTGCCAGATGCTTTTTTTCTGGATTTTTTTCTTTCGGCAGAGCTTTCTATTCCGTGGTCCACGGCATTTCTAAAGGCATGGATAAGACTAGATATAAGAGGTTTATAAGAGTGCCTATAAAACTTAATTGAACCATTGAACATTTCAAATGAGACCTCTTTTCCAAGTTTTTCACCTACCTGAACAGTTGCTCTTTCAAAATGTTGGAATGCATCTCCAATGGGTTCTAGGATAAAATCCTTAAGGTATTCTTTATAAAGGTTAGATTCATCTCCAGCCGATAATTTAAGTTTTCTTCCCAGGCTTTCTATTTTTTTGATTGTTAGTTCTTTACTTGGGTTTTCCAATATTTTTCTTAGACCAAGGATATTGTCATTTTTGTCCAAAAAGGCGTTAAGGTCTTTGTCCAAAATTTTAAGAGAGCTCAAAATTGGCTTCCTCTTTTTGGCCATTTCTTCTCTAATAGTTTTCGTGTCAGTTATATTGAGATTTGTAAACTCATTTTCAATCTTATGGGCCAATTGACTTATTTTTCTGAGACCGAAAGACGCTGAACCGCCTTTTACAGAGTGTATAAGTCTGAAGCAGTGGCTTACATCAATTTCTCCTCTGCTTTTTGCAAAGGTCTTTTTGAGATAATCAAGTATGTTTTGGACTTCTGATATGAAATCAATAAAGTTTTGTTTATCTGTGACCATTGAAAGAATGGCCTTAACGTAAGCAGCTTCTTCTGCCGCAGCTTCTTTAAACTTTCTTTCTTCTGTCTTATCTGTTCCAATAATGACAAGTCTTGCTATTTTTCCTTTTTTATTTCTGATGACTTGGTAATCGAGCTCTATATACTTCTCGCCAACTCTATCAAAGCTTTTCGGGCCAATTGGTTTTAAGTCTTCGAAGTCAATAGGTTCATCAAAAACAAGTTTAACCCATTCTAGAACGCCTTTTCTTTCCTCATCTTTTAACTCTAGAATATCTGCAAAATTGTTTCCTACTGGATCTATTCCGAAAATTTGTTTCGATATGCTGGAAGGCTGCCCTTTGATAGCTCCAAAACGGTCGCATGTCATATAGGCTTGACCTAGATTTTCAAGAATTGTCTCAATTTCCTCTTTCTGACGAAGGCTTCTATCGAGAGCTAGATTAAATTGAAAAAGAGCATGGGAGTATGTTCCTGAGTAGCCTCTTCGGTCAATTCTTACTCTAGATGTTCCTTTATTGTGCTCATAGAGACTAAGGATTGCCTCTTTCATAAAAGCTTCTGTCTGATCTAAAATATTGTTTATGCCATCTGCGAGGTCTTTTTCTAGTGTCTCTTTTTTAAAATGAGTAAGTCTTACTTCAAGTTTACCACCTGATATATCTTTTAAAAGATCTAAGATCTTTTCCAAGTCTTTTGTTTTTTCAAGATGCTTGGTCATTAGTTGTTAACCTTCCCCATTCTCTTCCCGCAATTTTTGATGTAAAAGCTGAGCTTCTGCAATTTGTTTAGAAGATGCTTTTCTCTTTATAAGCAAAAAACCAATCATTTCGTCATCCATATAGGATGGGGAAATCAAAGAATCTACCCAAAAATATTTTGCATCTGAACCATGAACTTTAACAACTCCTTGCCAACTCTTTCCAGAGGAGACCTTCTCCCACAACTGTCTTACAATTGCCTTCGGTGTTTCTTTATCAAGGAAAAATGTATAGCTTTTCCCAATAATTTCTTCTTCCTCTAGGCCTGTTGCTTGTTGGAAAGATAAGTTGGAATAAGTAACAATGCCAGCCTTGTCTGTCTTGGTAATAAGAAAGGCATTATTTTTGAGCTCGACTTCTTCCATAGTTCTGCTTTTTAATGGTTTTTGTCATTCAAATAACTATCGGTGGGAAAGTGCCATATGTTTAATGAATAATGCTTTTTTTTGACTTAACACTGGAAACGCATCAAGAAAAAGTAGTGTGGCAAAAAAGTCGTTTATAGCTTATAATTCATACATTATTTTGATTCTTACAAGAAGGGAAGGCATGGGTGTTTCAACAAAATTTGTTTCTCTTATAACAGACTTTGGGAATAGAGATGGTTTTGTGGGAATTATGAAAGGAGTCATGTTAAAAATTAATCCAAACCTTCAGTTCATTGATATTTCTCATGAAGTAAAATCGTTTGACCTTTTTAATGGAGCATTTTTGGTTGAAAGATCTTTAAACTATTTACCAGAAAATGCAATTCATTTAGTCATTGTTGACCCAGGTGTGGGGTCTTCTAGGCTACCGATCATTGTTTCAACAAAATTAGGGATTTTTGTTGGGCCGGATAATGGTGTTTTAACTCCAATCATAGAAAACCGAGATATTTTTATTGAAGCAAGAGAGATAAAAAATAAAAAATATTTCTTAGAAAATATAAGTTGTAATTTTCATGGAAGAGACATATTCGCTCCTGTCGCAGCTCATTTAAGTTTAGGGGAAGAGCTAAAAGATTTTGGTTCTGTTCTTAAGCAGCCAATAACACTGCATTTAACCAAACCTAAAGTCAGAACTTCTGAAATTAAAGGTGAAGTTGTTTATATAGACACTTTTGGAAACTTAATTACCAATATACCAAATAATCATTTTTCAGATCTGATAAGTGAAATTCGTTGTGGAATAAATATTTGTAATAAAGTTGAAAATTATGGTGGAGGCTTTTTTAGAAAACTGTCAATTTTAGAGGGAAGTCACGGTTATTTAGAGATATTTTTAAAAGAGTTCTCAGCTTCGCAGGAGTTTGGTATTAAAAAGGGTCAGGAAGTAACTATTAAATTAAAGGACAGTTAATATTTCGATGAAAAGGATTTACCTTTTAAGTTATAATCTGATTTCATTTTTACTCTGGTTTTACATCCTTTTTCATGTGGTAATGAACCCTTTCTCTTTTTTTCAAGATGTAAGTTTAATTTTGAAAATTGCTCAGACAATGGCAGTTCTTGATATATTTCATAGTTACTTAGGTCTATCTTCCTCTTTAAAGTTACCAGCGATAATGCAGACATCGACGAGACTGATTTTTACATGGCTTATTTTGGGTAAGTACGATGTAACAACAATCGGTTGGGTTCCTTTGATGGTAGTTGCAAGCTGGTCAATAATTGAAATTGTCCGCTACCTTTATTATTTTTTAAAAGTAAAGTTTGATGAAGTAGAAAGCAACGTTCCTTATCTTATTGTTTGGCTAAGGTACCGCCTCTTTTTTATTCTTTACCCGCTAGGCTTTTCTGGAGAAGTGGCTTGTCTATATAAATCAGACCTTGTTGTTGGTGGCTGGACTTTTACTTTCATACCTTACTTTTTTGGCCTTCTTTTTATGATGAAGCATATGCACCTAATAGGACAAAAGAAGTTAAAAGATAGAGCTTAGGGGTATCAAGGAGTATTTATTGGGAAATAAAATCATTATTTCTGAAATTAAATGTGCTGAACAAAGTTCACAAGTAACTTTTGATGGAGAAATTGAGCCTGGAGATTTTTATAATTTTGATAACGGACAACTAGTTGAAAAGTTGGGGAAACCTTTAGATGTTCTCTTTTTAGATTATAGAAAAGAATACGAGATTTTTAAAAATAATAGATATTCTCATTCGATTCCTTTTTTGGAAAGTGAAAAAGAAAAAGAACTTTTAAAAGGAAAAAAAATAGAGGCGAGGGAAGCTTTTATTTTTAATTTTATCCTTTTAAAGGAAATTCGAGATAAAAAATCATGTCCTTATTTTATGGTTTTTAGAGGCGCTCAGTTGCCTGTTGGGAGAGATCTTGAAAACTTTTATAAAAGAATGGCATTTAATGAAAGACCTTTTTTTGATATTGTTATTGAAATAAATAGAAAAAAAAGAGAAGGCAAAAACTATTTTTTTTTCCAAAAAACATGGAAAGAAAAGAGAGATGCAAGTATTGAAGAAAAAAATACGGCCGAAAAGTGGATAAATTATCTGGAAGATGAATCGGCCTAAAGACAATTGATAATCAAATATTAAGAGGATAGTCTTGACGGGGAATCTTTTTCATACAAATAGTAAAATAAGAAAAGAAAAATGATTCCTGATGATAAAATGAAAACAGAGGCAAAAGTTGATTTTAGGATGAAAAAAGAATAGATAAAACCAATAAGAGCACAAGTTATAATGCGAATGAGTTCAAGCTTTCTTGCCCAATATGGGTTATTTAATAAAATACCTACACTCAATAATGAAATAATCAGAAATGAAATAGTTAGCCCCTTATCAAGGTTACTTGTTACAAAGAGATCAAAATAGAGAAATGTATTTGAGCAAAATAAAAAGCTTATAATGAGGTATATATTTTTATGAAGACCTTTTGCGCCTTGGTCGTGTTTCTCATAACTTTTAAAATGGACTTCTGGAGTGGCCTCCTGGCCAGAAGGTGTCCAACTAGGGTTAAAAAAGAGGACTTTAACTTTGTTTAGGAAACCTGGCATTGACCAAAACCTCTTAAACAAGAAAACCCAGTTTTTAATTTGACCCCAAATAGGGTTCCAGCTTTTTAGGGGTGTAATAATGCCATAAACTGGAACTTCATCGTCTTCCTCTTCCTTAAAAGTTCCAAACATTCTGTCCCAAATAATAAAAGTTCCTCCAAAATTCTTATCAATATACTTTGGATTTTTCGCGTGGTGGACACGGTGATGAGAGGGCGTAGAGAAAACAAACTCGATCGGCCACCACATCTTTCCAATGAGCCTTGTATGAGGAAGAAATTGAAAAATCAAGTTCAACTGTCCACAAATGAGCCACATGACGGGGTCAAAACCTAGAAAAGCGAGAGAAAAGAAAATGGGGCTGGAGAAAAATGTTTGAAAGGCCCCCTGGCGGAGAGCGACTGAGTAGTTAAACTCCTCACTTGAATGATGGGGTTCATGGGAGCCCCAAATAATATTAACCTTATGTGAGATTAAATGGAAAAGGTAGTAAAGAAAGTCATGCGCTATATAGCATATAATCCAAATGTACCAGGTGTTTTCGAGTGTGACGATTTTATAATTTTGATAAATCCAGGCGTAAGTAAGGAAGAGAGAAAGTCCCGCCAAAATATCTGTAATTTGAGAAAAAATTCCCATGGTTAGATTATTAATCGTATCATTAACTCTATAATGGTCTTGTTTGTTTTGTCTTCTCGCGAATAGAAACTCAATGACAATGGTTACGCTAAATAGAGGAATGGCGTATTTAATATACTGAGGAATAAGAGGTATAAACCCAGATGTCTCATTCATTTTTCGAATCCTTAGCTTTATTTTAAGGTCATTTTAAGCAAAGTGGTAACGCTAAGATTACCCTTTGCATTTGATAGATTTGAGACAGTTTGGATGTCTTTTACTCTAATTTCTTGAAATTGAATAAATATTATTTATTTACCGAATTTTTAATCGTATTGAGGCTTGTAAGGAATAAGATAAAAGCCAACATTGCTAAAA
>MDTD01095103.1_pt1 | contig 20231 bp, 18 predicted proteins | sample 811221 | NCBI WGS metagenome assembly MDTD01 (sample SAMN05326646, study PRJNA326480) | marine metagenome | isolation source: seawater | place: Pacific Ocean: South West | collected 2011
GCCTGGCGAGTTCAAGAACGAAGATTGAATGGGCACGACGGGCCGGAATCCTGATCGGCTTGCCGAGATGGCGAGCCATTCTGCCGTGAAGCGACTCCAGGATCGTCTCACGGGTGGGGGGTGGCTGCGCGCTCAGGGGCGTTCAGGCTCCAGCAGCGTCGCTCTAGCTGGAATGCTCGCCGGCACTGCCGGGGCTGATGGATTGGCGGCTCCGGTGCTGTTGGTGCGCGCTCATCTGGACGAGGCCGATGAAGCCGTCGATGAACTGCTTGATCTGGGTGTGCGGGCCGAACGGTTTCCAGCCATGGAGCTTGTGCCCGGCGAATCGAACATACGTCTTGATCTTCTGTCCGACAGGCTGACCATGCTTCAGGCGATTCGGGACCGAACGTTCCCGGATGTACTTGTCGCGCCCATCACGGCCATCATGCAGGTCGTTCCGCCCGGAGAGGGTCTGGATCGAGTTCACCGGGTCGTTCGTTCGGGCGGAGGGGACGCACTGGAGGATCTCGTCTCATGGATGGCTGACGCCGGCTATTCGCGAGTTCAGGCGATCAACTCGCCAGGGGAGTTTGCTGTTCGTGGAGACATTCTCGATGTCTATCCCGCGGCTGGTGGACCGGCGCGTCTGGACTACTTTGGTGACGATATCGAATCGATCCATGAGATCGATCTTTCCACCATGGGTTCCGATCGTCGTCTTGATCGGCTTGATCTGGTGGCCGCCGGTGAACAGTACAACCTGCTCTCCGGTGAACCGGATCTCGGCATGGATTCCCTCGTGTCGATGCTCGATGCCTCCTGGACCGTGTTGCTGGATGACTGGATCGAGATCGGCGAGCAGGCTCGCAGCTATCTGGAGAGAGTGAGCGATGATTCGGGCGTCATCGGATTGGATCTGCTGCAGCGGCAGATGATCGAGCTGTGCGGGGGCGTGGTGTCGATCGAGTCCGCCGCCACGGTGACTGACGGGGATCTTCTTGAACTACCGGTGAGTCCCGTCATGGAATTCTCCGATCAGGCCAGCGAAGCCTTCGTCGAACTGGGCGAACTGGCGGCGGATTCCAATGTGACCGTTTGGCTGAGCAACGAAGTGGATCGTCGTCGGTTCGAGGAGCTTCTCCATGAGTATGTTCCGGATGTGGTTGTGAGAGAACGCATCGGACGTGTTGCGGGCTACCTTCATCGAGGTTTCAGATGGGAAGCGGATTCGTGGGTCTCCTATCACGAGTTGATTCATCGGTATCAGGTGAGACGTCGAGTCCATCGAAAGGACGGTGTCCGGGCCGTCGATGCCTTCGTGGATCTCAAGGCGGGCGACTTCGCCGTGCACAGGGATCATGGAATCGCCTCATTCCTCGGGCTTCAGATGATGGGGCGCAGTGATGATGAGCTTGAGCAGGAGGAGTTCCTCACGCTCGAGTTCGCGAAGAATGCGAGGCTGCATGTTCCCGTGAGCGAGATCGAACTGGTCCAGAGATACGTCGGTGGTTTCCACGGCGTGCCCGATCGATCGATCCTCGGCGGCAAGCGATGGCAGCGACAGAAGCAGCAGGCGGGCGATTCGGTTCGCGATCTGGCGAGCCGCATGCTCAAGTTGCAGGCGATCCGGGCCGGTCGCAAGGGCATGGCCTGTGGTCCGGACGGCCAATGGCAACAGGAGTTCGAAGCCGCCTTCCCGTTCGAGGAGACGGCGGATCAGGTTGCCGCCATCCAGGCGGTCAAGACCGATCTGGAGATCTCAAGGCCGATGGATCGACTGGTCTGTGGCGATGTCGGATTCGGCAAGACGGAAGTCGCGATCCGAGCGGCCTTCAAGATGGTGCAGGAAGGTCGTCAGGTGGCGGTGCTCGTCCCGACGACGGTTCTGGCCGAGCAGCATGGCCGTACCTTCGCTTCTCGATTCGCGGGGTATCCAATCGCCGTCGAGTCGTTGAGTCGTTTCCGAAGCCGCTCGCAGCAGCAGGAGATCCTCGAGGCCTTGGCGGCTGGGCAGGTCGACGTCGTCATCGGCACGCATCGACTGTTGAGCAAGGACGTCCATTTCAAGGATCTCGGACTGGTCGTGATCGATGAGGAACAGCGGTTCGGTGTCGAGCACAAGCAGCGGCTTGTGAGTCTCCGGGCCAGCGTCGATGTGCTGACGATGACGGCGACACCGATTCCCAGAACGCTCCACATGTCCATACTCGGTCTGCGTGACATCTCCTCGCTGACGACGGCTCCCCAGGATCGTCGCGCCGTGGTGACCGAGGTCATTTCATGGGATGCACGTCGTATCGGTGATGCCCTACGTCGCGAGCTGGCCCGTGAAGGTCAGGCCTTCGTGGTCCACAATCGCGTGAGCGATCTGCAGGATGTGGCGGATGAGATCCAGAAGCTGGTACCCGATGCCCGGATCGTCACGGGCCATGGCCAGATGTCGCCGAGAGAACTGGAGAAGGTGATGCTCGCCTTCATGAGGCACGAGGCGGACATCCTGGTCTCGACCACCATCATCGAATCCGGAATCGATATCCCCAACGCCAACACCATCATCATTAACGAGGCGGATCGTTTCGGTCTTTCCGATCTGCATCAGCTTCGTGGACGGGTCGGTCGTTTCAAGCATCGAGCCTACTGCTATCTGCTGCTTCCCATGAATCGGACCGTCAATCAGGATGCCAGAAAACGCCTTCGTGCCATCGAGAGCTTCTCCATGCTCGGGGCCGGCTTCAGGATCGCGATGCAGGATCTTGAGATACGTGGGACGGGCAATCTGCTGGGTGCGGAACAGTCCGGGCATATCGCCGCGGTGGGCTACGACATGTACTGCCAGTTGCTCGAGCGTGCAGTCAAGGAGCTCAAGGAGGAGATCCATGTCGAGGTCGACCAGACCACCATCGATCTGGGGATTCGCGGCTATCTCCCCAGAGCCTTCGTGCCCAGCGAGTCCCGAAGAATGGATCTGTACCGAAGGGTCGCTCGTGCCAGCAGTCAGGCGGATCTGGATGACGTCGAGGCCATTCTGGCCAGTGCCTATGGGCAGCTGCCGGACCCGGCTCAGCGTCTCTGGTCCCTGGCTCAGATTCGAATTCTGGCAGCAAGGGCCCGGATCAAATCCATCTCACTCAGGGATCAGGATGTCGTCTTCCGGACGGCGAACACACAGGCGCTGGAAAACGCCTTCAAGCGGCTCTCAGGGACGATGAGGCTGGTGGGGCAGCCCGATCAGAACGGTGTCTGCGAGATCTACTGGAGGCCTTCCCCGAAGATGCTGGCGAAAAAGGGGCTGGCGGATCTGAGAAAGACCCTAGTCAGGTGTTTGGGTGCAATGTGAACAGGGGCGGTGTTGAAACCCGGTTTTTTGGCCTGAAAAGCGGGCTGTTCTCATATCCCCGTGACTGGGGCTTCTGAACCAAATCTACACTACATATAGTTCATTAGACCATTGCATTACCGGCCCGTTGCCATACTATGGCTCTCGGAAAGAGTGCTTATGGGGGCCTTTAGCCACTCGGCTTCGCCCCACAGGAAAGAGAAAAGAGTTATCCCTACCAAGGGATGAGAGGGAGAAGAGAATCATGAAAACATTTGCATTGGTTACGGCAGCCACACTTCTTGGTGCTGCATCCGCTGCTTCCGCAGGCGTCAGTGTCAGCGGATCATTCGGTTGGGATGATGGCGGCACCGTCATGGGTTCCTATGGCGACAACATTGCGTTCGCAAACGTCGTTGATCCATTCGGGGACTCTGGTTCCGATCGCGCACTGAAGCTCACAGAAAGTCCACTGGGCGGTACCCCGCAGGGATATCTCGGATGGATCACTGGTCTCAATGATGGAGATACCATCAACGTGTCCATGATGGGTCTTGGTGATGGTGATCTCACCGGCAAGGTCCGTCTTTGGGCTCACTACACGACTTCGGACATCACCTCATACGGTGGTTCCGCTGGTGGATCCAATTCCTACAGCACATCCGCGAGCGAGTGGACCATGCTCTCGCATGAATGGACCTTCAGTGGTGGAACCGCCAGCGGTGGCGATCACACGGGGCTCGTCATCGAAGCTCGTCTCTACGCCTACGGCGACAATGAAGATCCATCAGGTTGGGTTGACGACATCAACATCGATGTGTTCACCTCCAATTCTGATGTGCAGATCTCGTTCCCAAGTATTCCAGCACCAGGTGCTCTTGCACTTCTGGGCTTGGCTGGCATCGCTGGTCGTCGGCGTCGTCGCAACTGATCACGCCTCTTTTCTTGTTTCCTGACAAGACCGTGGCATCAGCCACGGTCTTGTTCTTTTTGGGGCCTGTTGTCTCCCGAATCGAGGCGGCTACACTCCGGCAATGATCGCCTGGTGTTCGCTACTCCTGATACCGCCTCTGGTGCTCCTGATTCTGGCGACTTGGCGGCAGTATCTGGAAACGCAACGGGATGCTCAGGCTTCCGACATCGCGATCTCTGGGATTGTCCTTCCACTTCTGGCGTCGGCAGGCTTTCTGGGGTTGCTATGGGATCGGGAGGGCGTCCTTGGTGCACCGGGTGCTCTGGTCGTGGGCAGTGGGCCGATGGTCTTCGGGTTGATCACGGGGTGGCTTCTGGTGAGAAGCCCCCGGGCCTGCGGGGGGGGATGGCCATCAGGCGGTGTGATCATGTCTGTGGGAGGGCTGCTGCTGATCATGATGGCGACCGCAGGGCGGGTGTCGCACACGGTCGGGCTCATCGCCTGCACGATCGGCATGGTGCTGATCTGGCTGACCAGTCTCAGATCACGTGGTGCTTCTGCCCCTGCAAACGCGGCAGCGAGGAGGGAACAGCCCTTGTCGCTGACACTGGCGTTGGCCGGCAGTCTGCTTCTGGCCTTCTGCACGAGGCTGGCTCCGATCGACTGGATGCCTCTTGTTCTGGCTTTGTTGATCCTGGAAGTCCTGATGATGCTCTACATCCTGATGGCCAGTCGTGGACCTGAGGTCGTCTTCGAGGGGGCGGGGTGGTTCGCTGTCCTGCTGCCGTGTCTTGGATTGGGGCTGCTGGGGCAGGATCGTCTGGCCATGTTGATCCGTGGCAATGATCTGCCGGGCCTCCCGCCGGTCGTGCCGACGCTCAGGTCCACGGAGGGGCTCATGGTTCCGGGGCTGGTCATTGTGCTCAGCGTGCTCTTCTGGTTTCTGGCGGGCTCGGTGCCATCGAGCTGGCGGCGGACAATGGGCCTCTGCCTGCTTGTGGCTGTTGTGCTGGCCCTCCTCCAACTGCGGTTCGGCCTGATGGGCTGATTTTGGAGAGTGAACGCCCACTGGGCCGATCTCATGATTCAGCAGGAACCAAGGATGGTTCCTGGTGACCGCCACTCCCCATTGGAAAAGTACCCACGGATGGAAGCGCCCCCGATTCTGACTGAGCGGAACCGTCATGTTCTCCCCAACACCAGGGAGTCCGTCACCCATAAATTCTCGATAACCGGTTACGAGGGCTACCTCACCATCGGCCTCTTCGATGACGGCCGTCCCGGTGAGATCTTCATCAAGATGAGCAAGGAGGGTTCGACGCTGTCCGGTTTGATTCAGGGCTTCTGTCGGAGCTTCTCGATCAGCCTCCAGTATGGGATGCCCGTCCAGGATGCGGTTCGCCGCTTCAAGGGCATGCGTTTCGAGCCGTCCGGATCCACGAACAACCCCCGCATTCCACATGCCGAGAGCATCCTGGACTACATCGCCAGATATCTCGAGGACGAATACGTCACGCGACCAAACGAGCTCAACTCCGATCGTCAGGCCGGTTAGCGGCCAACACGGACAGCTCTCCTGACCACCATCGCTTTCGAGCAAGGGCCCCAAAGGGCCCTTGTTCGTTTTCGAGGGAGGTGTCTCCAGGGTGTCGAAAGTGCCGTCACGTGGGCAGGTTCCTCCATGCTTCCCAGGAGACTGTCCGCCCGGGATAGCCGGGGTGCTTGAATGGCCATTCCTCGTCGATCCAGTCTCGGACCGTCTCCAGCAGGTGCTCGTCAAGTCCGCTCTCCACTTCGGAGCCCCGGACCCAGAGAATCACAATGGCATCATGCGACGGCCTGTCGGATGGATAGATGTAGACGCATCCCAGACAGATCCGATCATCCGGATCCATCACGGTGTATGCGAAGGATGTCCTGTTCTGGAACTCCTTCTGATGCCATCCCAGATCGATGAGGTTCTGATCCCGTGAAAGGTCGGAAGTAGGCCATTCGTGATCCGGGCCGAAGGGCCGGCTTCGACGCAGATGGTCGATGCTGGACATCACGGCCTCGTAATCGGCTTCGAGATCATGGATGGTCAACGGACGAAGTCGAAGTCGATCGGTGGTCAATCCTTCGGGGATCTGGAAGTCATCTGGTATGAAGAGTGGGGCGGACAAGATGATGCTCCTCGTTCAATGCGCAATGGTAGCTATCGGAACAAATAAAACGAGCCCCCGGAGGGGCTCGTTTCAAATGGTCTTGTCGCCGACGTCTCAGGCGGAGGCGTTTTCCTGGCCAGCTTCGGAATCAGCAGGCTTTGCCTCTTCCTCCTTGGCGGCTGGTGCCGGCTTCTCGATCAGTTCGCCTTCATCATCGAATTCCATCTCTTCACGCTCTTCGAGCGCCTGATCGGGTTCGACGATGAGCTGGATCTCGGTGCGGAGTTCCTGATCGAACTGGATCGGGATTTCGTAGGTTCCGATGTGGCGGATCGCGGTGGCCATTCGGACATGGCGTGGGTCCATCGTGTCGCCCATCTCCGTGGCGATCTCCTGGAGTCCATCGGCGATGTCACGCTGGCTGACCGAGCCGTAGAGGACGCCTTGATCGTTGCATGAGCGGGTCATGGTCAGGGCGATGCCCTCGAGCTTCTCGAGAATCATCTTGCGGCGATCCTTCTGGGCCTCGAGATTGGCCATGGCGGCGGCTCGCTGGGCTTCGAGATCGGCGATTCGCTGTGGCGTGGGTACGACGGCCACGCCCATCGGCAGAAGATAGTTTCTGGCGAATCCCGGCTTGACCTTGACGACGTCGCCGACGATGCCGAGGTTCTCAACGTTTTCCTGCAGGAGGAGTTCAATGTTCCGTGCCATTCTGGTCACTGTCCTTTCGGTTCAAGTTAGGAGTCGACCGGAACGTGGTCGACCCCAGTGCCGCCGGCTGCTCACGATGAGCGGTGCCGACTAGAAGGGGATGTCGTCAGCGGGTACGGGGGTCCTGGATTGCGTGTTGCTACCCTGGCCTCCGCCGCGTCCATTGCTGTCTACGAATTCAAAGTTCTCGATCACGACTCTCAGTTTGGATCGCTTGTTGCCGTCGCGGTCCTGCCATTCGTCCAGCTTCAGTCGACCTTCGACGAAGATCGGTCGGCCCTTGCTGAAGAACTTGCTGATGTTCTCCGCGGTCCGGCCCCAGGCTTCGCAATCGACAAAGGTGGTTTCCTCTCTTGACTCGTCATTGACTCGATAGCGGCGGTTCACCGCCAGGCCGAGATTGGCGACCGCGGTGTTGCCCGCGGTGTGCTTGAGCTCGACATCACGAGTCAGGTTTCCCATCAGCATGACCTTGTTGTAGTTCGGCATGGATCCCTCCTGTCGCCTCTCTTGTAGTGTGCCCTCGATGGCACGTTGAACATCCGTATCTCGATCATGCTACCCCTTCAGCCCCTTGTGCACGGGGGATTCAGGAGGAATGGTGCAATCAGGCCGATTCATCCGTGGTTGACGCTTCAGCAGGGGCGGTTTCAGCCTCTTCAGCAGGGGTTTCTTCGGCTGGGGCATCGGTCTCGGCCTCAGCTGTGGCCTTGGCTGCCTGTTCGCGATCGATGATCGATGTGGCGGCGCTGGCGCGTTCCTCGGACTGCTCGGCACGGAGCTTGATCTCGTCCGCGAGTTCCTGCTGGGCATCGGCTGCCTGCATCTGCTCCATGGTCAGGTGGTCAGCACGGGTGATCATGTGACGGAGCATGCTTTCTGAAAGCAGGCACTGACGCTCCAGCGAGGAGACCTCGCTGCCGGCAAGCTTGAAGTAGCAGAGGAAGTAGAGTCCTCGCTTGTTGCCCTTGATCTCGTAGGCGAGTCGGCGTTCATCCCATTTCTTGAAGGAGATGATTTCCGCGCCAACCTTGTCAAGCAGTCCCTTGACGAGATCGGTGGCGCCGCCCAGATCTGATCCTGCCGATTGTGGCAGCAGGAACAATCCTTCGTAGTTGTTTGTGAGTGTGGTAGTCATTCGTAGATTCCTTGATGGGCTTTGCTTGGATGCCCTGTTTTCAGTCGGTACTGTTGAATTGATTCATGGCGGTCGTGATGCCCTCTGAAAGCCAGCATTCAGTTGCGCCGACGGCCTGCTCCAAGGCGGGTTGGAGCGCCGCTTCCTGATCGGGCGTGAACCGCCCGAGCACGTAGTTCTTCAATGGGATCTGTCCCGGGGGATCGATCCCGATACGCAGTCTCGCCCAGCCGTCGCCCCCCAGATGCTGGGAGATGTTGCTGAGCCCGTTGTGTCCACCATTGCCTCCACTTGGTCGCATGCGAACGGTTCCGCAGGGGAGGGCCGTGTCGTCGACGATGACCAGAAGGTCTTCCGCCGGGGCGAGCTTGTAGAAGCGGACGGCTTCTCCGATCGCTTCCCCGGTGCAGTTGACGTAGGTGGTTGGCTTGAGCATGAGCACCTTCTCGTCCCCGAGGGAGGATTCGACGGCGGCGCCCTTGAAGCGGGCTCGGGCGATCTCGCCAGGAGCCAGTCGACGCGCAAGCCGATCGAGTACCTCGAACCCGACGTTGTGTCGTGTTCGATCGTATTCCCGACCGGGGTTGCCGATGCCGACGATGAGCTTCATGGTTGCCTGTACGACGATCAGCTGTCGTCGTCGCTCTCCTCTTCCTTGGCCTTGGTGATGACTTCCGGCTCTGCGGAGTCGCCTGCGGCTTCGGTTTCCTCGCCCTCGGCTTCTTCCTGATGGACGAAGGTGACATGGCAGATGTGCTTGTCCGGATCCAGTGATGGTGTCACGTTCGCCGGAATGGGGAGGTCCCCGATGGTGACGGCCTCTTCCATGTCCGTGATGTCATAGGAGATGTCGGACGGGATGTCGGAGACCTTGCAGGTGACCTCGATCTCTCGTCGGACGACTTCCATGACGGCGCCTGCTGCGGAGGCGATCTTGGCGGTGCCTACCAGCGTGACCGGGACATTGACCGTCACGATCTCGTTCATGTCGACCCGCGTGAGGTCCAGATGGATCAGGTTGTCCCCGAGCCAACCGAACTGGAGGTCCTTGACGAGGCACTTGTCCTCGCTCTTGCCGTCGACGGAGATCGAAAGGACGTGAGCGCCGCCATGCAGTGCCGAGAGGATGCTCGTCTCCTCGACGCTGACGTGGACGGGTGCGGCACCCTTGCCGTATATGACGGCTGGTAGACGGCCGTCGCGACGAAGACGCTGGGCATATCGGGTGCCCGTCTTCTCGCGTGTCTCGACTGTGATTGTTTGTGTATCGCTTGCCATTATGTACTCCCTCACGCCAGCTGCCGGCGTGGTCTTTGATCTATCGCTTGGTCCCCGTCGAACGTTGGAACAACGCAGAGATGGACATGTCGTGATGAATTCGATGAAGGGCCTCGCCCATGAGCGGCGCGACCGAAAGCTTGACGAGCCGATCGTAGATGGGCTCCAGACGACCACCATCATCGATGGTGTCGGTGACAACAATCTTGGTGAAGGCTGATTCCTTGAGGCGTTCCATCGCCATGCCGACCAGAACCGGATGGGTTGCCGAGGCGATGATCTGATTGGCGCCTTCGTTCATGATCAGATTGGCGGCTTCGCAGATGGTGCCTGCGGTCGAGATCATGTCGTCGACCATGAGCACGGTCTGGTTCTTCACGCTGCCGATGAGGTTGCGGGAAGCCACCTTCATTCCCGATTCCCGACGCTTGTCGATGATGGCCAGATCGGCATCGAGGAAACTCGCGTAGGCGTTGGCGACCTTCACGTTTCCGACATCGGGAGACACGATCACCAGATCGCCCAGTTCGTCCCGGATGCTCGTGAAGTAGTCGCAGAAGACGGTCATGGCGGACATGTGATCGACGGGGATGTCGAAGAAGCCCTGGATCTGGGCCGCATGGAGGTCCATGCACAGCACTCGATCGGCACCGGCCGCCGTCACCAGATTGGCGACCAGCTTCGCGGTGATGGGGGTGCGTCCGGCATCCTTGCGATCCTGCCGGCCGTATCCGAAGTAGGGGATGACCGCTGTGATTCGCTGGGCGGAGGCCCGGCGAAGGCAGTCGATGTAGATCAACAGCTCCATGATGTTGGCGTTGACCGGATGACAAGTGGACTGGACGACGAAGCAGTCCCGGCCGCGGACATCCTCCTCGACGCGGACGATCAATTCCCCATCGGGGAAGAGTTCCGTTTCGGCCTGTCCCAGTGGCAGCGACAGATAGTCGGCCATCAGTCCTGCCAATGCACTGCCGGAACGTGCGCCGAAAATCTTCAGATGATCATGGTCGATGCGGTTCATGACACAGCCTCCGCGGAACGGTCGATCCGACTCTGAAGGACGGAATCGACGGCCGCCAGTTGATCGGGCGTATTGATCGAAAGGACATCCTCCGCGGGAACGGCCGTCACGATTTCAACGCGATCGGTCTCCTGCTGAAGCTGTCCGGGCACGGTAGTGAGGTAGTACTCGCCCGATACGGAATCGGGTTCGAGGGCTTCAAGTCTGCTGATCAGTTCTGGAACGTTGAAGCAGGCGTAGCTGGGATAGATCTCGCGAATGCTTCTCTGCTCATCTGTCGCATTGCGGTCCTCGACGATGGCGTTGAACCGGTCGCGATCATTCCGGACGATTCGTCCATAGCCCGTGGGATCATCCAGTATGGAGGTCGCCAGGGTCGCTAGCGCCTTCGTCGCGGCATGATGTTGAAGCAGTGTCTTCAGGGTCTCGGCTCTGATGAGCGGACCGTCTCCGGCCAGGATGAAGGCGTCGCCATCGAAATCGCCCAGTTCGTCCTTGCAGACGAGCACGGCATGGCCGGTTCCAAGCTGTGATTCCTGAAGCACGAAACGGATGTCGTCATGATCGGATTCGAAGGAGGCCTTCACCAGATCGGCCCCGTGTCCTACCACGACGAGGATCGGTCCGGCCCCGGCTTCGCGGACGGCATCGATCACCCAGTGCAGCATCGGTCTTCCGCAGACAGGATGAAGGACCTTCGGCATGTCGCTTCCCATCCTCGTCCCCTTGCCTGCGGCAAGGATGATGGCTGCTGGTCGGGATGTCTGATGAGTAGTCATGACACGTATCGATGAAAGGGGTCGCCCCCGCAGAAAAAGAAACTGGCCCGCCAAGACTTGAACTTGGAATGCCTGTACCAAAAACAGGTGTGTTACCGATTACACCACGGGCCAAAACAGGCATGATCAAACTAGATCACGCTTAATTGTCGGTCCTTGAGCTGCCTCGTCGGACCATCGAACTCGTTTCCGGCGGGGCCATTTGCAGGCTGCCGGCCAATGCGAACTCGCGGTCTCGACACCGGATGACTGAACATCCTGCGCGGCCGCGGCTGTCTCTCCAGAGGCGGGAGCACCTGTCAGCCGCGACCTGATGCCCCATGTGGCGCCGCTTGTCTTCACAAGCCTCACCAACGGCCCTCTCTATTGGAGGAAGCGGAGATTGTAGGTTCTCAGGGGGAGGGGGGCAAGAAGATCATGGCTGATCTGAAATGCCCTTTCGAGCCGTTATCCGGTGGCCCTTGAGGACCTTCTCCAGCTCCTGACGGTTCTTTTCAGCCCCATCGCGGGGTTGCTCGGGATGCCAGAGATGGAGGACCGGGGAGGAGTGTCGCCCGCTCTTGATTCTGACTCCGGCATGCATCAGCCTGATAATGAGGTCGGAATCCTGGGAACCCCATCCCGTAAAGGCTTCATCCAGACCATTGACCTTGAGGAGATCGTTTCGGTAGACGGCCATGCTGAAGGTCCTGAGTGATTTCCAGTCCCGCGGCCGGCGTCGCCGCCATCCGCCATCGGGCAGTGATATCAGCAATGGCAGGACACGATTGGTCCATCCCTTGAGTCTGGGTTTGATCCAACTGGCCCGGGACCATGCGTGCACGGGGATCGAGTTCTCGAGAATGTCCCGAGTGAACGATTCGCCGAGGAGGATGCGGTTGCCGCCAACCATCCAGCCCGGTTGAGCCAGTCTGTTGTGCCAGTCGAGGAAGCAGGGGCGTGGAATGCAGTCGCCGTCCATGAGAATCACATAGTCCCCAGTCGAGGCGGCGATGGCCCGGTTCGTGATGGCGGCGGCTCTGAATCCGCGATCCGGATGCCACACATGCTTCAGCGGGACTGGGAACTTCTCGGAGACTTCACGGATGAAATCGGCTGTCTCGCCAGTCGATCCATCGTCGGCGATGATCACTTCGAATGGCCGGTATCTCTGGGCCTCCAGACCTCGCAAGGTCGCCGCCAACGCATCCGGGCGGTTGTAGGTCGTGACAATGACTGAGATTGGCATGGGCATTGTGGAGGATCCTGCCGACCCGGCGTTGGTGTGCGACGTATCGTACCGGGGTGAGAGATCTTGATCCCGGCATCCTGTTGGCCGCGTATGCGGAAGGGTATTTCCCGATGGCCCATCCGGAGACGGGGGAGCTGGAGTGGTTCAATCCTGATCCTCGCTGCATTCTTCCTCTGGATGCGCTCCGTGTTCCGGAGAGTCTGGCGAGAAGAGTGCGTTCCGGGCGCTTTCAAGTGACCACCAACACCGAGTTCGAGATGGTCATGCGAGCCTGTGCCGACACGAAACCCGGTCGTGAGGAGACCTGGATCGACGATCAGCTGATCGACCTCTATGGAAAGCTGCATGAGCGGGGGTTGGCGCACAGTGTGGAAGCCTGGCGGGACGGAGTCCTCGTTGGTGGACTCTACGGTGTTCATCTCGGGGGTGTTTTCATGGGGGAGTCCATGTTCTCACTTCCGGAGAAGGGCGGAAGCGACGCCTCGAAGGTCTCCCTGGTCTGGCTGGTGGCTCATCTGCGGTCGATCGGCGTCTCGGTCCTCGATGTTCAGTTCATCTCGGATCACATGGCCAGAATGGGTGCCATCGAGGTTCCGCGAGACGAGTATCTCCAGAGCCTGATGGCCCATCGTGACCAGCACGTTTCCTGGTCCGGTTGGCCGACCATTGATTCCGTGCTCTGAAGGATTTTCATTGGTGGTTCCTCATCGCATGTTCCACCGGCTCCTCGTAGACTGATCGTGTCGCCCATGAAAGGAGTCAAGGGCCTCTCAAGGCTCGAGACGGCATGAGTACTACCCGTCGACGTGCACCCATCATGTTTCAGCGACGCCTTCTCTTCCTGCTGGCGTGTGGCTTGGCTGCCTGTGCGGTGATGTCGATCCAGTTGATCAGACTGGCGGTCATCGAAGGAGCCTCGCACCGAAACGAGGCGGAGTCCAGATTGCAGATCCGCGAGTGGGTTCCGACCTGGCGAGGGAGCATCATCGATCGTCATGGTCGCCCACTGGCACAGGATGAGCCCGGGTACGAAGTGGCGGTCTCCTGGGATGCCATCACCGGAAACTGGGCCGAACGAAAGGCGATGAGCAGGGCGCGAGCCGAAGTTGGAGCGGCGGACTGGAACGAACGTTCCCCGGAAGCTCGCGAAGCGTTGATTGCGGAGAAGTTGCCGGAATGGTCGTTGGTGCTCGAGGAGCTCTGGTCGCTGGTCGCGCAGGCCAGACGTTCGCCCGCGGATCAACTGGAGCGGGATCTCGACGAGGAGCGGGCTCGTGTACAGCACATGGCGGCGGTGATCTGGGAGCGGCAGCGGCAGCGACATGAAGCCCGCTATGGCCAGGCCGACGACTTCAAGGCCATGCCGATCGCGGAGCAGACCGGAAAGCATGTCGTCGTTCCGCATCTTCGAGATCATCAGGCCATTGCGCTCCAGAAGTTCGCGGAGAAGTGGCCGGAGCTCGTGGACGTGCGCTATGCACGCCATCGAAGCTATCCGAACGGAACACTCGATGTCCCTGTGGACCGGAGTCTGTTGCCCAGATCGATCCGATCCACATCGCCCGATGAGCTCCGGATGGAATCGGTCGGCGATCAGCTTCTGGGTTCCATTCGTTACGACGTTTGGGCCGAGGATCTCGAGCGACGTCCATTCATCGATGAGAACGGCGAACTGGATCTTGGCGGCTATCGATCATCGGATCGAATAGGTTCCCGGGGAATCGAGCGTGGGTGGGAGGATCAGCTCAGAGGGCAGCGTGGGGTCGTGCTCACATCGAGGCAGGACGGCGAAGTCACGCGAACGCTCCCGCAGCCTGGAAGCGACGTCCTGCTGAGCATCGACGGCATGCTGCAGGCGAGAGTCGAATCCATTCTCGATGCGAGAACCGGTCTGACCACCGTTCAGGACTGGCATTCGAACGACAAGCTTCCCCTGGGAACGCCCCTGGCTGCGGCGGTGGTGGTTCTCGACATCCCTACCGGTGAGATCATGGCGATGGCATCCGTCCCGACGCCATCGCAATCGGCGGACATGACGCCAGTCGAGATCGCGGAGCGAACCCCCTGGGTGAATCGAGCGGTCGCGGCGACGTATCCACCCGGTTCGATCATCAAGCCGCTCGTGCTGGCAGCGGCCATGATGGAGTCGCTGGTGAACGAACAGACCACCATCGAATGTCGAGGACATCATTTCCCCGCTCGGGACGATGTCGCCAGATGCTGGATCTACAGGCCTCGGTTCGGAATGGCGACCCATGGTCCCATTCAGGCACGTGAAGCGTTGGCTCGATCATGCAACTGCTACTTCTACGAGCTCGGCTCGCGACTGGGGCTGGATCGCATGGCCTACTGGTTGAGCTGGTTCGGCATCGGCCAGTCCATACCCAGCGGAATGGAGGGATCCGTCGATTCGGTCGAGACGTTGGTGTCCGGCAGTGTCCTCGACGAGGAATTCAGGGCGTCCCTCCGAGAGAGCGGGGAAGCGACGTTCGAATCGGTCATGATGAGCATCGGGCAAGGCCGTCTTACCTGGACGCCGCTCCATGCGGCGGATGCCTACGCCACCCTGGCGAGGGGTGGCAAGCGATTCCCCCCAACGCTGGTTCGAGGTCATCGTGGTCGATTGAATCGAGCGGAGTTTCCCGATCGGGAGATTCCACCGGTGGTCGTCGACACGATTCTCGAGGGCATGCGGGAGGGGGTCAGTGAGCCATGGGGCACCGGGAGTCGAATCAAGTACGGGACTGGGGACTATGAACCGATCTTCAATGTGCCCGGCGTGGTCGTGATGGGGAAGACCGGCACGGCGCAGGCGCCGCCATGGGCACGTGATGTGGATGGGGATGGAACCATCGCACAGCGTGAGCGGACCACCGGACTGGAGCATGCCTGGTTCGTCGGCCTGGTCGGCAACGCACGCGACGGCAAGCCACGCTACGCGATCGCCGTGCTGATCGAGTACGGGGGCTCAGGTGGTCGAGTGGCTGGTCCGGTCGCGAACCAGATCATCGAGGCGCTTCAGTCCGAGGGCTATCTCGAGGGGGCCCAATGACTCAGTCCGGCAAGGTCTATTCCGCAGCGGTGCATCGAGGCGAGTCAAGACGTCGTCGCCGAGGTCTGAAGTGGATCAATCCGGCATGGTTCTGCGTATTGGCTGCCGTGCTGTTGAGCCTCATTGGGCTGGCTGCGATCGGAACCACGCGACCGGAGCTGGTGGCCAAGCAGGGGATGCTCCTGCTGGTCGGCATGTCTGCTGCGGGTGTTCTGGCGTTTCCCCATGTTCGTTGGCTCCAGAAGATCAGTATTCCGCTGATGATTCTGATACTGCTACTGCTGATCATCCTTCTGCTGCCCGGTATTCCGGATCAGATCGTTCGTCCAAGGAACGGCGCCCGGCGATGGATCAATCTGGGATTCATCGACATGCAGCCTTCGGAACTGGCGAAGATCGCCGTCGTTCTGCTGATCGCCTCATGGCTTCGATTCCGGAAGAACCACAGGTACTTCACCGGACTGCTCCGTCCCTTGTTGATGGCGCTGGTCCCCATGGGGTTGATACTGCTCCAGCCCGATCTTGGCACGTCGCTGCTCTTCCTGCCGATGTGCTTCGCGATGTTGTTCGCCGCGGGCGCCCGCAGCAAGCATCTTGTGGTGATCGTCTTGCTGGGTGTGCTCGGGGGTGCCGCCATGACGCCGTTCCTCAGGCCTCATCAGAAGGACCGCATCCAGGCCATGTGGGCGCAGCTTCGCGGCGATGATCGTTTCGAGAACGACATCGGCTATCAAGGGGCCAGATCGATGATGCTCGTGGGGGCTGGTGGGATCGGAGGTTCCGACGCCGATACCGCGTCCGCGTTGCTGCGATGGAACCATCTGCCCGAGGAGCACAACGACATGATCTTCGCCGTCATCTGTACCCGTTGGGGGGTACTCGGCGGTCTGGTCACATGGGGTCTCTATATTCTGCTTCTGCTTGGTGGATTGGCAACGGCGGCAATGTCGTGTGATCCGTTCGGTCGTCTCGTGGCGGTGGGACTTTCCGTCGGTCTCGTTGCGCAGATGGTGATCAATACCGGAATGACCATCGGTCTCATGCCGATCACGGGCATGACACTTCCGTTCGTGAGCTATGGTGGATCCAGTCTGGTGGTGGCCTGGATCATGATCGGCATCATCTTCAGCGTGGCCTTGAGACGTCCGCCGCTGCTCTGGCGTCAATCCTTTGAATTCGATGACGATATGGAATCAAGTGCATGAGTGGATTCGAACGAGGCGACATTCCGAAGTCATTCATCGAAGGGGCGGAGGCCATGGGGCTCGCGTTCGATGATGGCGATCTGGAGAAACTGTGCGGCTATCTTTCCATGCTCTACGAAGCCAATCGGCAGATGAACCTGACGGCCATACGTGAACCCGTGGAGGCCTGGACGCGGCATGTGCTCGACAGTCTTTCGCTCTTTCCGACATTGGCTTCGATCGAATCATCCAATGTCATCGATGTCGGCAGTGGAGGAGGTCTTCCAGGCATACCACTGGCGATCGTCAGGCCCGAATCACGTTTCGTGCTTCTCGAGGCGACCGGAAAGAAGGCGGCGTTCCTCCAGTCGGTGGTGGATCGACTTTCGCTTGCAAACGTGAGAGTCGTGTCCCAGCGTGCCGAGGAGGCGGCGGCCCACGGCAGCGCCCACCGCGGGGCCTTCGATGTCGTGATTGCCCGTGCGGTCGGTCCTTTGCCGGTCCTTCTCGAACTGACGGTCCCATTCGCTCGGGTCGATGGCATCGTGGCGGCGATCAAAGGGGCACGGGCTCAGCAGGAGATCGAGGCGTCGGCAGCCGCCTTGTCGGTACTGCGAAGTGAGGTGATCGACCTGCATCGAGGAGAAACAGGAACACTCGTGTTGATTCGAAAGTGCGGCAGTACCCCTCGAATCTATCCCCGCCGGCCCGGTGAACCCAAGAGAAGTCCCCTGGGTGAAGACGATGCAGCAGGCGACCGTGTTCGGTAGCCCGGTCGACATGCTCAACGCCGGCGGTGTCCTTTCAGGGCGGGTCGAGGATTTCGAGGAACGACCTCAGCAGGCGAGGATGGCGGCGGCGATCTCGCAGGCGATGGCTCGACGTGAGCGACTGCTCGTCGAGGCGGGCACCGGAGTAGGCAAGTCCTTCGCCTATCTGCTGCCGGCGCTTGAGCGGATCGTGAATCACGGTGAACGGGTCGTCGTGGCGACGCATACGATCAATCTTCAGGAACAGTTGTTCGAGAAGGACATTCCGGTTCTCTCCAGCCTGGCCGGGTCGTCACTCAAGCCCGTTCTGGTGAAGGGCCGCAACAACTACCTCAGTCGCCGGCGACTTGAATTGGCGGTCAGTCGATCCGATCGACTCGTCCGCGATGCCAGTTCGGGTCGATCGCTGACCATGCTTCAGGAATGGGCGGCCACCACGACCGACGGCACCCGACGGTCAATGCCGATGCTTCCCGATCCGCGGATGTGGGAGTTCGCACAGAGTGATTCCGGGAACTGTCTTGGCAGGCGGTGCCCGACCTACGAGAGCTGTTTCTACCAGATGGCCCGCCGTTCACTGGAGGAGGCCAACCTGCTCGTGTGCAATCACGCGATGTTCTTCTCCGATCTGGCGTTGAGACTTCGTGGCGGCGGCGTGCTTCCGGGATACGACCATGTCATCCTCGACGAGGCGCATGCCGTCGAGGATGTCGCGGCGGAGCACTTCGGTCTCCGGTTGTCGGAATCACAGGTCAAGCAGTTGCTCGGAGAGCTCTGGCAGCCGGGGAGACGCAAGGGTTTTCTGGCGACCGTCGAGGCCGAGGGGTCCGGGGTGCATGAGACGAGGGCGGCGGTTGAACTGGCGGTTCAGGTGTCCGAATCATTCTTCTCGGATCTGCTGGCGTGGCAGGAGCAGGATGGGGGCAGTGGTCGGATTCCGGGTCCCGGAATCATCGACAATCCTTTCACGGCTGCCTTCGAGAGACTTTCCGGTTCCTTGAATCTTCTTCGCGGCAGACTGGATGAGGAGTCGCAGCGAGCCGAACTGAACGCCTACGCACAGCGTGCCGATGACTATGCCCGTGCGGCGGCGGCATTGATCGATCAGTCGATAGAAGGCTGCGTGTACTGGCTTGAAGGTTTTCAGCCACGTGCTGGCGGTGTACGTCGAACTCCGCAGCCGAGTCTGCATTGCATGGTCGTCGAGGTAGGGCCCGTGCTGGAGCGATGTCTACATTCGGGAGAACATTCCGTGATCATGACATCGGCGACGCTGGCAACGGGGACCGTGGGTGGATTCGATCATGCGTCGCGGCGGATGGGTTGTCCCGATGCGGAGACCATTCAACTTGGAAGTCCGTTTCACTTCTCCGATCAGATGAAGGTGTTTGTCGACAGCACGATGCCGGAGCCATCCGAGGCCTCCTATCTGACCAGACTCTCCGACAGGGTTCTGGAACTGGTGAGAATGACCGGTGGAGGAGCCTTCGTCCTGTGCACGAGTTTCAAGATCATCGAACAGCTGATGGATCGGATTGGCGAACAGCTTGCTGGAGTGGGTGGTCCGGTTCTGGTCCAGGGGCGGGATGGGCCTCCCTCGAAGCTGCTCGAGGAGTTCAGGGCGGCTGGTGATGGCGTACTGGTGGGTACCGCAAGCTTCTGGCATGGTGTCGATGTTCGTGGAGATGCGCTTCGCAACGTGATCATCACCAGGCTTCCATTCGATGTTCCCGATCGACCGCTCGTGGAGGCTCGTTCGGAACGCGTGAAGGCGGGCGGTGGTCATCCTTTCATGGATGATGCCTTGCCTCGATCGCTCATTCGTTTCAGGCAGGGGGTCGGTCGCTTGATCCGATCCAGTCACGACGAGGGGATCGTCGCCATTCTCGATTCCCGCGTGCTTCGCAAGCCTTATGGTCGTCAGTTTCTGGCTGCGCTTCCTGAGGGGGTGCCGATCAGTGATCTGGCCTCCGGAGAGGCCTCGGATGTCTCAGGTCTCGCATGAGAGTCCCGCCGATTCGTTAGACTCGTGACCATGCTCAACAAGGTATTCAAGGCGTACGACGTTCGGGCCACGGTTCCGGACCCGTTGAATGAAACAGTTGCTCGCAGAATCGGTTTCGGTGCCGGCAGACTGCTGCTGGACGAGGCGGTGGCGGCCGGTCGAACCGGTGAGGCGGCCCGTCGCGTCGTGGTCGGAAGGGACATGCGTCCCCATTCACCTGAACTCGTCGAGGCGTTGAAGGCCGGACTGCGGGCGGCCGGTGCCGATGTGATCGATGTCGGTCTGGTCGATACGCCGTTCATCTACTTCGCGGTGAACCACATAGATGCCATCGGCGGCATACAGACGACGGCTTCCCACAATCCGATCCAGTACAACGGCTTCAAGTTCAGTCGAATGCAGGCCAAGCCGATCGGCATGGGGACCGGCCTCGAATTGATCCAGTCCTATGCCGAAGAGGACGACGGTTCCGGCGAGCCTGTCGGTGGTGAATCGAGCATGGATCTCTGGGCTGAATACAGGACTCATGTCCATCAGTTCCTGCATCCTGATCTGATCAGCGGTGCGAGGACCATGAAGGTCGTGATCGACGCCTCCAATGGAATGGCCGGCACGTTCATGCCCAAGGTCTTCGGAGACGTGCCTGGCCTCGAGATGATCGAGATCAACTATGAGAACGGCAAGGGTGTCTTCGTCCATGA
>MDTD01055543.1_pt1 | contig 20230 bp, 21 predicted proteins | sample 811221 | NCBI WGS metagenome assembly MDTD01 (sample SAMN05326646, study PRJNA326480) | marine metagenome | isolation source: seawater | place: Pacific Ocean: South West | collected 2011
CAAAGCGACCGTGGATCAGGAAATAACGAGATCCATCTCAAGCAAATTACGCATGACTTAATAGTTAGCCGGATGCGCACTTTTAGAGACGGTGCTCGATATAAACCTAGCGCCGCCGCCTGCGCATCCCTTCCAATATTCACAATGTCAAAGAGCTCATTTCCGCAAGCCGCCCCCTTCCGAATTGTACCGGAAATGGAACATATCCTTGGAAACAAAAGCGCCTCGGGGCTTCCCTCGGCGCGGAGGCAGGTTATATGTGCTGACCCCCCGGCCTGTCAAACCCTTTTGTGATGTTTTTAAAAAAAAATGGGATTTTCTAAAAATCTCAGATTTCTAAGGTTTGTTTGGGGTTTTTTGCACGCAGGTGCCAGTCCGCACAAAATAACTGAGTCATTGCGACATAAACATTTCAACAAATCTTGGGTCTTCCCTGACGGAAACACCAACTATGGACGGTTTTTCACAGCGGACTCGAATCATATTCGTCCACCCCTGAATTTCCGTGATATATTCCCTTCATGATGAGATTCGACCGGATTCGAAATCATGGACTTCTTGGCCTGATCGCCGTTGCGATCGGTCTTTTCGGCACCGCCTGCACGCCGGGCGGCAATTCCACAACGTCTTCAAGCGGCTCACCCACAACCACCGCAAGAGCGGCCGCCGGATTCGCCCAGTTCCCAGATATCGCCGTGCCCGCCGGCGCGAAAATGGATGTCGAGCGATCGCTGGTATTAGGCGCGCGGGACAACTGGATCGGTCGCTTGTCGATGAATTCAGGGCTGGATCCCTCTGCGTCCTACGACTTCTTCCTGCGAGAAATGCCGAAATACCGTTGGCAGGAAATCACAACTGTACGGTCCGAGACCAGCGTTCTGACCTACCGCCGGGATAACCGCATCGCGACGATTCAAATCACGAGAAAGACCCTTGGCGGCTCCTGGATCGATGTCACCGTCTCGCCCCGTGGCCGCCCGCAGGCACCGTCTTCGGCTATGCCGGCTGCGCCATCTGGCACGGTCGAAACCGCACCGGTCAGATAACCCCGCATTGATTTTGACCACGTAATACAACGCAATGTTGAATTAATTTATTTTAAACTTAAAATAAATTAATTCATACCATCGGAGATACGCGTCATGTGGCGACCGCCTGAACGGATCAAATGGGAACCGCAACCGGGCGATTGGCCCAGCAAAGAGGCCGCTGACGGGTCGCGGCTTTTCAGCCCGGTAAGCTTGGGCTCGGTAGTGCTCGAGCAGCGCACTTGGATCCCAGCTATGGTTCCCTGGCGGGCAACGGGGGATGGTTTCGTCACACCGCAAGTTCTGGACTGGTATGGACGTTTCGCCCGCGGGCGTCCCGGTGCGATCGTCGTGGAGGCGACCGGTATCCGCGAGATCCCCTCTGGCCCGTTGCTGCGAATCGGCGACGACCGCTTTATCGACGGATTACAGCGGCTTGTCGAAACGGTGCGCAGGGAAAGTGATGGGCACACCCGACTTTTCATTCAACTGATCGACTTTCTCTCCATCCGCCGCCGCCCGGACCCGGAACGTTTTCTACGCGAATTTCTTGAGATAACGGACGTCCATCGCGACACCCTCAGTGCCGCCGACTGGGACGAAGAGCTTATCCGCGACCACCTTGTTTCGATGGAGGATGCCGACCTCGACGACGTCCTTGACGAGCGGGAACTCGAAAGCCTGCGCATGGGATACCGCGAACGGGTGACGGACACGCACCTGCCGCAGGTTGCCGAACTGCCGAAGGTGCTGCCGGATCTATTTGCAAGCGCCGCTGTACGCGCCAAGACCGCCGGCTTTGACGGTGTCGAACTGCACTACGCGCACGCCTACACGATGTCATCCATGCTTTCACGGCTGAACACGCGCGATGACGGCTACGGCGGCACGCTCGAAAACCGCCTTCGCCTGCCGCTGGAAGTGTTCGGCGCCGTTCGTGAAGCGGTTGGCGATGACTATACCGTTGGCTGCCGGTATCTGGCCGATGACATCATCGACGGTGGCAACACCGTCGAAGACGCCGCCAGGATCGGCTTCGCCTTCGCCGACGCAGGGATGAACTTTTTATCGTTGTCGCGCGGCGGCCGGTTCGAAGATGCCCAGCAGCCATCTGTCGGCGCCGCAGCCTATCCCTATACCGGACCGAGCGGCTACGAATGCATGCCGCAGTATTTTTCCGACGAACAGGGCCCGTTCGGCCGCAACTTCGAACCGGCCGCACGGATACGCCGCTATATCCGGTCTGCCGGCCATGATACCCCGGTCGTCGTAACTGGCGGGGTACACGGCTTTCAGCAGGCCGAACGGATACTGTCGGAAGACAACGGAGATATCGTCGGCTTTGCCCGCCAGGCACTGGCCGACCCCGACTGGTTTCTGAAAGTTCGGCTTGGCCGCGGCGACGAAAACATCGTGTGCGAATACACCAATTACTGCGAAGCGTTGGACCAGAAGCACGTGCCGGTGACCTGCAAGCTGTGGGACCGCGTCAACATGGACGAAGACGGCATCCTCAAGACACCCGATGGAAAGCGCCGCCTAACGCCGGCGGTCTGGGAGCCGGATCTGGACATCGATGAGGCGCTATCCGAATAGCCGCCTGGCGGTTCTTTAGCTCGTATCGATGCCGGAGTCGTTACTAGCCTTATCCCTCCCACTTTTTCCCTCCTGATCCAACACAGGTTCGAAGCGCATTTATCGGTATTTGTCCGATTTGAGCATAAGAATAAGGCAGGCGATTTAACGACCTATGGATTATGTGAACGCAGTCCGACAAATATTCCTAAAATTTTAACGAATGTTCCGGCGTTAGCGGCTCACCTCAACACGAAGGGGTTCGGTGCCTCTGCGTTTGATGTCTCTATCCAAACGGATTTGTGCTGCAGGTATTCCTTGATCATTTCCTGGCCGCTCTCGCGTCCGATGCCGGATTTCTTGTAGCCACCAAACGGCGACAAGTAGCTGACGGCACGATAGGTATTCACCCACACTGTTCCGGCGCGCAGCTTCTCGGCCATCGTGATGGCGCGGCCAATATTCTGCGTCCAGACGCCAGCCGCAAGCCCGTAAATAACATCATTGCCGGTCTTCACGGCGTCGTCTTCGTCTTCGAAAGGAATAACAGACAACACCGGCCCAAAGACTTCTTCCTGGGCGATCCGCATATCGTTGCTGACACCGGTGAAAATCGTCGGTTCAACGAACCAACCCTCGCCAATCTCGGGGCCAGACGGCGTGCCGCCGCCGAGAACCGCTTCCGCGCCTTCGCCTTTGGCGACGTCGATGTAATCGAGCACCTTTTGGTACTGGGGGATGTTGGTGACCGGCCCGACCTGTGTGTCGAAACTGGACGGATCACCGATTTTTGCCGACGCTCCAAGTTCCACCAGTTTTTCGACGAACTCATCATGGATCGATTTCTGCACTAGTAGACGGGAACCGGCAATGCAGGTCTGCCCAGTCGCGGCGAATATTCCTGAGATAACACCCTTAACCGCATTGTCTATATGTGCATCCTCAAAGACGATATTGGGCGACTTGCCGCCAAGCTCCATTGTCACTTTCTTCATATGCCTCGCGGCTTGGGCGTAGATCGCCGACCCTGTCGCATCCGAACCAGTAAAGGCAACCTTTGCTACTTTCGGATGATCAACCAGCGGACTTCCCGCCTCGGCTCCGAAACCGGTGACAACATTGACCACGCCGGGAGGGAACACTTGTTCGGCAATCTTCATGAATTCCAGCGTAGAGGCCGACGTGTACTCGGAGGGCTTGATAACCGCCGTGTTGCCAGCCGCCAATAACGGCGCGAGCTTCCAGGCAAGCAGAAGCAGCGGCGAGTTCCATGGCACTATGCACGCACACACGCCCAGAGGTTCCCAGACGGTATAGTTGAAATGTCCGGGTTTATCGATCGGGATGACCGACCCCTCTATCTTGTCGCAAAGCCCGGCATAGTAGTAGTACCACTGGGTCAGGTACTTGCACTGGGCGCTCATCTCGGCGATCAGCTTGCCATTGTCGCGGACCTCGATCTCAGCCAGTTCATCCACTTTTTCGGTAATCAGATCGGCGAATTTCCGAATCATGTGTCCGCGGGCTGTCGCCGTAAACGCAGGCCATTCGCCCTCGTTGAACGCCCTGTCGGCAGCTTCAACGGCGCGGTCGATATCGTCGGCATTGCCTTTCGGCATCAGGGCCCAAGGCTGAGCGGTATAAGGATTGAAGGATTCGAATGTTTCGCCCGATGCCGAGTCCACCCATTCGCCGCCTATGAACATTTTGTATTTGGTAAGTGCCTCAACACCGGAATCCATAATCGTCCCTTTCCTGTTTGAAAGGGAGGGTATCCGATGCCTCCTCGTTTGAGCAAGAACGTCGCGGGCAATAAAAAACGGTGATCACTTAGGTCGCCGTTTTCCGACCCAGCCAAGATTAAGAAAGTGTGAGCGACGCTGGTTCAGGCGCACCCCATTTATGCCTTGTTTGGCGATTTTCGATTCGCGCAAAACACCGCCGCCATGACTAATGCGAAACCGATGGCGCTGCCCCATCCGATGGGCTCGCTCACGAGCCAGGAGGCAAACAAGATTGCGGTCAGGGGATTACAACCCACCGCGATCGCCGCCTGTGTCGGAGTAACCAATCGAAAGCCGCTGATGAAACACCACATCATCAGCGCGCCCCCCGGAAAGGAAAGAAACAGCAGCGCTCCCCACCCCTGAATGCTTAGATTGAGCGAGCCACTGAATGGGCTGCCGAATATCATCGCAAGGACGAACAAGGCGCCTGACCCCAAAAGCATCGACCAGGCCGTCATAGCAACGCCGTCGTATTTCATTACGTAGCGTTTGGCGAATACGGTGTAAGCCGCGGAACAGGCCATGCCGATGGCCATGATGATATCTCCGCGCAATGCATTGGGCGGCGCGTCGACATCCAGGCCGATCGCGCACCATACGCCTGCGATACCGCATACGACGCCGGCAAACTTCCAGGAAGTGATAAGTTCGATACGGAAAAGTGCTGCCAGCCCCATCGTCGCCAGCGGCATGCAGGCGTAGATCAACGCCCCCCGCGCGGACGTCGTGTCTGCAAGTGCGCGCGAAAAGAAAAAAGGAAACGCCGCGAAGAACGTCAGTGCTAGCACAAGCAGGCCGATCCGGTCGCGTGGATCAATCCGAAAACGACGTCCCTGATAGATTACCAGCCCGATCAGACAGCTGGACGCTAGCAGATACCTCACGCTGGCAAGCGTGAACGGATCTGTTTCAGAGATGACAAACCGCGTCATGACCACCGTCAGCCCGCCGATACTCGCCGCGGAGCAGACGAGTGTCATGCCAGCAAGTGCGCGGCGGTCGATCATGTCATTTGATCGATTTATTTAATCGAATGCCCGGTCACCCAGGACAGCTTCCCGGAAGCGGCTGCGAATGGCAGTCCCGTCGCGCATCGGCAGCACCATCGGCACGTAATCTGTGTTGACCTTGATATCTACAAAGACCGGACCCTCTGTCTCGTAGAGATGCGGGATCGCCGACTCCACATCTTTTTTGGTCCACACCGTTTCGGTATGCGCAAACCCCGCACCCGCCGCCATCGCCGCAAGATCTACGCCGTGACCGGTGTGGGTTTCCTGCATACCAGTTTCGCCGTAACGCTGGTTGTCGATGACGCAAATTGCCAGGTTGGGCGGGGCCGCGACACCAATGGTCGCGAGACTGCCAATGCCCATCAGCATTTCGCCATCGCCAGTCAGCACGATCACCCGCCGCCCGGGTTGCGCCCGGGCAAGCCCGAGGCCGGTTACCGCCGCGCCTCCCATCCCGCCCCAGAGGTAAAAGTTGTTCGGGTGATCGCCTGCCGCCGCCGCATCCCAGGTCGTAGACCCCAGCCCGGTAACGATCAGGACGTGGCCCCGGTCTCTGACGATGCGGGAAACAACGTTGCGCCGGTTCAGGGTGATTTTCTTTTTTGCCGCCATTATTTTCGCCAATCCTTGAAACCGATGACCCGCTGGCCGATCAGCACCGCGACGGGCCGGTAGGAGTTGAAGGCGATCTGCGATGCCGCGTAAACTGTCTCCGGCAGTTCATCAGCAACTTCAACGTGATAGACGATCACGCCCGCATCCTCGAGTGCCTTCGCAGTACCCTGCCCCATCGGGATCTGCCAAGGATTGAACTCGCCCCACTCGCCGCGCATGGTGACCAGCATCAACAGCGGCGATCGGGTTTCCTGGATAATTGAAAGCATGTTTATGCAGTTGCCGACACCTGACGATTGCATCAGCAACGCACTGCGTTCACCGCCGAGCCAGGCGCCGAGGGCAAGCGCTATCCCCTCTTCCTCCGTCGTCAGGCGCGTTGTTTTAATGCGGTTGTCCGCGAGACACGCCTTGATCAAGTCGGCGTGCCCGGCATCCGGAACATAGGAAATCTGCCCGATATCCGCGTCCTTTAGTGTCTTGAAAATCTGGGCTGGCCATTTCGCCGTCGTCTTCTTTTTGGTCGCTGCCATTGCGTGTCCGGGTATATGGATAACTGCGTCGGAGGATAGTCCCCCCATCTATTATCCGAGTACCGACGCCAGTACAATCGCTGCCTGACACAGGAGGAAATCCCGTGACGCTTGTCGAGTCCAACGGCATCAACATAAACGTCGAAACCGACGGCCCAAAAGGCGCACCCTGGGTCACTTTCATTACCGGCATCACCAATGATACGAGCATGTGGGAAGACCACATCCCGGCGCTGACCGACTCATACCGGGTCCTGCGTATCGACAGCCGCGGGCACGGTTTATCCGACTCAACACCGCCGCCTTACAGCTTCAAACGACTAACCGACGACGTGGTCGGCGTATGGCAAAAGCTAGGCGTCAAAAGAACGCATGTAGTGGGAATCGGCCTTGGCGGCATGACAACTATCGCACTTGCACTGCGGTATCCCCGAACTATCTCCGCAATTGTACCGACAGCCTGCCGGGTCGAACTAGTTCCTGAGTATGAGGCAATCTGGCCACCAATGCTGGAAAAATCCACCGTGGATGGCATCGCCGGTATTGCAGATATCACGGCTACCAGATGGTTTCCGGAAAGTTTCCGGAATGCCCATCATGACAAGATGGATCGCATCCGCGAGATGATTTTACGTACATCACTGGACGGCTATCACGGATGTATACAGGCCCTGCTCTCCGTCGATTTTGCAAACCGCCTGCCGGAACTCGCCATGCCGGCGCTTTTCGTTTCCGGTGCTTTAGACGTCATCGGGGGTCCGACCGGCGTAATGCAGCAGATGGCGCAAACGGTTCAGAACGGCCAGCACCTGGAACTGCCTGATACCGGCCATATCTGCAACATTGCCAACCCGGCCGCGTACGATCACGCTCTGCTGAGTTTTTTCGAGTCGCTTTAGGAGATCTGTGCATGTTCGATCCAATGAACCCCGAGGGCGTTGCCCCACCAGCCCGCAAATACATTCACACCATGACGGTGCCGTCAGGGTACAAGCTACTAAGCATATCGGGGCAGGTCGGCACCCTGCCGGACGGCAGCATCCCCGACGGGATCGAAGCGCAGACTGAGGCCGCCTGGGCAAATTGCCTGAAATGCTTGGAGGCACACGACATGCGGATGGAGAATGTTTACAAGGTTGTTCAGTATCTGACCGATCCGCGCCACCGCGACGCCCATTTCGCTATCCGGGACCGATATTTAGGCGATCATAACCCCACCTCGACACTGCTTTTTATCTCGGCTCTCGCACAGCCGGAAATGCTTGTCGAAGTGGAGGTCTTCGCGGCCGGCCCTCAATAAAAACTGTCCCCTTCGGCCTGATACTCGGTATCGCGCTCGTCGCGTCGCTCTCTGAAGTCCAGCGCAAAATCCCGGTCAATCTGGAATTTTCCCTCGGCGTGGACGCGTCGGGATTGATCGATGAGGAGGAAATGCGTCTGCACCGGTGCGGCTATGCCAGCGCCCAGGTCAATCCCGATAAAACGTAGTGGTGTATTGCCAGATCGGCGCACAAGCATAGGGCACCCCCGGCATCGGTCTATTTAACCTTCGACCGAAACATGCCGCTGGCGCACGAGTTCGCCGCAACGACGACCGAGCCCGCGCCCGACCCGCGCCCCGGCGCAACGGAACTGAAACGAGACCAGGTCGCCCACGGCGTTATACGGGGATCAGAAGTCATTCTGGACCTGCCGCTTGCCAAGACCGGCAAGTTGCGGCTCACGTCTCTGACGGCATTAAAGTTCGGCAATGTCTTGGTCCGCATGCGGACGAGCTATCCGGCGGTGGATACGGACGAGCGGACGGCGCAGATCCGGCCCCTGACCCGCCCCCTGCTTGCTCCGCCTACTCGCCTTTGAACTCGGCCTTGCGGCGTTCAGTGAAGGCCGCGATCCCCTCGGAATAGTCGTGGGTCCAGCGCAGTTTCTCGTAAGAATGACCTTCAACCTCAAGCGACGTTTTGAGCGGCGAGTCGTATGCGGAATTCAGCACCTTCTTCAACGATGCCAGCGCGATGGGCGACAGCGCATTCAACTTGGCCGCATAGTCTTCGACCATTGCCTGAAGACCGTCGGCGTCACTGGCCACATCGGTCAGCAATCCCCATTCGTGGGCTTTGGGCGCTGGGATACGGGTGCCGAGCATAACCATATCCTTAGCCCGCGTCAGGCCTGCGATGCGGGCGACGCGGACGCTGCCGCCTGACCCCGGCATCTGGCCGAGCGAACTCTCCGGCAGGCCGACGAGCGTATCCTTCGTCGCAAAACGGAAATCGCAGGCCATCGCCAATTCGAAACCGACGCCGAAAGCATATTTTTCCATCGCCACGATAACAGGTTTTTCAGCGCGTTCCGGGGCGCCAATGTTCCAGTGCAGGTCGGACATCTTGTTCTTTGGTATCTCGGGAAACGCCTTCACATCACCTCCCGACGTGTAGCATTCGTTGGCACCCTTGATAACAATGACGCCAACGTCTTCGTCTTCGTCCATTTCCTCGATGATCGCCCTGATCTGCTGGCGGCCGGTGTAAGACACGATATTCAGCGGTTCACGATCTAGGATCAAATAGCCGACCCGTTTTTCCGCATCTACGTCGACCCGAAGGCCATCGAGATTTTCGAGGATCGAGGCGCGCTGCTGCGCGTAGTTTTTTTCTGCCATTTTTTAATCCCTGGTTAGAGAGTGCTTTCGAAATCAGTATTCAGGTCGTAGTCGCCGTCGCGCAGAAATCGGCGCAAAAGTTTTCCGGCCGCAGATCGCGGGATCTGTTTCACAAAGACATAGGCGCGCGGCCGCTTAAACCGCGCCAGTGTGCTGTCGAGACACCAGGCATCCAGTGTTTCGGCGGAGCATTGTGGAGACGCGGGCTCAACGAAGGCGACGATACGCGAACCCATACGATCGTCAGGCATCCCGATCACCGCCACCTGTTCGACATTGGGCGATTTCGCCAGAACGTCCTCAACTTCCTCCGGGTAGATGTTCTCACCGCCTGAAATTACCATGTCATCGACGCGGCCGATCACGTATAGCTCGCCGTCTTCGTCGAAGTAACCAAGATCGCCTGTAAAATACCAGCCGTCTCGGATTGATTTGGCATCCGCGTCGGGGCGTTTCCAGTACCCGGCGAATGCTTCCATCCCGTCCATCGGAGCAATGATCTCTCCGGGCTCGCCGTCGGCCACGATATCGTGGGGGCCGCTGTTGCCGTCTGGATCCGGCTGCACCACGCGCAATATCTGGCCGACCCCGGCGCGTCCCGCGCAGCCCGGTTTGGCCGCCACGTGATCGCACACTGCGAAACAGAATATTTCACTGGACCCGTAGAAGTTGATGAAATGACGCGGTTTGAATTCCTCCGCACATTGCGCCGTCAGCGCCGATGTCATCGCCATACCCGCGTAACCGATGTTAACAGTGGGTGACAGATCGTAGCTCGACCGGTTTGGATGGTGCACGATGTCATGAAACATAGTCGGCACCAGAAACAACGTCGCGATCTTCTCCTCCTGAATCAGCCGCATGGCCGTTTCGGCATCCCAGGCCGGCAAGCACACAAGCTTGCTGTTCAGCAGCATGCACATCAACATTGATCGCACGCCCATCGTGTGAAACATGGGCATCACACCCAGCGTCGATTCGCCGTGGCGGTAATAAAGCTGGGCGACACAGTGGGTCGCCGCAAGGCGCTCGGCGCGATGTGAGCGCGGCACACCCTTCGGGCGCCCCGTCGTGCCGGAGGTATAGAGCATCAGGCAGATTTCGCCCTCATCGACGCTGGACGGCCCCGCCAACCGGTCCGATCCCAGCAGCGCAGTAAAATCACCGTCATCGATATCGAAGGTAACGATCCCGGCGCCGCTAATTTGTCCCAGCGCGCCGCCGACTGCATCCCGCGAGCGTTTTTCGAATACTACGGCGACCGCCTCGGCGTCATCCAGCACGTAGGCAACTTCCTCGGCATTGGCGCGCCAGTTGAACGGGGTAAATATGGCGCCCAGCATCTGGCACGCCCAGAAGAGTGTCGCGGTTTCGTAGCGGTTGGACAGCAGGGCCACGAAATGGTCGCCCTGCTTGATACCGCGTAGTTTTAGGCCGCCGGCAACGGCGCAGATCTCGCCGTACCAGCTTTCGAAGTCGCGCCGTATGTCCCCGTCGACGATGGCTTCCGAACGGCCCTCTCGCAACATCTGGCGATAAAAAACCTGTCCTAGGTTCATTGCCCGCTGGCCTGGAGTATGGCTCGGACAATCTGCTCGTAACCCGTACACCGACAAATGTGTCCCGACAGCATGTCGCGGACCTCGTCGCGGTTCGGTTTCGGGTTTTCCTGCAGGAACTTCGTCGCTGACATCAGAATGCCCGCCGTGCAAAAGCCGCACTGCAATGCGCCGTTCTCATTGAATGCCTTTTGCAGGGCATTCAGCGTGCCGTCGACGTCCTCAAGCCCCTCGACGGTGCGCAGTTTCATGCCGTCGCACTGGACAGCGTATCGGAGACAACTACGCGTCGCGACATCATCGATGATGATCGTACATGCCCCGCACACGCCGTGTTCGCAGCCGACGTGGGTGCCGTACAGACCAAGCTCGTGCCGCAGAAAATCGGTCAGCAGCAGTCGCGGCTGCGCGAAGCCGGAGACTGTCTTATCGTTTACCGTCAGGGTGACGCGCTGTTTCTGATCCGACTTGATACGCAGCATCAGGCGGCCTCCCTGGAGTGAGTCGCGTCGGCGAACGCAGAAGATACGACCCGCGCGCCTAGCACCCGTACAAGCTGGCGTCGGTAGTCGGCATTGGCCTGCAGATCGACCATTGGATCCACCGCTTCGGCAACGGTTGCGGCAATCTCCTCCGCGGTCGCCATGGTTGCAGGCTTGCCGATATAGCTGGCGGTGTCGGCGACCAGAGGACGATCTTCCACGCCGCCCAGCCCGAACGAGAGATCGGCAATGTTTCCATCGTTGCCGACGGTCGCCTCCGCCGCGACGGCTACAATGGCGAAATCTCCATGGCGCTGGGCAATCTCTTCGAATGCGTATCCTGTCTTGTCGCGCCGCAGTGGCCAGATCAGACCGGTAATCAACTCGTCGGCCCGTCGGTCCGTCGTCAAAAGCCCGTGGAAGAAATCCTGCGCCGGCACATCCCGCGAGCCGCCGGGCGACCTAAGCCTGACCGCACCTCCGAGGGTCACCAGCGTCAACGGGATTTCCGCACTGGGGTCGGCATGCGCCGCCGACCCGCCGAGCGTCCCGCGAGAGCGGGTTTGATAGTGTCCGACCCAGGGCAGCACCTTTGCCAGTAGCGGCACGCCCGACATCACGCCGGGAAGCTTAAGCGCGGCGGCCTGCCGGACCAGCGCTCCGGTCATCGCGGTCGCATCGTCGATCTTGATATCCGCAAGTTCGTGCAAGCGGTTGATGTCAATCAGCGCAGTGGGACGCACCAGACGCATGTTCAGCATCGCCCCCAATGAAAGTCCTCCGGAAATGACATTCGCATCTCCGCCGAACTCGGCCAGCAGTTCCATCGCTTCGTCGACGGTATCGGGGCGGCAATATTCAAAAGCGACCGGCTTCATGCGTCTCGCCCCCCGAACAATCGGCCGAAAAAACCCTTTCTGGATGTATGCCCGGCACCACTCGATTTCAGCCGTCGGTCGAAACCGCGAAAGAATTGTCCGATCAGCAGTTTTGTCACCGTTCCCAGCATCCGCTGGCCGACCGCTGCAACCTTGCCGCCGACATTGGCGCGATAGCTGTAGTTCAGTCGGGTTCTGCTGTCGCCCACGGCCTCCAGCGTCACGTTGCCCTCGCCCTGTCCGAAGCCGAGCGCACCGGACGCCTTACCCACCAGGCGTAAACTTTGCGCATCGATCTTGTCGCGAAGATTTATTTCGGCGCTGTAGACGCCCTTGATCCCGGCGACGCCGATCGTGACTTCGGCGGTGAAGCTGTCCTCGCCTACCTGGTTCAGTTCCTCGCATCCGGGCACCACCGCAGCCAAGGTGTCGGGATCCAGCAGCAGCTTCCAGACCTCTTCGGGCGGAGCCGAGAGTTCGACGGAACCGTCGCCGGTCAGGCCGCCTTCGAAGTTGTCTGCCTCCCGCGGGCCGCCACCGACCTTAGCCTTGGCGGATCCGGCGCGCGCATACGGCAGACCGTTCGCTGCCGCCCAGTTTTTATTCAGTGTCAACGGCAGTTCGATATCGAATGTGCCAAGCGCGTCTGCCGCGGCATTGGCGATCGCGATAGGGGCCAGCATGGACGATCCGTCGCCCATGCCCTTGGCGCCTAGCGTATTGTGGGGCGATGGCGTGTTGAAATGTCCGATGGTCAATTCCGGCACCTCAGGCGCCGTAATACAGAGATAATCGGCGAAGGTGCCGGACTGGGGGTTGGCGCCTGCGTCATAGACTAATTCTTCAAGCAGCGCTCCGCCAAGCCCGTGCGCGAAGCCGCCGTAGATCTGTCCCTCGACGACGATTTCATTCAGAACATTTCCGACATCGTGAACCGATACATATTTCACGATCTCGATTTCTCCGGTCTTCCGATCGATTTCCACCGCCGCCAGGTCGAACACGTAGCCGAACGTTACCGCGCTGGCGACGCGATCCTGCTCGTCCGGCGCATCCAGCATCTCCGGATTCATGATCGTCGTCTCAAACAGGCCGGGCTCCATCTGGTCGGGCAGGCCCGCTGGATGCCAGTGGGTCTGTGCCGCAACACGACGGACCGGCAGTGCCTTTTCGGGCACCCCGACCACCTGCGCGTTGCCGCCGACTAGCTCGACATCCTCCGGCGCAACCTCAAGGTTTTCCGCCGCGATCAGCTTGATTTTCTTGGCGACTTTGTCGGCCGCATCTGCCACCGCTCCGATGACGACCGACGAAAACCGGTTGGCATAGTTCCCGGACGCTAGCGACCAAGCGCTGGTGAGGGTATCGACTTCGGTAATCACGTCGACCTGATCGGGCCGCAGCCCCAGCGCATCGGCCACAACCTGGGCGGCCACGGTCTGATGCCCCTGGCCGGCCGGGGTTGAGACCGTTTTCACCGTAACGGACCCGGATGGGTCGACGGACACGGTCGCAGTTCCCAGGCCGCCTGAACGCCCGCCCGCCTTGGCGCGCTCTTCAGGCGTCTGCGCTAGCGTCACATAGGCCATGTTCGACCCGGACGGCTCTATCCCGGCCGCCATGCCGATCCCAAAAAGCTTGCCGTCGGAACGGGCATTTTCACGGGCGGCTTTCAGGTCGTCATAAGCGGCGAGTTCCATCGCCTGATTCAGCCCGGCCTCGTAATCGCCGGAATCATAAGTGGCACCTGCTGGCGCCTTGTAGGGAAACTCGTCGGGCTGAATAAAATTGCGCCGGCGAATTTCCGCCGGGTCGACTCCGAGCTCCTTCGCCCCGGCTTCCATTACCCGTTCGAGCGCATAGTAAAACTGGGGCCCGCCATAGCCGCGGTTCAGACCGATGGGCGTCGTGTTGGTGACGACCAGCCGGTTCTCGACCGCGATATTCTTTACTCGGTAACAACCGTTCGACGCCGAGTGCATCCGGTAGACGGACGCCGGCTCGGGTGCGCGCACGAAGGCGCCGACATTGACGACATTGTCGAACTTAAGACCCAGCAGTTCGCCATCTTCGGCAAACGCCGCCTCGACGCTGTCCGCCCGGTCCGCCGCCGTGGACGACCCTGTCAGGTGTTCGAGCCTATCCTCGATCCACTTCACCGGGCAGCCGAGCACTCGCGAACACGCCGCCAGCAGAACCATGTAGGGGAACATCGCTTGCTTAATCCCGAAACTGCCGCCCGAATGAGGTGCAGTTATTAACCGCAACCGGTTACCGGGTACGCCGAGAGCTCCCGTCATAAGCGCGTGTAAGATGAACGGCCCCTGGAAGTTCGACCAAAGAGTATAACGGTCAGGCTGACGTTCGAAATTTGCAATCAGACCATAGGTCTCCATCGGCGTGGAAGAGTAACGTGGATAGCGCCAGTCCAACTTGACGACGCGGTCTGCCCGTTCGAACGCGGCTTCGGGATCGCCGTAGCGGAACGTCCTGTGATGCACGACGTTGGAGCCGACATCATCATGCAGTAACAGCGCGTTTTCGCTCATCGCGATCTTGGGATCGGCAGTCGCCGACAGCGGTTCGTAAACGACATCAATCAGCTCGATCGCGTCTTCGGCGATGTATCGATCCTCGGCCACCACCACGGCCACCGGCTCCCCGACATATCGGACCTTGTCGATGGCGATCGGGTAGAACTTGATCGGCACGCGGACGGCGCTGGGGATGGGCGCGATCGTATCGGCGACAGCCGCTCCGGTGACGACGCCGTGCACGCCCGGCAGTGCTGCAGCCTTCGACGTATCGATGGAAACGATGCACGCATGCGCGTGATCCGACCGAAGAATCGCCGAATGGCGGATGCCTGCTACGGGTTCTAAGTCGTCGATAAACCGCGCATTGCCGGTCAGCAGCGCGGCGTCCTCTTTCCGGGGATACCGCGCGCCGATCCAGCGTTCCGCTGTCTCCGTTTCCAACATCGGAACAGCCCTACCGATTATTGAGCGCGACCGCCGCGGAACAGTAATCCGCGACCATTGAATTCAGCATTTTAGCGAGATCTTCGTTCGCAAGTGTCCCGTCATCGTTAAACGCACCGGGCGCCTGCGCCAAGGTAAACATTTTCGGATAAACCCAGGTACCGAGCGCTTCGAACGAAACACGCAGGCTAATCAGTCCGCGCGCACCGCCCACCAGCGACGGCGATGCCGACGACAACAGGATAGATTTCCTGTCCAGCGGTACCGGCTTGATACGCGACAGCCAGTCGACAGCGTTCTTGATGGTCGCAGGCGGTAGCCAGTTATATTCGGGAGAGGTCAGGATCATGCCGTCGGCGGCGGTAATCCGTTCTCCGAGCGCATGCGCTCCGGCCGGCACGCCCGACGACTCCTGGTCGTCAAAATTGTACATCGGCATGTCGAATTCGTTGATCCGCGCGAAATCGACTTCCGCGCCGAGAGACTCAGCCACCTTCGCGATAAGCTTGGACAATTTCAGATTGACCGACTCTTCGCGGAGTGAGGCCGAATATACGAAAATCTTCATCCATTAACTCCTTTTTGGATATTAGTGGCGGAAACATAGCGGCCTCCGGCGCAAGGGTCCATTTGGCACCGGTGCTTTTATTCCAATAATGCAACGGGTTTCTATATTTTGCTGCTATCATGCGACAACTTATAAAAACTGCTTGTTTTGTCGACGGCCTTTAGCATTGTTTGTCCCTACCGTATACGAAGCAACGGATCCACAGGATCTGGATACATGCTTTTCCATTCGTATCGTCGTGTTCTGCCACGAACAGCAGGTCAGTCGAGAAAGCGAATTCGACGGGCTGGACGATCAATGCCGTCACTACCTCGCGATACTGGACAAGCAGGGCATCGGTACGGCCCGGGTACGACCGCTCGATGACAGCGAAGTGAAACTGGAGAGGGTCGCCGTTAGGTCCGAACACCGCCATCTCGGCATCGGGCGCCGGCTAATGGAGCTCGCCCTCGCCGACGCCCAGCAGGCAGGATACAAAGGCGCCATGCTGAATTCCCAATTACAGGCCTGCCCGTTTTACAAGAAACTTGGATTTCGCGCCGAAGGGGCCGAGTTTTATGAGGCTGGCATACGGCATCGCCGCATGCGGAAAGTGTTTTGATCCTTACGCAACCCAGGCATGTTGCGTTACGGATTAGAATGATTCACTTGTCGCTCGAACATCAATTTCCCAAGAGGACCGGTATCGGTGACTACAAATAAAATCCTAATAGCAGGTGCCGGCCTCGGCGGCCTGGCGGCCGCAGGCTGTTTGCTGAAAGCTGGACACGACGTGGAGATCTACGAGCAAGCACCCAAGCTTGGCGAAGTTGGCGCCGGTATCCAGCTCAGCGCGAACGCCATGCACGTCATGAATTATATAGGAATCGGCGAGGCGATTTCCGCCCTCTCGGTGCGCCCGGCGGCATATGTGTTCAGGTTACACGACACTGGCGAAATCATTGACCGGTTTGCGTTGTCCGACGAGCACCTCGCGCTCCACAAGGCCCCCTACAATCAGGTCCATCGTGCGGACCTGCATGAAACGCTGGCAGATGCTGTCCAGAAAATGAAGAAGGGCCTCGTCCACCTTAATAAGAAAGCCAGCGGGTACACCGAAGCCGACAGCGGTGTCGAACTGCATTTCGAGGATGGTACAAGAGCAAAAGGCGACATGCTGATTGGTGCAGACGGCGTCAAATCCGTAATCCGCGACCAAGTCGCCGGGTCGGTCGAAGCTATCTACACTGGAGACTCTGCTTGGCGGCTGACGATTCCGAAAGACAAACTGCCTGTCAATTTCATGGAAGAAGTAATGTCCGTTTGGATGGGGCCGGGCAAGCACTCGGTTTCATACTGGATCCGGGGTGGCGAACTCCTAAATTTTGTGGGCGCAGTGGAAACACCGATCGCGCAGGAGGAATCCTGGACTGCCAAGTTTCCTTGGGATGACCTCAAAGCCGATTTCGAGGGCTGGCACGAAGATATCCAGACTGTAATCGACCTCGTGGATAAGGACGAATGCTATCGCTGGGCCCTCTATCGGCGGCCAACCATCGAAAACTGGAGTTCCGACCGCGTGACGATCCTTGGCGATGCCGCCCATGCGACACTGCCCTATCTAGCGCAGGGAGCCGCAATGGCGATCGAAGACGGCGCCGTCCTAAGCCGTGCGCTGGAACAATGCACAGACATTGCTGAGGCCCTTCAGCTCTATCAGCGTAATCGGGCCGAACGCACGGCCCGCGTGGTCAACACATCGACGGCGAACCGCGATCTGTTTCACCTCGATAGTGTCGAGAAGATCCGCGAGTATTTCGCGACCCGCAACGAGGGTACGGATAGGAACGCCTGGTTGTACTCATACAACCCGCTGACGGTCGAGCTCACCTGATAGTTTTTTGCGGATTAGGCGGTCGCGAGTGTCCCAGCGTTAAAATCGTCCAACGCCTGCTGCAGTTCTTCGCGTGTGTTCATCACAAACGGACCGTACTTCTCGACGGGTTCGGCAATAGGGCGGCCTTCGCAATATAGAATTTCTGCACCGCCGTCCCCGGCCGTTACGATTACATCGCCTTCGCCGCCGAATAGCGCAACGGCGGGTGAGGAAACGGCGTGGCATCCGCCATCTTGATCGGTGCCAGTCACCGATCCCTCATAGACACACATGAACAGGTCGTTGCCGGTGGGCACGTCGATCCGCCATTCGGCCCCGGGGTCCAGTAGGACATCAAGCAGCCGGATCGGTATCTGCGCCTGGGCCGCACCATGTACTTTGAGATAGTCGCCGGCGATTACGCGCGCCCGGCCACCGTCAAACTCAGCAGTCTCGATATCCGCAGCCGGTATATCCTGGTATCCCGGCGACATCATTTTCTTTTCGGCAGGCAGGTTCACCCAGAGCTGGAAACCCTTCAACCGACCATCGATCATTTCGGGCAACTCGGAGTGGATGATACCGCGCCCGGCAGTCATCCACTGAATATCGCCCGGACGCAGGAGCCCATCATTTCCAACTGAATCCCGATGCCGCATCAGCCCTTCGAGCATGATCGTCACGGTCTCGAAACCGCGATGCGGATGGTTTGGAAAGCCAGCGATGTAACTTTCCGGGTCGTCACGATCGATGCGATCGAGCATCAGGAATGGATCGACCATATCCAGCTCTGGTGTGCCGACCATCCGGGTCAACTGAACGCCCGCACCGTCGGTCGCGGGCATACCGGGAGAAATCCCGGCAAGGTGCCTGGTGGCTGTCATCGCCGTCTCCAAAAGATTTGGTCAGCTGGTGAAAATATGTATGCCGCCAAGAATAGCAAGCGATCCGTGGCGCGGATCGATGTGGTATTCGACAACATCGAGCCCATTTCTCGGCGATGACCAGCCGGACCTTCAGCGCACAGATCGGCCAGTTCTAGTGATAGAGTTCGAGCATCAGGCGATGGCAATGATCCGTTTAACAAAGGCTTCAAAATCGGTGGGTGGACGCCCCAGAATCCACTCCAGAACGCGCGAAGACCCGACGAGTCCGTGAACGTCGTAATGTGCGAACATGCGGCGCATACAATCTTGGCCGTATTCGGCGACCCCGATATGAGCGGCATGTCCTATAGCTTGATCCGCTGGCAGTTTCCGCGCCTCGATCCTCTGTCCCAGAACACGGCATAGAATTTCCGCCTTCTCCGTCAGCGTGATTACCGGTCCGCAGATTTCGAAAATACCATTTGCGCATCCGGCGTCGTTGAGGACCCGGGTTGCAGCTTCCGACACGTCGTCGAGGTCAACCAGACTCATCGGCGCTTCGACCTCGTAGGCCATCGCATGCACACCGGTGTCCAGCATCTTCGCCCAGCCTGGCAGCATGTTCTGGTAATACGATCCGACCTGCAGGATACTGAATGGAACTCCGGATTCGACGATAGCTTCTTCGACGAAGAGACGGTTCCAGTGGTGCTGCAGCGCCTGCACCTGGGTATGCAGGACGGAGTGAAATATCAGGCGATCGACCTGCGTGGCTTTGGCCGCGTCGATTACGTTGCCTCCGATATCCATCTCATTCTCGATCATGTTCGGGCAAATGTAATAGATCGCCCGGCACCCTTCCGCCGCCGCCGTAACATCCCCCGTGTTGGCAAGGTCGCCGTGAAAGACCTCCGCTGCACCGAGCGCAATCAGTTCTTCATCCTTCTTCGAATGTCGCATCATCGCACGCACCGGTTCTCCCGCCGCGGCAAAGGCAGCGATCATCGCTCGGCCGGTTTTTCCACCGGCACTGGTAACTAAAATCATTACTGATCCTCTTTTTACGCGGACAGGATAGCCCAGCCGTTATCGGCGGACTATCCTGGAGATCGGATTGGACAACAGCTGAAGAAGGAACGAACCATGACCGTCCCTCAAAGGATCGACCCCGGCCCCAGGATGAGCAAGGCCGTCCGGCACGGCGACACCATCTACACCATGGGCCATGTGGCGGGCGACCGATCAGGCGATATTTCGGCGCAAACCGCCGATGTTCTCGCGCGTCTGGACGCAACGCTCGCGGAAATGGGTTCCGACAGGTCGAAATTACTCTCGGTAACGATTTATCTAGCGGATATGGCGGAATTCTCAGCGATGAACGCGGTTTGGGATGAGTGGGTGGACGGCCCGAATGCGCCGGCCAGGACAACCGTTGGCGCCCCGCTCGCCACTGCCGAAATCCGGGTGGAAATGACGGCGGTCGCTGTCGCCTGACGTAAACCTTTGTGCAGGTTTCCAGCCTATTGCCCGGTTACCGGAGGAAACGATGGGCGGGTAATAGAATATCGACCGCAGCAACCTCTGCGCTAAACCGTTAAAACACGAACGGCGTATTTGCCGAGGGACAGATGGTGTCAGCGTTTGCCTTGTTTCGGGCCGTCCGGGCCGACAAGGCGGTTTCCACAAGCAAAAGGGTCGCCAATAAAGGCGCCGGCCATGCCGGTGCGCAGCTCGTGCTGGGCTCTATCGCCCGTCAGAAGGGCAACGACAAGCGCGCCGACATCAGGCGGGAAATCAACACTTATGGGCGCCCGTATCGTCGACGAAA
>MDTD01198865.1_pt1 | contig 20227 bp, 21 predicted proteins | sample 811221 | NCBI WGS metagenome assembly MDTD01 (sample SAMN05326646, study PRJNA326480) | marine metagenome | isolation source: seawater | place: Pacific Ocean: South West | collected 2011
AACTTTCCACTAAAACTGATGCTTCAGACCCATCTTGGTCCTCATTATTATCAAAGTGAGGTTGAATTTTATGAAAAATATACTTGAATAACTTTAAATAATTTGATTTAACCAAATTGAACCTAGGGGAAAAAATGACAATAAAGACGAATTTAAAAAATATATTACTAGTAATTTTTGCAACTTTAATATTAAGCGCATGTTCAACTGCTAAGAAATCCGCAGATATAGAAGGTGACGTTTATACTGGAAAAGAAACAGTTGAGTATTTAGCTGCTGGAGTTCCGGATAGAGTGTTTTTTGCTACAAATAAATCCTCTCTTACTTCCGCTTCAAGAGCCACTTTAAGAAAGCAAGCAAATTTTTTAAGAAAAAATAAAAGTTTGAATGTGACTATAGAAGGACATGCTGACGAAAGAGGTACAAGAGAATATAACTTGGCATTAGGTGAAAGACGAGCTAATGCTGCAAGAGATTATTTAATGACTTACGGCATATCAGGTAAAAGAATTTCCGTAATAAGCTATGGAAAAGAAAAACCTGTAAATCCAAAATCATCACCAGTCGCTTGGTCTCAAAATAGAAGATCAGTTACAGTTAAAGTTAACTAACTTTAATAAATAGTTTTAAAGACCCTTTAATAATAGATATTAAAGGGTCTTTTTTTTGCCATCTTATCTCAATAAAAAAGAATCATGTTTGATGTTAAAAGATTATATTCTCTATATATAATAATTTTTTCTATTTGTATTTTAACTACCTTGAAAGCAGAAGAAGAAGAAATCTACTTAAAGGCAATTACTGACCAAATTCAAGTCATAACAAAAGATCTTAAGACACTAGAAAAAGCAGTATATCAAAAATCAAATCTAAATAGTATTACTAGTTCATCATCTGTCAACTCTGATGGTTTGAATGAAGATATTTTAACTAAGCATCTTTTAAAGTTGAATGAAATAGAGGATCAATTTAGGGAACTAACTAATAAATTTGAGGAGGTGAACTTTAAATTAGATAAGCTATCAACAAGAGTTACTAAAATTCAATCAGATACACAATTAAGACTCACGGATATTGAAAGTAGCAACGAGTTAGTTTCTAAAGACGCTAAAGCACAACTACCCGGGACAAGTAAGCCACAAGACTTCGGAGCTAACCCAGGATATCAGACAAAAAATTTGCCATCACAACAAACAATTAATTCAGTTGAAAGTGCACAGACAGTGATAACGGAAAGTCCAGAAAAAAAAGAGTCGCTCTTACCTGATAAGCCACCAGTTGATCAATATGAGTTTGCAGTTAGTTTTATGAAAATTGGTGATTATGAAACAGCAGAATTTGCTCTAAAAGAATTTATAGAAAAAAATAAAGATCATGACCTAGCCGGAAGTGCCCAATATTGGTATGGAGAAACATTTAGAATTAGACAACTATATTCAGATGCAGCTTCAGCATATCTAGATGGTTATCAAAATTACCCTAAAAGTAAAAAAGCTCCAGATAATCTTTTGAAGCTAGGTATAACAATGGTTCAACTTGGAGAAAAAGATCAAGGTTGCAAAATGATTGCTGGGCTAAAAAAAGAATACCCAAAAGCAAGCAAGTCTGTGTTACAAAAAGCTCAGTATGAGCAAAAAAAATTCAAATGTAATTCTTAAAGATAACTTCAAAAATTCAGAAGAATTTTCTAAAGTTTATCTAAATTTTAAACAAAAATTTAAAAGAATAAAGAGTCAGCCAATTGTAATTGCAATTTCAGGAGGGCCAGACAGTTTAGCTTTAGCAGCGTTATCTAAGGCGTACAGTCACGAAAAAAAAATTAAATTTTACTATGTTTTAGTAGATCATCGAATAAGAAAACATTCATCTATAGAGGCCAATAAAGTTAAAAAATTGTTAAAAAAAAAATCAAATTTCTTTGATCATTATTACAAATTACTCTAAAATTAAAAAAAATGTTCAAAGCGTAGCAAGAAATATTAGATATAAGTTACTTCTCGACTTCTGTGATAAAAAAAAAGCAAAAATTATTGTAACAGCACACAATCTCGAGGATCAAGTAGAGACTTTTTTTATAAGATTAGCAAGGGGAAGCGGACTTACAGGGCTATCAGCAATGAAACTGATGAGTAAACTTAATAAAAGTGTCAAATTATTCAGACCATTGTTAGACATAAAAAAAGATAATTTAATTCAGATTTCAAAAAAAGTATTCGGAAAATTTTTTCAAGATCCTTCAAATAGAGACAAAAAATATCTGAGAACGAAAATTAGATCTTTAAAAAAACCGTTGATTAAAAGTGGAATTAATTATGATCAAATTATTAAATCAATAAATAATTTAGCGTCAAGTAAGGCTACCTTAGACGAATATTATCAAAAATCTTATAAAGATATTGTAAAAAAATCAAAAAATGAGATTAATATAAATTTAAAAAAGTTTAATGTATTGAATAGAGAGATTAAAATGAGAGTTATTAACGATTCTATTAGATTATTAAAAAAAAACTACTATAACCCTCGATCAAAAAAAGTTATCAACTTGATAACAAGTTTAAAAACAAGCCAGTTTCAAAAACGTACGCTTGCTGGATGTATTTTTTATACAAAAAAAGATAATTTATGCTTAAAAATTGAAAAAAGTTAATAATCGACCAAAAATTGGAATATTTTGTCTTATTTACAACGTAATAAGTGTTAAATTATACTTGTTAATATAAATTTAATGATTATTTAAATATTATGAATTTAAAAAATTTAATAATGTGGGTCATAATAGTCTTGCTATCAGTAGGACTTTTCAACATGTTTCAAGACCCAAATAAAATTAATTCAAAAAATGACAACCTGGCGTTTTCAAATTTTCTTAATGAAGTTGAAGCTGGTAGGGTCGTTGAGGTTCGAATTCAAGGAAATAATATTTCAGGTGTATTAGCTGACGGAAAAAATTTTAGTACTTATTCTCCAAACTATCCTGAGTTAGTAGAAAAATTATCTTCTAAAGGTGTTAGTATCATAGCCTCTCCACTTGAAGATAAAATGCCCTCTCTATTAGGAATTTTGTTATCTTGGTTTCCGATGCTTTTACTTATTGGTGTATGGATATTTTTTATGCGTCAAATGCAAGGAGGAAAAGGTGGAGCAATGGGATTTGGAAGGTCTAAAGCTAAACTTCTTAACGAGTCCCAAGGTAAAGTAACATTTAATGACGTAGCTGGTGTGGAAGAGGCAAAAGAAGAGGTAGAGGAGATAGTAGAATTTTTAAAAGATCCAAAAAAATTTAGTCGATTAGGTGGAAAGATTCCTAAAGGGGCTTTATTAATAGGTCCGCCTGGAACTGGTAAAACTTTACTAGCTAAGGCTATAGCAGGTGAAGCTAATGTTCCATTTTTTTCAATATCTGGATCTGATTTCGTAGAAATGTTTGTTGGCGTTGGAGCGTCAAGAGTTAGAGATATGTTTGAGCAAGGTAAAAAACATTCTCCGTGTATAATTTTTATTGATGAAATTGATGCAGTTGGTAGAAGTAGAGGAGCTGGCTTAGGCGGAGGTAACGATGAAAGAGAGCAAACTCTAAATCAGTTGCTTGTTGAAATGGATGGGTTTGATACCAATGAAGGTATAATTTTAATTGCAGCAACAAATAGACCCGATGTTTTAGATCCTGCTTTGCTTAGACCAGGAAGATTTGATAGACAAGTTGTTGTAGGAAATCCTGATATTATTGGAAGAGAAGCTATACTTAAAGTTCATGTAAAAAAAGTCAATACTGGGCCAGACGTAAAATTGAGGACAATTGCGAGAGGAACACCAGGTTTTTCAGGTGCAGATTTAGCTAACTTAATTAATGAGTCAGCTCTTCTTGCTGCAAGAAAAAATAAAAGAGTAGTTACAATGTCTGATATTGAAGAAGCTAAAGACAAAGTAATGATGGGCGCAGAGAGAAGATCTATGGTTATGTCAGAAGACGAAAAAAAACTTACTGCATATCATGAAGGTGGTCATGCTATAGTAGCTCTAAACGAACAAGCATCTGATCCAATCCATAAAGCCACAATAATTCCTAGAGGTAGAGCTCTTGGTATGGTTATGAGATTGCCTGAAAGAGATCAATTATCTGTTTCAAGAGAAAAAATGCATGCAGATATAGCGGTTGCTATGGGAGGAAGAATAGCAGAGGAAATAATTTTTGGACATGACAAGGTAACATCTGGTGCCTCGTCAGACATTGATATGGTAACAAAGATGGCAAAAAATATGGTTACTAAGTATGGTATGAGTACAGAATTAGGCACTATAGCTTATGGAGAAAACGAGGAAGAAGTCTTCCTTGGTAGATCAGTGACAAAACAACAAAATATGTCTGAGGAAACAGCTAAAAAAATAGATCTAGAAGTAAAAAAAATTGTTGATAAAGGATATGAAAGAGCAAGAAAAATTCTTACTGAAAAAATTGAAGATCTTCATAAAATAGCAAAAGCTTTACTAATTTACGAAACCTTATCGGGTGATGAAATTAGAGATTTAATCCTAAAAAATATAAAACCAACTAGGTCTTTCAAAGAAGAAGATAGCGATGATGGTAAAACGTCGTCAGCCCTAGGATCGCTAGGACTTAAACCAAAACCTGCAATCTAGCTAAAAGATGATCAAATATTACACTAGAGCGTGTAATTTTATCTATGGCAGTCGAGCGAAGTTATTGATCAAAAGCGGAAAGGCATTACCTCTTTGTGGATTAAAAAATACCGCTTTTGATAAAGTTGAAATTATTTTACGGAAAAATAAAAAAATTATTAGTAAAATTATACATATTAATCAAATTAAAAGTTTAAAGAAAAAAGAGAAAAATAAAATCAAAAAAGATATTAAAAAAATAATTTCAAAAAGAAAAAACTTTTTACAAAAAGTAAATTTTTCTAAGCCTTCGATTATGGGTATTTTAAATCTTACTCCTGATAGCTTTTCTGATGGTGGAAAATATAATAAAAAAAATGAATCATTTAAACATATTTCAAGAATGATCAAGTCTGGCGCTGAAATAATTGACATAGGAGGTGAGTCCACAAGACCTGGATCAAAAACTATACCATCAGAAGTCGAATGGGATAGAATAAAATTTGTTATAAAGAACTTTAAAAGAAAATTTAAAAATATTTGCTTATCAGTAGATACTAGAAAATCAGACATTATGACTAAGAGTGTAAAAAATGGAGCAAATTTAATCAATGATGTCTCGGGATTTGAATATGATAATCAATCGATGATAAAAATAAGTAGATACAAGGTGTCAAAAGTACTTCATCATATGCAAGGCACACCAAATACAATGCAGAAAAATCCAAAATATAAAAATGTACTATTAGATATTTATGATTTTTTTGAAGATAGCATCAAAAAAAAATTCACAGATAAGAGAATTATAATAGATCCAGGTATTGGTTTTGGTAAATCTTTGCAACATAATTTGACTTTAATTTCTAATATTTCTTTGTTTCACTCACTAGGTTTTCCAATTATGATAGGAACATCTAGAAAAAAATTTATTAGTCAAATTTCTGGTAAACATGATAGTATTGACAGAACAGGTGGTACATTAGCGTCTGTTCTTTTTTTGTTGTCTCAAGGAGTTCAGATCTTTAGAGTTCATAATGTAAATGAGATCAAACAAGGAATTTTGGTATTTAACAAGATACTTTTAAATTAATGAGTAATAAATATTTTGGAACTGATGGTATTAGAGGAACTGTTAATAAAGGTAATATTACTGGTGAAAAATTTTTTAAATTTGGCTTAGCTTCAGGAACATATTTCAAAAATCAAAAAAAAAGTAAACAAATTGCAATAATTGCTAAAGACACTAGACTATCGGGATACACATTAGAACCTGCCTTAGTGTCTGGTTTAGTTTCAGGAGGCATGAATGTTTTTACTCTCGGACCATTACCAACAAACGGATTAGCGATGTTAACAAAGTCGATGAAAGCAAATATGGGAATAATGATTACAGCTTCACATAATCCTTTTTACGATAATGGTTTAAAACTATTTGGACCAGATGGAATGAAATTATCAGATAAAATAGAAAAAAAGATCGAAAAATTAATAGATGCGAAAATCACAAATCAACTTACTGATCCAAAATTATTGGGTAGAGTAAAAAGATTAGAGAATGGAAACGAAAAATATATAAAAATTTTAAAAAATAATTTTCCAAAAAATTTTAACTTAAAAGGTATGAAAATCGTTCTAGATTGTGCCAATGGAGCATGTTACAAGGCTGCGCCTAAACTTTTGAGGAGTCTTGGCGCTAAAGTGATTACAATAGGTGTAAAACCTAATGGCTTAAATATTAATGATAAATGTGGCTCTACTTATCCATCTAAAATAAAGTCTAAAGTCAAAAAGTTTAAGGCAAATGTTGGTATATCTTTTGATGGTGACGCAGATAGAATTATCATGTGTGACGAAAAAGGTAAAATCATTGACGGAGATCAAATAATTGCAATGCTAGCAAAAAGATGGAAATTTAAAAAAATATTAAAAGGTGGCGTCGTAGGCACTCTAATGTCAAACTATGGTTTAGAAAAATTCTTAAACAATCAAAATATTAAATTTCAAAGGTCAAAGGTTGGTGACCGGTACGTGAAAGAAATGATGAAAAATTTAAATTATAATTTAGGTGGTGAACAATCAGGACATATTATTCTTGGTAAATTTGCAACTACAGGCGACGGTTTATTAGTAGCTTTGGAAGTGCTATTTTCTTTAAGGAAAGGAAAAAAGGCAAGTGATATGTTAAATGTTTTTAGACCTTTGCCCCAAATTTTAGAGAATGTAACAGTTAAAGATAAAGAAATCATTAACACTAAAAAATGTAAATATGCTATTAGGTCAGCTATAAAATTTATGGGCAAAGATGGTCGATTACTCGTGAGAAAATCTGGAACAGAACCAAAAATTAGAATTATGGCAGAATCGCATAATAAGAGATTGATTACAAAATGTATTAACCTTATTAAAAGATCAATTAGATAATTTGAAACCAAGATCTAAAATATTAATCATAGCTGGATCAGATTCTTCTGGTGGAGCCGGTATACAAGCAGATATAAAAACTGTTACTGCATTAGGAAGTTATGCAATGACAGCAATTACAGCGATTACGGCTCAAAATACTAAAGGAGTTTACTCTGTAATACCCATCAAACCGGATGAAATTAAAAAACAAATTACAGTTACTTGTAATGACATTAGACCAGACGCTGTAAAAATCGGTATGCTTCATTCTTCAAAAGTAATACTTTCTGTGATCAAATCATTAAAAAAAATTGGTACCAAAAAAATTATTTTAGACCCTGTAATGGTTGCAAAAGGAGGTACAAAGTTAATAAATGATGAAGCTATAAAAATTTTAAAAAATAATCTAATAAATAAAACTTATTTAATTACTCCAAACATTCCTGAAGCTGAAGTTTTAAGTAAAACTAATATCAAAGATATAGATGATATGAAAATTGCAGCCAAAAGATTAATTACACTTGGTGCAAAAAATGTTTTGATTAAAGGAGGACATATCGACTCAAAATACGTAAAAGATTTATTCCTTAATAAGGATGAGATGATTATTTTTAAAAATTTAAAAATAAAAACAAGAAATACTCACGGTACGGGATGCACTTTATCAAGTGCAATAGCCACCTTTTTATCATGTGGAAAACCTCTAAAGTTATCTTGTGAGTTGGGAATTAAATATGTTAACCAATCTATAAAAATTAATCTTAATTATGGAAAAGGACATGGACCAATAAATCATTTAAATTCTGTAAAAGTTGATAAAAAATTTGAATAATGAGAAATGTTGTAGTTGTAGGCTCACAGTGGGGAGACGAAGGTAAAGGAAAAATAGTCGATTGGCTTTCTAGTGAAGCTGATGTTGTAGTTCGTTTTCAGGGAGGCCATAATGCAGGCCATACATTAGTTATAGATCAAAAAGTTTTTAAATTAAGATTACTTCCATCAGGAATAGTGAGAGAGGGAAAGATCTCTATTTTAGGTAATGGTGTTGTAATTGATCCTTGGGCTTTACTAAGTGAAATAGCGGAAATTAAGAAAAAGGGTATTAATGTGACACCTAAAAATTTTATGATTTCGGAGTCAGCCTCGCTTATCTTGCCATTTCACCAAGAGATGGATGAAATTAGAGAAGATACTGCAGGTAAAGGAAAAATTGGGACTACTAGAAGGGGTATAGGCCCATGCTACGAAGATAAAGTAGGAAGAAGATCTATTAGAGTTATGGATTTGAGATCTGAAAGTAATCTTGATGTTAGGTTAGAAAATGTTTTATTACATCACAACGCTATAAGAAAAGGTTTGAAAAAAAAAATCTATAAAAAAGATGAACTTAAAAAAAAATTACTAAAAATTGCTCCGGAAATTTTAAAGTTTGCTAAACCTGTTTGGTTAAGATTAGATAATTTTAAAAAAGAGAGAAAAAAAATATTATTTGAAGGTGCTCAGGGAATTCTCTTAGATGTTGATCATGGCACTTATCCTTACGTTACATCATCAAATACTGTCCCTGCATCAGCAGCTACTGGATCCGGATCAGGCCCTGACAAAATTGGTTATATTTTGGGTATTACAAAAGCATACACAACTAGAGTTGGTAGCGGTCCATTCCCAACTGAATTAAAGAATAAAATAGGTGAAAGTTTGGGAAAAAGGGGTAAAGAGTTTGGAACAGTAACTTCAAGAAAAAGAAGGTGTGGTTGGTTTGATGGTGTTTTAGTAAGGCAAACAATTAAAATTTCAGGAATTAATGGAATAGCTCTAACTAAATTAGATGTTTTAGATGAGTTAGACGAAATTAAAATGTGCGTTGAGTACGAACTCAATGGAAAAAAAATAGATTATTTACCCGCTGCATCTGAGGATCAATTTAATTTAAAGCCAATTTATCAAACATTTCCAGGATGGAAGACCAAAACTCAAGGCATAAGAAATATGAAAGATTTACCTGAAAACGCTAAAAAATATATTTATGCATTAGAGGACTTTATTGGTGCTAAAGTTTCGAGTATTTCAACTAGTCCCGAAAGAGAAGACACAATTTTAATCGAAGATCCGTTTAAAGCTTAATTTTTAGGCAATAAGTTTTTTGATTGACTCGCATTTATCATTGACTTCTGTAGCTTTTCAAATGCTTTGGTCTCGATTTGCCTTATTCGTTCTCTACTAATTTTATATTTCTTGCTTAATTCCTCGAGCGTTGAGGGATTTTCGTTTAATCTTCTTGCAACAATTATTGCTTTCTCTCTATCATTTAAAATATTCATGGCGTTTTTAAGCAATTCTTTTTTATCATTGTACTCTTGTTGTTGCGATACTAATAATTCCTGATCTAAACTATCATCGACTAACCAATCTTGCCATTCTTCTGTTTCACCCTTTTTAATAGGGTCATTAAGTGACTTTTCTTGACCCATCAGTCTTCTATTCATATTGACCACTTCATCAGTGTCCACATCTAATCTTTTTGAGATTTCGTCTACATGTTCTTTTTTTAAATCACCTTCTTGACCAGGTGCAATTTGGTTTTTAAGTTTTTTTAAATTAAAGAAAAGTTTTTTTTGAGCGGTTGTTGTACCCATTTTTACTAAACTCCAAGATCTTAAAACATATTCTTGTATGGCTGCTTTAATCCACCACATTGCGTAAGTTGCTAAACGAAAACCTTTATCAGGATCATATTTTTTTACTGCTTGCATTAATCCTAAATTTCCCTCTGAGATCAATTCATTTACTGGTAATCCGTATCCTCTATACCCCATTGCAATTTTGGCAACTAATCTTAAGTGACTTGTCACTAACTTATGGGCTGACTGCAAGTTCCCGTTCTCTTTCCAATTTTTGGCTAGCATGTACTCTTCCTCAGCATCTAACATTGGAAACTTCTTAATTTGAGCAAGATAGATAGATAGTCCACCAACTGATGGAATAGGAAGATTGCTTATGTTTTTATTATCAGTCATGATTAAGACTTATATATAAAATAATTATTTTCAACTACTCAAATTATTGAGTAAATCCAGCATTTTTTTGAAGTCTTCAGGCAAATTTGAGTCAAAACTTACCAATTTTTTTTTAGTCGGATGTATAAAACCTAGAGATTTAGCATGCAAAGCTTGTCCTTTAATTCTATTCAATATTTTTAGAAAATCTTTATTAACTTTTTTAAATTTTGTATTTTTTTTCCCATATTGGTTATCACCTATGAGAGATGCTCCTTTATATTTAAAATGTACTCTTATTTGATGTGTTCTACCAGTTTCTAGCTCACATTCTATTAAACTAATTTTTGGAATATCTTTTATGTTAAAAACCTTAATCGTTTTATAATTAGTAACAGCTCTTTTTCCTTTAATTTCACTCACCATCATTAACTGTCTATTTTTTTTGTTTCTTGTAATTAAAGTTTCTATTCTTCCGTTAAGCGGTCTAATAGTTCCCCATATTAAACATTCATACTTTCTTTTTACAGAGTGGTTATTAAATTGAATACTAAGTTTTGAATGAGCAATATTATTTTTAGCAATAACTAACAATCCGCTTGTTTCCTTATCTAATCTGTGGACTATTCCTGGTCTTAAATTTCCATTAATATTTGATAGGTTATTTTTAAATTTAAATGCCAAACCATTAGCTAAAGTATTCTCATAATTTCCAGCACCTGGATGTACCACTAATCCTTTAGGTTTATTTATTATCAATAAATCATCATCCTCATACATTATGTTCAAAACAATGTTTTTAGGAATTAACTTAATTTCATTCTTTTTGGATTTATTAAGTTCAATTATGTCATTTGATTTTACTTTAAAGGCTGGTGAGTCAATTATATTTCCGTTTACTTTAACTTGTTTTTCTTTGATTATTTTTTTAATGAAAGATCTTGTATAATCCTTCATTTTTCTTGAAAGACTTAAGTCCAATCTTTCGGCTATATTACCTTCAGCAATAAAAAATTTTATTGTGTTATTCATGAATTAATTTAAAGTAGACTCTATGCGCCGGTAGCTTCAACTGGATAGAGCGCCGGATTTCGGCTCCGGAGGTTATGGGTTCGACTCCTATCCGGCGCACCACAATTAAATAATCCATTCGAAAAATTTATCTTTATTATTCGTAATATAATCTGGAAATTTTTGATCTAAATCAATTTTTTTTAATTTAATCCCCCTATTAAAGATATCTTCGTTACGCAGTATTTTTTCATCTATATTACTCTCATTTAAACTTCCATCATTAAATTCTCCATGAGAAAATGACTTAATTTTTTCTAAGATTTGATTTGAGGTCTGTAAGTATGAAAAATGCCATCCACCATTTATTATTTGTAGGTTTTTTTTGTCTATACGCCAAAACGGATAATCTTTAAATTTTAAATTTCTTAAAAATTGCATAGATACAATATCTTTTTTTTTTGCAATTCTAGATCCAATCCAACCACTTTCGTTAATATTTTGTAAGTTAAGTTTGTACATGAACATTTTTTGAGAAAAAGCAATAAATTTTTTATTTTTTTTTATTTGATTTATTTTTGAAAGATCTGGTATTTCATCTGAATCTGATAAAATTATTAAATCTTCTGAGGAGGCATCTTTAATGCCATTAATTAAATTATTTCTTTGATGCTGTTCGATTATAGATTCCCCACCTGTATGATTTTTAAAATCAATTTTGTTAGTATAATCCGCAATAACAAATTTTATTTTTTTTTTAAATTTTGGAAAATTTTTTATATCAAAATTTATTTTTTTATTATGACCTTGATGAGTTTTTGTTGATTCAGAAATGACAAAATAATCTACATATTTATCTAGGATATTCATCCTTAAATCCACCATGTGATCTTCATTAAAATATTGAAAACAGTCAAAAATAGCCATTAATTAAAATACAGATCCTCAAATTTGTTTAGTTCTTCTAAATTTAAATTTATTCTTTTTAGCATCAATTTTAAAAAATTTATTTGGCCAAATATTAATAATAAGCTTACAAATTTTTCTTTGGATTTTATTATTAAATTTTTACCTTTTTCATTGTTAAAATTTGGGACAAATATCATATCAGCCTCTGCTGGCAATCTTGTATTATGACTTCCTATTCCTTTGAGATCTATAGCCACATAATTAAGTTGATACAGATAATCTAAAAGTTCGTGCCAACTTGGAGCATTTTTATACATAGAAAAAATATGAGCTTCTAGTTTGATGAGAAGTGGCTGGAAATTACCAATACCTTTTAAAATTTCAAGTTCTGCTCCTTGAGTATCTATTTTAAGGTAATCAAGGCTTTGAATATTATATTTTGGAAGTAAATTGCTAATAGTATCACATTCAATTTCCAATATATTTGTTACTTTATAATTTTCATAATCTCTTTCTTTAATATTATGAATATCAAAATTTTCCTCATTCGGTTCGTACATGGAAGAACTGCCAAGCCGTTTGTCTAATATGAATAATTTTTTATTTGTTTTTTCACTCCATAGACCTTTATTTATTACATGTTTTTTCTTTATTTTTTCTACTTCAGAATTTATTGGTTCAATTAAAATATCCTCAAAAAATGACTCATACCTTTTAGGAAAAAAATTATCTGAGTTAAATCCTCCTTGAGCACCAACATCCAGTGCTATAATTTTATTATCTTTCATCAATTCATTAATAATTTTTGTGAAATCATGTGCGTGATTACTGAAATAGCTTCTTTCACTTAAAAAATTTATAGTTCTCCTATTTTTCTTTAACTTTAAAAGAAGCCAATAAAATAAAGGTAAAAAAAGTTTTAATATACTATTGGATAATTTCACACATTTCCTTTAACCATTTACTGCTATACTACTTCTTTGTAAAAGTAGTAAGACCTATTTTTTTACCCTCTATAACAGAGGATGAACAGTGTAGATTAGTCCTATCAAAAATTAACATGGACCCAACCTCCCATTCGTAAATGAGCTCCACTTCAAGTCCAACTAAATTATCTATCTTTTCATGATTAACATATTTTTCGTGCATTTTTTTATCAAAGGGCTTGTTTCCGTACATACCCAGATGCTCTGCGGATCTTTTATTTTGACCATATTTCAAGTCTTTTTTTTCAAGTTCTTCTTTATTAGTTGTAAAGTTTGTTGATTGGCCATAAAACCTATTTTTAAATATGACCGTGCTTCCTACAGGCGTTAATGGGATTAACGTTTGTTTATATATTAAATCATCTAAGTTGAACCCCCCATCAATATGTAATCCTATAGGATTATAACTCTCTTGAAATAGACCCAAGATATCTTCACCGTCTTCTGTTTTTAAGTTATCGTATTTAAAATCCCCGATTTCATTTTTGAGTTTATCATAGAATATTCTTTCCAATTCTTTACCATAGTTTGAGAGCCATCTTTTTTTTATAACATTCTGACTTTTATTATGTACGGTAATTGGAAGCTCATTATATAAGTTTGTAAATTTATCGATTAAGTCTTTTCCAAAAATATTCTTAAGTACTTTTGGTTTACCTTCATTTTTTTTGATTTTTTCAATTTGTTTATGCATTTATTCACCCATGTTCATCAAGGTTCCTCTTTTTTTAGCACCAAAATAAGAAATATAAAAAATTATAACACCAAATACAAAATATGCTACTGATATAGAAATAGATTTAAATATGTTTAAGTAATTTACAGTGTTATTCATTAAAATGTTTCGCATTTCCTCAAAAATATGGACTAAGGGTAGACCCTTGGCTATTATTTGAAGAGAAAGTGGCAATATTTCTATAGGATAATAAATACATCCTAGCGGAGCCAGAAAAAATAAACTAGCCCAAGCAATATTTTCAAATGAAGGTCCATACCTTAGTAGTCCAGATGTTACTAGTAGCCCTAAAGTTATTCCAAATAGATATAGTCCTAATAATAAAAAGATGAGAGGAATCCCAAGATTGAGAACAGACACCCCAAATAATGGAATAGCTATAAGTACGGCTGGCACCAAACCAATTAAAGTACGTAAAATCGCAGTTAAAGTTAAAGCTGTTATAATTTCCCTTATTCTTATTGGAGCGATAAATAAATTAGTAAAATTTCTACTCCATATTTCTTCAAGAAACATCATATTAAAACTAATACTAGCTCGAAACAAAAAATCATATAAAATAGCTGCTGTTAATATCACTCCAACGGTATTGCTGTAATATTCAGAATTAAGAGTAAAAAATTTAGATATAAATCCCCATAAAAAAATTTGTACAGACGGCCAATAAATTAAATCGAGGACTCTGGGAAAAGAGTTCATGATTAAATAAAGGTGTCTTAAACCAAGTGCATATATCTTATTAAAGTTCATCTTTACCCCTAGCCAATTTTAAAAATGTTTCTTCTAAATTATTTCTTCCATGTTTTTTGATTAATTCACTACAGGTGCCTTTGTCTATTACTTTACCTTTTCGCATCATGATAATACTGTCACATAACCTTTCAACTTCACTCATATTATGAGAAGCTAATAGAATTGTGACCTCGTTCTTTGATTTATATTCTTGGATATAACTCCTTATAAAATCACCAATATCTGGATCTAAACTTGCAGTCGGCTCATCTAGTAATAGTATCTCCGGTTTATTAATTAAAGATTTAGCTAGGGAAACCCTATTCTTTTGACCGGATGAGAGTTCTCCAGTTTTTCTTTGAAAAAAATTTTTGATATCTAAATCATTTGAAATTTCATTAATTCTATCATTCAAATTCTCTACTCCATAAAGCCTTCCATAAATTTCAAGATTTTGTTTAACAGTCAATTTTTTGGGTAGCTCAACATATGGTGATGCAAAATTAAATCTTCTTAAAATTTCATCCCGTTTGAATGAAATAATATTTTTGTTTTCAATTAAGATTTGTCCTTCGGTAGGGGAAACCAAACCTAATATCATGCCAATTGTAGTAGTTTTTCCGCAACCATTTGGACCAAGAAGCCCTAAAGTTTTATTTTTTTCAATTTGAAAATTAATTTGATTTACCGCAAGATATTGGTGGTAAATTTTGGATAATTTCTTAATTTCAATAAACATTAATTTGCTGCCTTAAGTAAACGGTCGTTAATTGCTAAACCTACTCCCTTATTTGGAAGTTTAGATACAAAAATTTTTTTAAATCCTTTTTTTTTAATTATTCTCATAATTTTGTATAAATTAGTTGCAGCTTCTTTCAAGTCAGCTTTTTTACTTAAATTGAAATAATTGTCATGTTTTTCATATTTTTTTCCAAAAACTATATAAGCATGGGAAGAATTTTTTGGTTTTTTTCCAAAAATGACAGGTATTCCTGGATAATAATGTTTTTTTAACATCCCAGGCGATCTTAATTGAGATTTTTTTTTAGAAAATTTACATTTTAAACATTTCTTAATCTCACTACTACTAATTACGCCTGGTCTTAATATTTTGGGGCTTTCAGTTAAATCAATAACCGTAGATTCAATTCCAATTCTTGAATTTCCACCATTTATAATGATTTTTAATTTTTTCTTGAAATCATCAAAAACATCAAAAGCATTTATTGGGCTGATTTTAGAAGAAAGATTTGCGCTTGGCATTGCAAGAGGAAAATCAATTTGTTTTAATATATTCCTAATTATTTTATGTCTTGGAAATCTAATGGCTACAGTGCGTAAATTCGCAGTAGCTAGCGTGGTAATTTTTGATCTCTTAGTTTTCTTCAAAACAAATGTTAAAGGACCTGGGCAAAATTTTTTGTAAAGTTTAATAAAATTATCATTAAGTACAACATCATGATTTATATCTTTTATACTGTGATAATGAATTATGAGGGGATTTTTTTTCGGTCTTTTTTTTATTTTAAAGATTTTTAATACAGCTTTTCTTAAGTATGCGTTTCCAGCCAGTCCATAAACTGTCTCTGTAGGCAATCCAGCTATTTTACCCTTTTTTAAAGAAATAACTGTTTTTTTTAGTATCTTTCTGTTGAAAGAATAAATATTTGAATAGAAGTTTTTCATAATGTAATTATTATTTAATTAATGAAGATTGAAAATATTCCAGCTGATATCAAAAGTAAATCATTAAAAGAGGCTAGAGATGAAATTAATAAAATACTTATTAAACTTGAAAGTCAAGATTTAGACCTTATTAATACCGAAACTACCTATAAACGATTAATAAATTTAAATAAACACGTTGAAAATCTTTTTAAAATTAGATCCAAAGAAATTTCAGGTTTATAATTAGATAATAAAATGATTAATAAAAAACTAATTAAAAATGCAAAAAAAATAGATTTTTTTTTGCTTAGTTATTTAAAAAAACAAAGTAAATCACTTTTAGTAGCACCAATGAAATATGGTGTAATCTCTGGAGGAAAAAAAATAAGATCATCAATAATTTTTGATACTGGTAAATTGTTAAAAGTTAATGAGAATAAACTTCTTTCAATCTGTGCTGCAGTAGAGTGTATTCATTCTTATTCTTTAATACATGATGATCTTCCCTGCATGGATAATGATTCCATTAGAAGAGGAAAACCCTCAACGCACAAGAAATATGGTGAGGCTACTGCTGTATTAGCTGGCAACTCATTACTTACTCTAGCTTTTGAAATAATTGTAGATAAAAGAAATTCACTAACTTCCAATCAAAAAAACGAAATTGTAAGTCTATTATCAAATTTTGCGGGACATACCGGGATAGCTGGCGGGCAGGAGTTAGATTTAAAATTTGAAAATAAAAAGAAATCATTGAGACAAATAATAGATATGCAAAGTAAAAAAACAGGAAAACTTTTTAACTTTTGTCTTCAGTCTGTTGCTATAATTGCAAATTGCAACAAAAGAGAAAAATTTTTTTTTGGTAAACTGGGCGAAGAAATAGGTCTACTATTTCAATTGGCTGATGATTTTTTGGATATAAAAGGCTCTAAAAAGTTGGTTGGCAAACCAATTAAAAAAGACAAAAAAAAGGGAAAATCAACCTTAATAAAACTAATGGGTTATAACAATTCACTAAGGTATGCAGAAAAATTGAAGAAAAAAATATTGCTAAAATTAAAAAAACATGGAAAAAATGCAACTGAATTAATTGAAACAATTGAATTTATAAAAGGAAGAAATTTTTAATGACGAGGCTTATCAAACAAATTAACTTTCCTTCTGATTTAAGGAAATTTAAAAAAGAAAATTTAAAACAAATATCTGAAGAACTAAGGGATGAACTAATAGACGTAGTCTCTGAAACCGGAGGGCACCTGGGAGCTGGATTAGGAGTTGTGGAGTTGACTGTTGCTTTGCATTATGTATTTGATACACCAAAAGATAAATTAGTTTGGGACGTTAGCCATCAATGTTACCCTCATAAAATTATTACTGGTAGAAGAGATAGAATTAAAACTCTCAGAAAAGGTGGAGGTCTGTCAGGCTTTACAAAAAGGACTGAGAGTGAATACGATCCATTTGGTGCAGCTCATAGCTCTACATCAATTTCCTCAACTTTGGGAATGGCAGTAGCTAAAAAATTATCTAATAATAAAAACAATGTAATAGCTGTAATCGGTGATGGCGCAATGAGTGCAGGGATGGCTTATGAAGCTATGAATAATGCTGGAGCGCTTAAATCAAATTTAATTGTTGTGCTTAATGATAATGACATGTCAATAGCAAGGCCCGTTGGCGCAATGAGTAAATATTTAGCAAATCTTTTATCAGGTAAATTGTATTTTAGTTTTAGGGAAACAATAAAAATGATTATTTCATCTTTTTCAAAAAGGTTTTCGCAAAAAGCAGGAAAAGCTGAGGATTTGTTAAGAAATATAGTTACTGGAGGAACCTTATTTAGTGAATTAGGCTTTTATTATGTAGGTCCTATTGATGGACATGATGTAGAAAATTTAGTTCAAATTCTAGAGAATGTTAAAAATTCTAATCATCAAGGCCCGGTCCTTATTCATGTGAGAACACAAAAAGGAAAAGGTTATAAACCAGCTGAAGAATCGGGAGATAAATACCATGGTGTTTCAAAATTTAATATATCTACTGGCGAACAATCTAAGTCAAAATCCAACACACCGTCATACACGAAAGTATTTGCTGAAACTTTAATTAAACACGCAGAACAAGATACAAAAATAATTGGTATTACTGGTGCAATGCCATCCGGAACTGGATTAAATCTATTTGAGAAAAGATTTCCTGATAGAACATTTGATGTCGGAATAGCTGAACAACATGCAGTAACATTTGCAGCTGGTTTAGCCACCGAAGGTTATAAACCGTATGCAGCTATTTACTCGACCTTTTTACAAAGGGCCTACGATCAGGTAGTACACGATGTTGCTTTACAATCTCTTCCTGTGCGTTTTGCAATTGATAGGGCTGGTTTGGTAGGTGCAGACGGTCCTACACACGCAGGTTCATTCGATATTACATATTTATCTACTCTACCTAATTTTGTTGTTATGGCCGCAAGTGATGAGTCAGAACTTGTAAGAATGATTAATACTTCTGTTGAAATAAATGACAGACCTTCAGCATTTAGATATCCTAGAGGAAACGGTATAGGAGTTGAATTACCATCTATAAAAGAAGTTTTAAAAATTGGAAAAGCAAGGATCATTAGAGAAGGGAAAAAAATAGCTTTATTAAATTTTGGTACTAGACTAAAGGAATGTAAGAAAGCAGCGGAAAAACTTTTGACAAAAGGTATTGATTGCACAATAGTTGATGCAAGATTTTCTAAACCATTAGATGAAAAATTAATAATGGAATTAGCAACAAATCACGAAGTTCTTATAACAATTGAGGAAGGTTCAATAGGAGGTTTCGGATCTCATGTTATGCAATTACTATCTGAAAGAGGAGTTTTCGACACTGGTTTAAAATTTAGATCTATGATCTTGCCAGATATATTTATTGATCAAGACACACCTGAAAAGATGTACGAAATAGCAGGCTTGGACTCTTTGTCAATTATTAATAAAGTTGAGGAAACTTTAAACTCAAATATTATTTTAGCTAAAAATAAGAAATCTAATTAACCACACTGAGCTCTATGCATTAAATAATGGTCTAACAGCACGCAATTAATCATTGCTTCTCCTATTGGAACAGCTCTAATACCCACACAAGGATCATGCCTCCCTTTAACAGAAATTTTTGTATTCTTACCTTTTTTATCTATAGTATTACGACTTGTTAGGATTGATGATGTTGGTTTAACTGCAAAAGAAGCAATAATATTTTGACCAGAAGAAATTCCTCCTAAAATTCCACCTGCCTGATTGGATTTAAATTTAACACTACCAGAACTTTTACTCATTTCATCAGAATTTTCCTCTCCACTTAAAAAGGCTGCGTTCATACCTGCTCCAATATTAACTCCCTTCACAGCATTTATACTCATTAAAGCCGCAGCTATGTCAGTATCTAATTTGGAATAAATAGGTGCTCCTAAACCAACGGGGACACCAGTTGCTCTTAATTCTATTATTGCGCCGCAGGATGAACCTGCTTTTCTTACGGCTATAAGATATTTTTCCCATAGTTTTACAGATTTTTTGTCAGGACAAAAAAATGGATTTTTTCTAATCTCGCTATCATTCCAATTAGACTTGTCACAAGACATTAATCCTAATTGGGTAACTGCCCCAATGACATTAAATTTTGAGCCAATTATTTTTTTTAGCACGATTTTAGCAACCGCTCCGGCTGCTACTCTACATGCTGTTTCCCTAGCTGACTGTCTTCCACCTCCTCTAAAATCTCTGATGCCGTATTTTTTAAAATATGTATAATCTGCATGACCAGGTCTAAATTTTTCTTTAATTGTTTCATAGTCCCTGGATCTTTTGTCCTCATTATGTATAATAATCGATATTGGGGTACCAGTTGTTTTACCCTCAAATACACCTGATAAAATTATGGCATTATCAGACTCTTTCCTTTGAGTGGTAAACTTTGACTGACCTGGCTTTCTTCTATCCATATCTTTTTGGATATCTTTCTCAGATAACGGAATATTAGGTGGACAACCATCAATTACGCACCCAATAGCTGGACCATGGGACTCCCCCCATGTAGTGAACCTAAAAAATTTTCCAAAAGTATTAAAAGACATAGATAATTAATGTATAAATTATTTTAAAGAAATTATGAATCAAAAA
>MDTD01028174.1_pt1 | contig 20225 bp, 22 predicted proteins | sample 811221 | NCBI WGS metagenome assembly MDTD01 (sample SAMN05326646, study PRJNA326480) | marine metagenome | isolation source: seawater | place: Pacific Ocean: South West | collected 2011
AGGTTCTCTTCCACCGCCGGGTTGAGCCGATGAATCTCGTCGATGAACAGGATGTCACCTTCCTTAAGGTTTGTAAGAATCCCAGCAAGATCTCCCTTCCGTTCGATGGCAGGACCGGAGGTCACAACGATATCCGAACTCATCTCGTGAGCGATAATGTGCGCGAGGGTCGTCTTACCAAGTCCTGGTGGTCCACAAAAGAGGATGTGGTCTACCGCCTCACCACGCTTACGCGCTGCTTTCACGTAAACCTTCAGATTGGCGAGAAGATCGGATTGACCGACATACTCGTCAAAGGATTTTGGGCGCAATGCACGATCGAAACGATCATCATCTTCGCGAACCGTAGGGCTGACGGAACGGTTATCGTCTTCGGCCACCGGCTATCTCCTCATCAACTTCATTGCTTCACGGAAGAGTTGGTCAAAATCGCTATCGGGATGGGAGCGACCCAACTCGTCCAACGCTCGTTCTATTTCTTTCGGTCGGTACTGCAGATTTGCTAGGGCGCTCTTGAGATCCGCCCAAACACCGGACTTGCCGGCAGGAGCCGAGGAAAGAGAACCAGGATCAGCTGTTTTGAGCTTACCCTTAAGCTCTACAACAAGACGCTCCGCCAGACGCTTACCGACACCGGAAAGACTTTTCAGTCTCGCGGTGTCTCCCATTTCAATAGCCACTGCTAAGTCGTTACTCGAGATACCTGCCAAGAGACCGACGGCTAACTTGGGTCCGACTCCACTGACACCAATCAGTGTGTGGAACGTTTCCAGAGCTTCTTCGGTTTCGAAGCCAAAAAGAGCAAGTGTATCCTCTCGGACCTGGGTGTAGATATGCAACTCGACCTCTGCTCCAATCGCTTGATCTGCCAGCGTTTCTCCTGCGAGATGCACCAAGTATCCGACCCCTCCGACGCTTAAAATGACTCCATTCGTCCGTCTGCTGACAAGCTCTCCCTTCAGCCAACCAATCATCGTGCCCTCATTATATGCTGTCGCATCTTGTAACCATGTGTGTGGCAGATAGCCGCGGCCAGTGCGTCTGCAGCATCGGATGCGGGGCGCTTCGTCAAACAAAGTATTGTTTGGACCATTTGGGCTACCTGGTCTTTGTCCGCACGACCATATCCCGTGACCGCACTCTTTATTTCAGTTGGCGCGTATTCATGCACCTCTAGTCCAGCAGACATACACGCAACAATGATCGCTCCTCGCGTATGGCCGAGCTTGAGAGCCGACGATACGTTCTTGGAGACAAAGCACTTCTCAATCGCGAGATGGTCCGGACGCTTTTCTTCAACGATCTTGGCAATTTCCATATGGATTTGATGTATGCGAACCCACAGATCAGCCTTCGCATTGGTAGCGATTACTCCATGGCACACGTGCCCAATCTTGCCCGACACGACATCGACCACACCATAACCGGTGTAACGGGTCCCTGGGTCGACCCCAATAATTCGCACCTATTCCCCCTCGAGTGCTAGAGCCACAGTCTCCGAGACATCAAAGTTTGCCCATACATCCTGAACATCATCGAGATCCTCAAGCGCTTCAATCAACGCGAGAATCTTCTGAGCCAAATCCAATTCAGTTAACTCAACCGTCGTTGTGGGTATTTGTGCCAGTTTTGCCTCTTCAGCCGTAATGTTCGCCTGCTCAAGAGCTGCTGATACGTCGTAGAGCTCAGTTCGATCTGTGACGATTTCGAAGTGTTCTCCCGACTCTTGGACGTCCTCGGCACCGGACTCAACAGAGGCTTCGAAAATTGTGTCGAACTCGGTGCCCTCGCTAGACACGGTTATCAATCCTTTCTCTTCAAACATCCAAGCGACGGAGCCCGGCGTTCCCATATTTCCTCCGCGCTTGCTAAGCGTGGAACGCACCTCACTCACGGTTCGGTTCGTATTGTCGGTGAGGGCTTGAATCAGGATGGCTACACCAGACGGGCCGTACCCCTCGTAGGTCACTTCCTCGTAGCTGACCCCTTCAAGTTCCCCCGTTCCTTTCTTCACCGCCCGTTCAATATTGTCTCGCGGCATGTTGTTTGCGCGAGCATTGGTCAACGCGAGTCTCAATCGAGGGTTACCATTGGGGTCCCCTCCTCCCATTCGCGCCGCAACCGTGATCTCTTTGATGAGCTTTGTGAAAATCTTGGCGCGCTTCTTATCTTTAGCGCCCTTCTTATGCTTGATGGAACTCCATTTATTATGACCGGCCATCCGTGTCCCCTTCCCTTCGCTCAATTCGTTTATGATGGGACCATGAACAGATCCACCCGGCAAGACCAAATTTGAGACGAGTACCACTCCAGAGCCTGCGGATTGCCTCAACCACAGTCTGTTCTTAGCTGAGGTTGCCGATTGAACCGATGCCACCTAGAGTGGTGGGCGACCATGAAGCGTTTTTATATGGGTTTTTTCGGTGTGTGCAGTCTGATTATCGGGCTGACGTGGCACCACGATGCGAAGGCCGGATGGGTATGGCAAGAGTCAGGCCCGCCTGGTACAGGCGAGGGCCTAAGTGCGCTTCTCGTCGATGATGACGATCCAAGTGTGGTCTATTTCGCAGGCGGCTCGACGGTCTGGGTCAGCGATGATGGCGGCGATACCTTCACTATCGTAGTCCAGCTAGGCCGTTCGTTAACTCGACGGTCTCAGGATGCGGAGGCCGAGTCTGGCGATGAAGCCAGCGACGATGATGACCAGGATGAGTTTGTGCCCGATCGACTCGATCCGAATCAAGACTTGAGTCGAGCATCGACGACAATATTGGAGGACAACGATGGACCCCGCAGTCGACGGGAGCGAAAGCAAATCATCAAACGTAATGCAAAGCGGCAGAGTATCACCCGCCTGCGTGAGTTGGGTGATCGTATCTACGTTTGCGGGGCGCGAGGGCTTGTATCCTTTCCCAAGAGCGCACGTGCATACACAGTACCCCGCCCTGAGTGGGCAGGACGAAAAGAGCCTGTGCTCGACGTTGCACCCAGAATAGCTGGTGGACTGTGGGTCGCAACCAATGACGGACTCTATGAGGTTGACGCAAACGGGGCGACACGTCGCGTTCCCGGCATGCTTAGTGAGGGAGTCGTTAGCCGGCTTATGGTCGGTCCGTCGCTTTTTGTAGGGTCAGAAACAGGAATTTGGCGGCGCGATGAAGAGGACTTTGTGCGTGTGGCCGCATTGCCACGCCGCAGGGTGATCCGCGATATGCTCTTGAATGCTGGTAATCTCTGGGTTCTCACGCAGGACCAGCTCTTCCGATTCAGCAGCACGAATCTTGGACTGCGAGAAGTCATTGCGCTCACCGGAGCACATCGCATGGCCATCGGGCGGGATCGCAAGCTTTGGATCGCCGCTGATAGCGGTGTCTGGAGCCTCGGTGGAAGTGGAAGCCTCGAACCCGCTCGTGCAGGACTAAGCCAAGCCCTATTCCGAGATATTGCAGCTACCCCTGAAGGGGCATATCCGCTGTGGGTTGCGGGCCGCGGAGGCGCATGGCGACGAACAACGGAAGTGCAGCGAGTTCTGAGTGAACGAGCACGGAAGATCGACTCGATCATGAAAGGAATTCCATCAGCCTACGCTGTCATGGAGCAAGTTCAGAGAATGCACAGAGTGCACACCGACCAGCTCGACACTTGGCGTGATCAAATGGCGAGCTCGTGGCTACTTCCCAAAGTCGACCTGAATTACACCCCTATCCGTCGTCGGGTTGAATGGCTTTCACTCCTGCCGACCCTCGACACGTATGTGTTTGATCAGGTACGGGTGCTCCCGGTTGACGACGAGTTTCGCGTAGTGGCTTACTGGGAGTTGTTTCCGCCACTTTACGCACTCCTGGACCGAGGAGAAGGATCGCAAGACTCGGGATTCAATCAGGAACTCAAACGAAGCTATAGCCATACGGAACGGCTTCGGAGAAGGACCAGCCCGCTCTACGCTGCATGGCTACGAGCCCTAGTTCAGGTCAAAACATCTACACCCAAAAATATGCGACGAGCCTTGCGCGAACGCCTGGAGTTACGTCGATTGAGTGCCGATTTGGACGCCCTTACAGGCGGCCATTTCAGCCAATTCAGAAAGATTAGTGAAGGAGAAAAGCTGTGAGAAACCTCTTCTTAGGACTGGTTATTTTGTTAACCAGCGTTCCGCCTACTGTGGCCAGTGCACAGACCGCATTTGACGCGCGGATCAATGAGTTAATGCAACAATTTCGACACGAACCGAGCATCCGTGCAGTCCAACGTGCGGCAGCACGGCATGCACGGGTCCATCCAGGTGCATACAGCCACTGGCTCGCAGCTTCCAGTTGGGCTCATGCTTTGCCTGAACGCGTGAAGGGCGAATTGCAGCACCTCTCTCGGGACGAGAAGGACGTTCGTACAACCTCATCGACCAACAGTCTCTCCGAACTCCTCGCTCTTGATGCTCACCTTCGGCTGGAAGTCGAAGTCCAATGGGATCTATCGAAGCTCATCTTTAATCCAGACAAGTTGAAAACGTCGAAAGAGATTTCGAATCTGGTGGAGCTTAGGGAGGACATCCTAACAACGGTTAATAAGCTCTACTTTTCAAGGCGCCGAGTCCAAGTCGAGCAAATCCTCAACCCTCCACAAAACCTGAGACATGCAGTCAATGTTAGCTTGAACATCAAGTCGCTGACAGCCGACATCGACGCCCTTACCGGCGGGTGGTTTTCAAGAGAGCTGCGTCGACGCGCAAAGAAGGCCAAGAATAAGCGTTCAAAGAAACAGACGGGTGTAACGAAGCCTAGCACTGGACCAACTCCCCCTCCTACTCCAACGGTCCCAGCGACACCCTAGGGTTCTACTCGCCCTTGAGAAGCTCCGCATTAAAGTAGGCTACACAGCCGTCGATGAGCTCAGGAAGAGCATCTCCTTCCATAATGCTGTCGAGCTTGTATAGCGTCAGATTAATTCGGTGATCTGTCACACGATTCTGAGGGTAGTTGTAGGTACGAATCCGCTCGGAGCGATCCCCACTTCCTACCATCGCTCGACGTGCATCCGACTGCTCGGCGTTCGCCTTTGAAGTCTCCATCTCAAGAAGCCTGGAGGCGAGAACTTTGAGAGCCTTTGCCTTGTTCTTATGCTGCGATTTCTCATCCTGACACGTGACAACCAAACCACTCGGTATGTGTGTGATTCGAACCGCACTGTCGGTTGTATTCACGCTCTGACCGCCGGGACCCGAGGCTCGATAAACATCGATTCGAAGGTCGTTGTCGTGTATCTGAACATCAACCTCTTCCGCCTCGGGCAGGATTGCAACTGTACATGCAGAGGTGTGAATTCTCCCCTGGCTTTCCGTGTCCGGTACGCGCTGAACGCGATGCACACCTGACTCAAACTTCAGGCGCGCAAACACCTGCTTGCCACTTATCAGGGCGATGACCTCTTTATAGCCACCGACCTCGGTGGGACTAGCGCTGATAATATCAACCTTCCAACGCAGTGTTTCTGCGTATCGGGTGTACATCCGCAAGAGATTCGCCGCAAAAAGCGAGGCTTCATCTCCCCCCGTCCCTGCACGAACCTCCAAAAGTACATTTTTGGCGTCGTTAGGATCCTTAGGCAAGAGAAGTATCTGGAGCTTCTCCTTCAATGCCTCCATCTGAGGCGCTAAGGAATCGATCTCTTCCTTGGCCATATCACGCATGTCTTGATCGTCGTCAGACAGCAGTTCCTTCGCGGAGTCTAGCTCTTCACCGAGGGTCTTGTACTCCCTCCAGACCTCTACCGTCTCTGCCAGAGAACTCTGTTCGCGTGCAATTTCGGCGTACCGCTTCGGGTTCCCGGCAACTTCGGGATCAGCCATTCGAGCCGTCAACTCTTCGAATCGGGTCTCGACCTCATCGAGCTTGGAAAACATACCCCTGCTCCCTCTTAGTCCAACAGGATGTCAATGGGACAGGTAGTATTGCTCAGCAACTACGCTTTATCCATCAGATTTCCGTACTTCTTACGGAAGCGATCAATACGTCCTTCGGTATCCATCAGCTTCTGCTTGCCGGTGAAGAAGGGATGCGTGAAGGAGGTGATGTCGCATCCAATGACGTAGTGAGAAACACCGTCTACGTCGCGGGTCTCGCCACTGGTTGCTGTGGACCGCGAAATGATCTCGTCTCCAGTGGAAACATCGCGAAAAATGACTGGATGGTACTCGGGATGGATATCGCTCTTCACCTTCCGTCTCCCTTTTAGCGTATTGCCTACGCCCTTCAAATGATGACTACGTGAATGTGAGGCGGGAGATTTAAACGAATGAAGGCTACGTTGCAAGTATAAGTTCCCCTGAAGCAGTGCTTTCGTAACATTCTGGCATCATGCGACCCGATCAAAGAAGCCGATCAATCGCCTGTTTCCATGCTCGTCGTAATGTCGAACGCTGATCAGAACCGATCGACGGCATAAACTGTCCCTGTTCCCGCCACCGAGTCGCGACCTCGCTGGGATCTTGCCAAATACCGACCGCAAGACCTGCCAAAAAGGCTGCACCCAGCGCAGTCGTCTCAAGAACCCAGGGCCGTCTTACCTCGGTCCCGAGAAGGTCCGCTTGAATCTCCATGAGTAGATCATTAGCGGCGGCTCCACCATCCACTCGAAGACCTTTTAATTCATGCCCCGCATCAATCGACATCGCCTCGACGACATCGGTGACCTGATGCGCAAGACCATCAAGGATGGCACGCGCGATATGTCCACGATTGGATCCACGCGTTAATCCGAAGATTGCCCCCCTAGCCTCGGCATTCCAATGCGGAGCTCCTAGACCCGTAAACGCACTCACGACAGTCACGCCGCCAGCATCGGAAACCGAACGAGCCAACACCTCGATCTCTGCTGCGGTATCGATTGCACGAAGCTCGTCACGCAGCCACTGCACGGCCGCTCCTGCGATAAAGACGGACCCTTCAAGAGCGTACGTCGTTGGACCATCACCCAACCTCCATGCCACGGTGGTAAGGAGCCCGTTCTTACTTTCCGCAGGTCGTGTCCCTGTATTCATAAGAAGGAACGCGCCTGTTCCGTAAGTGCACTTTGCCTGACCAACGTCGAAACATGCCTGACCAAAAAGTGCTGCTTGCTGATCGCCAGCAATTCCTGCAATCGGAATACCATCGGGTAGAAAATTTAAGCCTTTGGTCTTCCCGTACATCTCGGAAGATGAGCGAATTTCCGGGAGAACGGATACAGGAACGTTCAGGGCCTCCAGTAACTCGGGGTCCCAAGACGTGTTCTTAAGCTCCATGAGCATGGTTCGCGATGCGTTCGAGACCTCCGTCGCATGAACCGCTCCTCCGGTGAGCCGCCAAAGGAGGTAACTATCTATTGTTCCAAACGCTAATTCTCCCGCAGCAGCTCGCTTACGCGCACCTTCGACATGGTCCAAAATCCACGCCGCTTTCGTGCCCGAGAAATACGGATCCACCACCAGACCAGTCTTGGTTCGTATCAACTCCTCCAGGCCACGTTCGCGTAGCTCCACACAGCGATCGGTCGTCCTTCGACATTGCCATACGATGGCATTGTGAATGCAGTCACTTGTCTCACGATCCCAGATTAACGTCGTCTCGCGCTGGTTCGTGATACCGATCACCGAAATATCGCTGCCTTGAAGGCGTGCCTCCTTAAGTGCATCAAGGGTGCTCAATCGCACACTTTCCCAAATATCTTCAGGATCATGCTCAACCCATCCAGGCTTGGGGTAAATCTGAGGAAATTCATGGTTGCTACGACCCAAAACCGACATATTCGAGTCCAACACAACCGCCGTGGACCCCGTCGTTCCTTGATCGATCGCTAGGACAATACCACCACCAGTTCCCATCGTTTTTCCTCCCCCAAAACATTGGATATGCCACCATCGGAAAAGGTGAGTTATCTGTCAACGAGCCTTCTCAAGACACCGAGAAAAGCGCATCGTTGAAAGCCATAACAAGGAGAGAGCATGAGTGAAACCAAGCCGAAGAAAAGTGTTCAAATCGAAGTACATCTCGATGAGTCAAAGACATCCGGCCAGTATGTAAACATGGCTCGTGTCTTTCACAATCAAACTGAGTTTGTGGTCGACGCCATCTTTCTTCCACCTGGAAGCAAGCGGGCTTCTGTTTGTTCACGCCTGATACTCAGTCCGGTTCATCTCAAGTTTCTACATGCTGCCTTGGGACAAAATATCGACATGTATGAGAAAAAGTTCGGTCCCATTGACGCCAAAGCACCTGGTTCAGGCGGGAATGACCCAATTCTCCATTGAGGTAGTGCTCTCACTGTCCCAATCGTTCACATGAACCTTTCAGCTGACACAGCTGACACACATGACAGGCTCACAGAAAACGACATTTCCTGATTAATATTAACAACTTAAGCTGATGGCACACTCCATGCTTTTGAGTCTGACTCCGTCAACGAACGGAAGACCATACTCACACAAGGAGTCGATATGCCCTCTACCCCATACGCATCACGCAATCCTACGCCTCGTCAACGTGCCATCCGGAACCTTTGGCTACGCTCCGCCCTACTGGTCGGGGTCTACCTCGTGACCATGATACTGTTGTCGAATCAAGCCACTGCAGGAAAGACCTTGCGTACCAGAAGCGACCGAGGATTGGCAAAGGGGCCTGTTGAGGGCGTCTTAAACATCAACGAAGCAACGGCCCACCAGTTGACCTTTCTTCCCCGCATAGGGCTCAAGAAGGCCGAGCGAATTGTTCAGTATCGTCTTCGAAAGCCATTTCGACTCATTGGACATTTAGCGAGAGTTAAGGGCATTGGCCGAAAAACAGTTCGCTCACTTCGCCCCTGGCTTCGGTTAAATGGACCGACAACGATCAAACGTCCGATCTCGCGGAGTTCGAAGCGGCGCTAGGGGCGGACAATCGAGCGCCCAGTTCAGACTAGAATCTCCACCATAAATCCATCACAGGATACATGAACCAATCGTGGATTTCGGTAGCGCTACGGGCGATCTCAAACGAGCCGAACGCGAGGCCAAGACCTAGATTGAGGTTCCCGCACGACCTCGCGTACATCAGTTGAGTGCTGGGTGTCTTGGTTTTCCCTGGCCCCTCGAGATTGATGTAGCCAGAACTGTGCAGGAGTAGAAGTTGTTTCGAATCAATCATCCAGATCAGTGAGCCATGAACCTCTGCCAACAGACGTGCATAGCCGAAATCCACGAAATCGACTGAGGGTCCTAGCCCCAGGGACAGGAGCAAATTCTTACTCAGTGCAATACTCACCGTTCCTGTGGTCTGAAACCGACTTGGCACACCACAATCGGAGCAAGCGCCATAGCCACGCTCTCCGGCAGCGTTTTCGCTATTCACCAGATCAACGTCTGCCGACACGTTAAGCGCAACAGTAACCCGTTGAACGGGGGTAACTCGCCAGCGCAAGGAGAGATTAACGGCACCGACCAGGATAAGAATCGGGTGCGTCGAGAATTGGACTCGCTCGCTGACACCATAACGAAGCGGACTAAAGACACCGATTTCTAACTCACCGCGTTCCACGGTAAAGGCCGTGTTGAAGGCGAGTTCGGACGTGCGCAACCAGTCCGCTTTGGCACTAGAGCCTGCGAGGCATACGAGCACGAAACTAACTAAAAGACGCCGAAACACGCTTTGTGTCATACCATGGGGGACGCTACCGCGCGAGCATCTTGCCGCTATGAGCAAGCCCGGTTATGACCGAATGTGGGAACACACCAATGAACGTTATCCTCTATCGACCGCAGATTCCTCAGAACACGGGCAACATTGCGCGTTTATGTGCTGGAACGCGCGTTAATCTTCATCTTGTGGGCGAGCTCGGTTTTTCATTGAGCGATCGCTACCTAAAGCGTGCTGGGCTCGATTACTGGCCTCATGTCAAACTACATCTCCATGACACACTGGATGACGTACTGAGACTTGCCAGTCCTGAAAACGTGGCATTCTATTCGACCCATGCAACCAAGACATACGACACCTTCGATCCACCGGGCGAACCTTTCTTTATCTTCGGCCGCGAGACAAGCGGTTTGCCCGACGCACTCCATGAAGGAGAGGCTGATCGTTTCTATACCATTCCGACTACGGACCATATTCGAAGTTTGAACCTCTCAAACTCTGTCGCTATCGTAGTGTTTGACGCCCTTCGGAAGAGAGGGTTTGAGTTTGGAGCATGAGGACCCGTGATGACATCTAAGGCCACCTACATACTGAAGAGCATCCTATATACAGCCGTTGCTTGGGTCTTAATTGCATCGCAACCACTTGACGCAAACGCTTTGTGTCCACCGGGTTCCGAGGTCGGCTTGTGCCCTAATAACTTCATGGTACCCCCTACCGGATGCTGTGTGGAACTGAACGTTGTCCGATGGTGTGATGAAAAGGGCGTTCTGTGCCAGCTCGATTGCCAGGATGTCACCACCCAATCTTGTTGCCAGACGAGCTTTGGTCCGAGTTGCTGTAATGCTGTTATTGCAGACTGCGTATGCCTACAAGATCCCTTCTGCTGTGACGTCGCGTGGGATGCTGCATGCGTTCAGCGCGCACAAACAAGCTGTGGAGGATGCGAAGGTTGTAGCCCAAAACCAAACGTATGCGGCTGGCAAAGCACGCTGAATCGATATGGCTGCCAGGCTTCTGCCACAACGGAACCAACGGGCGTCTATCCCTTGGCCTGTCCCGCCTGTACGCCGAACTGCCAGGGAAAACAGTGCGGTGACGACGGATGTGGAGGTTCCTGTGGCTCATGCCCCAACAACGCGCCCTGCCTTGTAGACGGATTCTGTCAGGGGTTCGAGTGCACACCTAATTGCAATGGCAAACAATGTGGGGACAACGGATGTGGTGGTTCATGCGGCTCGTGTAGCCAAGGTGCATCTTGCGGAGATGACGGCCAATGCGAGTTCGTTTGCCAGCCTCAATGCCAAGGAAAAGAATGCGGTGACGATTCATGTGGGGGCTCGTGCGGGGAATGTCCTGCGAATGAGTACTGCAGTGACGAAGGTTTTTGTCTGAGTTGCCAGCTTGGCTGCCAAGGACTCGACTGCGGATTTAGTGTCTGCGGATTTTTCTGTGGAGACTGTGCCCCTGGTGAGTACTGCGTCAAAAACCAATGCTCAACGAACTGCGTATCCGACTGCACCGGTAAGGAGTGTGGCTCTGATGGGTGCGGAGGACAATGCGGTTTATGCGGCGCCGGTGAAATTTGTGATAATGCTGGTCAGTGTTTGTCTTCATGCGTTCCCTTCTGTGATGGAAAGGACTGTGGTCCCGATGGATGCGGGGGAGAATGTGGGCAGTGCCCTGAAGGTCAAGCATGCGTTAATAGCCAATGCATCGGTGAGTGTGTTCCGGACTGTGCCGGTAAGAACTGCGGGGATGACGGATGCGGCGGAAAATGTGGAATCTGTCCAGCGGATCAAACCTGCAACAACGGCCAATGCAGCGGTGGATGTGTTCCAGACTGTAATGGCAAAAGTTGTGGAAGCGATGGGTGCGGAGGAAACTGCGGTGCATGCGGCCAAGGCGAAAGCTGTGTCCAGGGTAAGTGTAAAGGCTGCAAACCCCATTGCCTCAACCGCACGTGTGGTGGTGACGGATGTGGTGGAAACTGCGGCACATGCGGGGTTGGCCTACAATGCAATCAGGGACTTTGCGTTGATGCCAACGGATGCATTCCGAGCTGTGCCGGCAGGGCATGCGGAGACGATCGCTGTGGCGGAAGTTGTGGAACCTGTGCCTCTCCTCTGGTGTGTGATGAGGATACATACGCCTGTGTCGTAGACACGAGCAGCGAGCCATCGCCAGGTTCAAATCCGACCAGTGATGCGGGCACGTCTTTTGACGCGAACTATGGACCACCAGGTTGCCCGTTCGGCTCAACTTACGACTTTGCGCTGGGCGTATGTATGTCCAACACACCACCGGAAACAGATGCAGGAGGCTGCAAGCAGGGTCGGGAGCGCGGGCTGTCTCCTTGGTGGAGCCTGTGGGCGGCCCTCGGAATGGCCGTTCTTCGACGCCGACAACACCATGCCAGTCACGGGACAAAAACTCGGTAGGAGAAGGAAGCTAGAACTGAATTCGGGCTGCAACTGTCGTCACGACAGCCGCCGACGTCGTACTTTCTTTTGAGGCCTCGTTGTAGAGCATATCGCCATCGGAAGGAATGAAGCTCTCGGCCGCTCCCGTCAGATCTGTACCGATTCCGTCTTGAGTCATGATGGCTAATTCGGCTTGGGCCGTTATGGCAACAATTCCCAACACAAGATCAACGCCAACGTAGGGTCGAAGGGTAAACATCGCAGGCGGGGTTGAGTAATAGCTCGTGGAGTCTTCATGAATCAGCGGATCTTCATCCACGTCATTTCCGTTCACCTTATCAACGGTTACCGTCGCAGTTAGCTCAGCACCGCCAGTAACCTCACCGAAGGAAAAGCCTGCTCCGACCCCTAGGTACGGACGAAAGGGACCAAACTCCCAGCCCAATCGTACTTCCGGAGATACCTGGAAGAGATCCCAACGCATCGTAGGGCTGCCTGAAAACTCATAAACTCCCTCAACGGTTCCCGTTCCTCCCCCCGGAACAGTCGCCGGAACTGCATAGGCACTCTTGAAGCCGGCACCAATCTTCATTGTCCCACTGTGGTAGCCACCAGATACGCCAATCACAATGGCAGGCATTGGCCCTTGAGGGTCAACGATGCGCCAGCGCATCGACCCGGAGGCTGAAACTAGACCAACAGTCGTACTAATGAGTTTCCCCATCGCCAAGTCTGTCTCGGGAATGAAACGAACATCTGCGCCCAGTTCGAAACCACCGCCAACTCCGATACCAAGAGTTGCACCGAACTGTGGCCAGGGAATGTTATTCGGAAGCTGATCCTCGAGTCCCAGCATGTCGGTTCCTTTCCCCACCTGGTCGAATTGGTTCATGAACCCCATGTGCAAGCCAATCAGACCCAAAGTGAAGCCGCCACCGCCATCATTGGTGAGATCGATCCCCGCCCCCATACCGCTTTGTCCCATCATTGCCGGAAGGTGAGTAGAGAGCCAAATAGGCGTATTGACGCTTAGAGCACCCAGATCGCGCGATAGTTGGTCGATGATATTCTCTTGTGCAGCCGCACGGTCCAACGGTGCGACCGTGAAGAAAAGAATGAAAAGAGACACTAGGAAGCGTTTCATCAAAGCTCCGTTGAGTTATATTTTGAACAGAGTAGCCCGAGTCGACCTCGGTTACTAGGTCCGTTGTTTTGCAAATCCTTTCTGATCGGATAGAAGGCAATTCTAGGATCTAGGGTCGCGTCTTTTGATCTTGCTCAACGCGCGCAGTTCGCGTACAAAGCGGCGCCTTAGAGCACAACAAGTGACATTATTGAGAGAGAATTTCGATGGCGAATACGAAAACAATTACTGACCGAGAAGCTCGCAAGAACGAAAAGCGGAAGCAACGCAAGGCCCTCAAGGAGACCTTTGCGAACCTCAGCCCAAAGGATCGAACAAAGTTCCGTAAAAGCGAAACAGTCGGCCTACGAAAGTGGATTGCTGAGCAAGACTCCGAGTAGAATCAAATGACAAGAATCCGCAAAGCGGTGATCCCTGCCGCAGGCTTGGGGACCCGCATGCTCCCGGCCACCAAGGCAGTGCCGAAGGAGATGCTGCCGATCGGTCGAAAGCCCGCTTTGCAATGGATTGTTGAAGAGTGTGTCGCGAGTGGCATCGAACTGGTGATACTGATCACTGGTCGGTACAAGGGCGCACTCCAAGACCACTTCGACGTTGGCTACGAAGTACAAGATACACTTCGAAAGGCCGGAAAGACCGAAATCTTAGACCGTATCGAACCCCTCAGTGATATGGTCGACGTCGTTAGTATCCGGCAGCACCGCCCCCTTGGCCTTGGTCACGCGGTCGCATGTGCTGAGCCATTGATCGGGAAGGATGAAAGTTTCGCCGTTCTCCTTCCAGACGACATCATGATGGGTGAGCCCCCAGCAATCGGTCAGTTAATGAACGTTCACCATGAGACTGGACTTGGAGCCTTCTCACTCGTCGAGGTTCCGCCAGGCTCAGAGAGTAGCTATGGAATCATTCAGGGTGAAGAACTCGGTGGACGTCGCTATCGCGTACACGGCATGGTCGAAAAACCAAAGCCTGAAGATGCGCCGAGCAACCTAGGTATCGTCGGAAGGTATGTACTTCCAGCCGCGACGTTCGATTACATCGCCAACACCAAGCCAGGTAAAGGCGGCGAAATCCAACTCACGGATGCACTTAACGCCCTCATGGAAAACGAAGGCTTTCTAGGACAAATTTTGGATGCCCAGCGGTTTGACACGGGTGAGGTTGGTGGATTGATCGAAGCCAACCTTGCAGTCGCAATGCAGGATCCGGAACTCCGCCGCCGCCTCACCACATTCATGAAACCTTACCTAGAGGGCTAGTTCGAGACTCTCTTCTTGGGGCATATCCGATTCGGAAGCGTTTTCACGGCACGCATTCGACGGGTGGGCATCACCGGATTGTCCACACTGTTGATGACCGGACGATTCTCTCGCCAAAACTTTGCAAGCTGTTCACGGATAGGCAACCGGTCGTACAGTAGCTTAATGCCTGAGGGATGAATCTTCTTGAGGGTCTCTCGAAGTCCATCCCCGCCTGACGCCATAAAGCTATTGGTGATCACGCGATACTCTTTATCAGGCACAATTTTGGAACCATCGGCAAGCGTTACGGAGAGCACTCGATCTCGATCGTGAGCGTCTATGAGCCCGTCCCCATTGCGGTCCTGGTCGGGACAGAAGTCTTTGCTTAAATCAAACTCCATCTCGAGACCTGCCACTTGAAAAACGCCATGAGCACCGCTGGTACCGATGCGCAACACTTCCAACAGAACATGCCCTGGAACATCGATGAAGGCAGCATGATTTCCGAAAGGAAAGGCATCATAGAGCGAGCCGTACGTGATTTCCCCTGCAGGAAGCTCGTTTCTCATTCCTCCACTATTGAGGAGACATAGTTGCCTGTCGGGGAAAACCTTGAGCATGACATCGCATAAATAAGTGCCCAACTCAGCACTCTGAACGCGATCTCTTGTTAAGGGCCGTATGAGGCGAGCTCCGAGTTTCTCTGAGCGTATTCGCTCCACATTTGCTTCTGCTGGTTTTAAGATCTGATCTACTTTCTGTGCCAGCTGCCCTTCAATGGGCATGTCCAGCGGGATCACCGGATGAATGGTCAATTTCGGCTTGCTGCCGGGAATACGAACAATATCCAGCACGCCGACGGCCGACGCATAGCGACCCGACTGTATGACGGCAATACCGTTGACCCAATGTGCGGTCTTCTTGTGGGTGTGCCCCCCAAAAATCGCATCTACTTGGCCAGAATCAAGCCCCATGGCCAATTGAAAACTGGGGGCAGCCTCCCAGCAACTCCCTCGGTCATGGGGGTCGGATACGTCCTTACAAATGCCACCTTCGTGAGCGACCACAAAGACCAACTCCGCTCCCTGCTTCCTCAATGCAGCCGCCTCACGTTGAACTGTTTCGATGGGATCCTCAAAACGAAGTGCATCCCCCACGTACGGGAAGGTTATCGAAGGAGTTTCGGGGGTAACGATACCAACGATTCCGATAGAAAAACCGCCGCGTTGGATAAGCGTCGTGCCACGAAAACCCGGCCACGCAGGAAGAGTTCCTGTTTTTCGGTCGGTCAGATTAGCGGCCAAAATCGGAAAATCAGCCTCTCCAAGACGCTTCTGAAGCGCTCCAAATACGTCACCTCGGCGTCCAGGGCCGACAGAGCCGTAGTCAAATTCATGGTTACCTAACGCAGCAGCGTCATAGCCGAGCGCGTTAAAGGCTTGGACCCCAACGCGACCTTCATTGAGATCGCTTAAGAGCGTACCGGACCACATATCACCAGAGTCTAAGAGGAGAACCGGACCCTTGGCACGAGCCTTTCCAACAAACGTCGCAAGCCGACGAAGACCACCGTGCTCGCCTTTATCCGATGCAGATGGAGACCGTGTGAAGTGGCCATGAACATCCGTCGTTTGTATGACGCGTAACGTTGCCGTCGTCGGTCCACAGGCACCGATTACCAAGATGCTAAGCGCGAGCGTACAAACATATGCATTCATTCTCATTCGATGCCTCCTTGGACATACATTCCATCGGACTAGCTAGTCGTTTCGTTAAACACTACTGCTGTTCCGAAGGCGAGAATCTCAATGCAGCCCGGATTCGTCCAGAGTGATACTCGACTTGTTTCAAAACGAACATTAACAACGATGCTAGCCCCCCGTTTGTCTGCTATTTCACGCAACCGTACGAGAGCTTCTTGCCGTGCAGTTCGAATTAAATGCTCGTAGGCAGGAATCCGTCCTCCAATGAGGAAACGGACCGTAGCGATCAACTGCTGGAGATAGTCGGCAGCAAACACGGCTGAACCCGTCACTAAATCAGATGACCTGACAGTACCACTCCCGGAGACGGATCCGAGTGTGGAGAGTTCCAAGCAGCTAAGCCCTCGTAGACGCGCTTCTAGCTGCTGACGATGCTTCTTAGCCAGCAGCCTACCAATGCCCGAGCACACACAAGCCATGACGACGACAGCACCCGACCACAGTGCGAACAACGACACGAAGTTCGTCAATGAATCCGTATCCTCTGCCATAGCTTAGGAGTCACTCCCGACCAACGTAACAGCCGTTCCGTAGGCAAAGAGCTCAGACGCGCCTTGCATAATCGTACTCGTTGAAAACCTAACGTTGACCACCGCGTTAGCTCCACGTTGGAGCGCTTCGCTCTTCATCCGCTCAATAGCCTCTTGCCGTGCCTCGCCCAACAGTTCGGTATATCCACGCAATTCCCCCCCGAGGAGACTCTTGAGCCCTGCCATAATGTCCCGACCCAAGTGTTTCGCGCGCACGGTACTTCCTGTCACAATTCCGTGATTGGTCTCTATCGTCATGCCCGGAACATCTTCCGTATTCGTAACAATCATCTCAAAGGCCTCCCTGCCGCGTTTCGGGACGAAGTATGCCACAAGCCACGCTCATTGAAGTGCTCTTTGGTGTTACTCTCTAATTTCAGTTGCGTCGGTCTCGACTTGATATACGATGCCCCTCTAAGACTGGAGAAGCATCAGAGTGTTTGAGCCTCAAAAAGAGAAGATTGCAGAGCTTGGGAAGAGACTTGCTGAGCTCGGGAGGCATCTTTGACGTCGGAACAAAGCAAGCACGCCTAGGTGAGCTAGAAGGTCTTCTCGCTGATCCCAACCTCTGGGACGATAATGAACGCGCTCAACTACTCCTCAAGGAGCGTACAGATACGCTGGCTGTTATCGATAAGCTGGCGGCGATAAAGACGCATCTCGACGATGCGTCCGAATTCATCTCTTTGGCAGAAATGGAGGACGACGGGTCTGTCGAAGCAGATGTTCTCTCGGAGATAGAACAAGCGCAGCATCACATCGAAAAACTCGAGTTTACCCGGATGTTGGGTGGCGAGCAGGATCGCTCAGATGCGATCCTCACTGTGAACCCGGGTGCCGGTGGCACCGACAGCCAAGACTGGGCAGAGATGCTTCTGCGAATGTATCTTCGTTTCTGTGAGCGTCAAGGTTGGAAGGTCGAGCTCCTCGACCGACAGGATGCAGACGAAGCTGGAATTAAATCAGCGACCGTTTCCGTCAAAGGCGACTTTGCCTATGGGATGCTCCGCTCAGAGGCTGGAGTCCACCGTCTTGTGCGAATTTCTCCCTTCGATGCGAACGCGCGCCGACATACAGCCTTCGCAGCATGTTTTGTCTATCCCGAATTAGATGATGACGTTCATATCGAAATCGACGAATCAGAACTTCGTGTGGACACCTACAGAGCATCTGGTGCGGGCGGCCAGCATGTTAACAAAACGAATAGCGCCATTCGTATCACACACATGCCATCTGGGATTGTTGTGCAGTGTCAGGCTGAGAGGAGCCAACACAAAAATCGCGCGAAAGCGATGAAGATGTTGAAAGCGCGTTTGTACGACCGGGAGATCCAAGCTCGAAGTGCGGAGCGACAAGAAGTCGAATCATCGAAACAAGCAATTGATTTCGGGTCGCAAGTTAGAAACTACGTGATGCATCCATATCGGCTCGTGAAGGATGTTCGTACCAACCATGAAACGGGCAATCTTGATCAGGTGTTGGACGGTGACATTGATGGGTTCATTACCGCATTCCTGCTTCACCAACCGAACTCATGACAACGACTAAGCCGCGAGTACTGTCGGTAGCTTGCATGGCAATTCTTGCCCTTACCGTCGGCTTCATCGGTTCTGCTAACGCCTGGCATGCCGGCTTACCGCCGGGTGCTGTCGGACCGAACCTCACCGAGATTGATCGAATGCTAAGGGCCGGCGAGCTAGAGCGATCAATCGAGGCCATCGAATCTCTTTCACCCTATCTTGAGGGCGAATCGCTCGATGTTGCGCGCTTTCTCTTGGGCAAAGCCCAAATCACCCGCCAAAATCCAGAGGGCGTTCGGTCCCTTGAAGCAATCCGTTCAGGTAAAGGCGTCATCGAGGAACGCACACGCACCTGGCTAATTAGAGGTTATATTCTCTCCGAGGAGACCGAAAAGGCGGTAGCCTTATACGAGTCTTCCCGACTCGCCAGTCGTCCTACCATTGAAAACGTTCGACTGGGACTGGACCTAGCCGAGTTGGTCGCTAAACGCGACACAACTTTGAGAGCCTTCAACCTGGTGGCATTCATGAAGGTTCGTCAGCTTGCTTGGGATGAACAAGTCCGCTGGCTTCGTCTAAAGGCAGAGGCAGAGCCCGATAATGACAAACGGGCAAAGGCACTCCGAACGTTGAGCATATCCCATCCGCAGCTTCCTCTCGAAACACTCACACTTACCAACGCTGAGCGTTTTCGACGTGCGGAGCGGCTTTCGAAACGATGGCATTATGAAGCGGCATTAAGCGAATTCGACGTTCTCATGAAGACGGGATATCGGCGGGCAATGTGTGCTTGGAATATGGCCGTTATCCTACAAAGTAAGCTACGTCGCGAGCCATCACGTGTTCGCAAACTTCTAAAGCGCTTTACGGCTTCATCAACGCATCAACGCCATGAGGAGGCTCTTTACCGCACCATCCGTGCGTATATAAAAGAGGATCTGTATACGGACGCGCTCCGCCTGATCGATGTTTACGACACAACCTTTCCTAACGGCACGTTTAGCGAGAAGACGGCATACTACAGAGGTTGGCTTCCATATGACGCCAACGAATGCAGACGAGGTCTGCCAGCCCTTCGCGAATATGTAAAACGCTTCAAGAAGCGAAGGCGACATGTCCGTGGATTCATTGCCTGGTGCCATATTCGGCATGCGCGATGGAAATCCGCCATTCGAGCTTACACCCCCCTACTCCGAGAGTCCGACTCGATGCATGGAGGCAAAGCACGCTACTGGCAAGCCTATGCGTATCGCCAATTAGGCAATACAGAGTCGGCCAAAGAACGACTTGCAGAATTAGAGGAGTTATACCCACACACCTATTACAGCTTTCTGGGCAAGCAGCTTGACGCACGCATGGAGGGGCGTCCCTCTCATGCCTCAGCGATGGACTGGCCACCACCTCGTCCAACCTCCAAAGAGAGCCTGGATAACGGCTGGTCATGGCCTATCGTAAGCGGAAAACTCAAACGCAGATTCAAACTAGTGCGCACCCTCTCCGAATTAGGTGAATTAGCGCATGCACGAAGCGCGTATGGTTCCATCCGTGATCGCGTGGAGAAAGCTACGCCAGTTCCACAGCGCGCGCGCTTTATCGCCTTCATTGGAAGGGCCATAGAGGACTTCAATCGTGGCTACAAGGCAACAGGTATCAAACGGGGCTCTGGTAAAGGGATGTCGCCAAAGCAAGGTGATGAACGCTGGCATGCAGCTTTCCCTTTTGCCTATCGTTCGCTAGTCGAAAGGTTGTCTCGTAAGGCTCTCATTCATCCCTATTTCGTCTACGCGATTATGCGGGCTGAAAGTGCTTATCTAGCCAGTGCTGTTAGCCATGCGGAAGCCGTCGGTGCACCCTCCGTATGTGCGCGCATAGGTGTCAAAGTACAGGTCGCACAGCGCTCCCGCCGGGCAGACGACCATGTGGTCATTGTTCAGCTGGTCCGCTGGTCCACGCGTCATCACGC
>MDTD01026876.1_pt1 | contig 20224 bp, 9 predicted proteins | sample 811221 | NCBI WGS metagenome assembly MDTD01 (sample SAMN05326646, study PRJNA326480) | marine metagenome | isolation source: seawater | place: Pacific Ocean: South West | collected 2011
CAATTCTTCGGTTGAGGGTCTTGATACCTTAGAAAGGCTAAAAACTCTCATAGCCCCCTACTCAGGCTCTGTGACCACTGTTTCCTTGCTCCCTTTTTGAAGATCAAGCACTGAGGACTTCTTTCCGGGGCCCGGCCACATTACCTCCACACGGGTCACATCGGGACCCAGAAATATCGTCGGTGTAGAATGGGAAAGATATCCATTCCCCTGATAAACTTCCGTTACCCGTTGACCAGTCTCAGTGAACAGGATGATCCGGGCCCCAGCAGCATGGGAATTTCCTCCCCTGCCCTCCAGTCGCAAAGACCGCCCAGCGGGTCCGGAACGATTCGCAAAGGCCCTCAACTCACCATCATTAATGCCGATCAGGAAATCCGGCCGCCCATCCCCGTTGAAATCCGTGCAAGCCAGTCCTCGTCCGTCACCGGGCACCACCAATCCACTTTCAGAAGGCGGAACCACGTCGAACCCTCCCTCTCCATCCCCTAGCAAAAGCACGCTCAGTCCGCCTCGGTATGGAGGGGTCTCAAACTGAGGATTGGAGAAATTCTGGACTGCGTAGAGATCCAACCTTCCATCAGAGTTCACGTCGACCAGAGATAGTCCAAAGATCGTAGAGGACTGGGCAATGTTAGGTAAGGGTCGGAACAAGAATTTTCCCTTTCCGTCATTAATGAACACTCCCGATTCCAGAGTAGTCGCTTCAAGCTTGAGGGATTCAGTAAGACACTTCTGGGTATATATCTGGGGAAGGGTTGCACTGGCAAACTGGTGAAAGGTCCCAAACTTCTTGCCAAGGTGAGGCATGGCCTTGGTCGAGCAACTCTTCCCACGAGCCGGCACGATGACATCATTCTCAAACTTTGCCTCTACGAGACGTTTTTTCCCCTCATCCCCATATTCTCCGTAATACAGCATTACTGGGTGCCCGGGATCCGCATGATACTTTGTATTGAGGCCTGCGTTACCAACCGCATAGTCGATGTCTCCGTCATGGTCGATATCTCCACCAGTTATACTGTTCCACCATCCCGTATACTTTTGCAGACCGGTCAGGCTGGTTACGTCGACCAGCTTGCCGCTCTCATTCCGAAAGAGCTTCACTGGACCCCACTCCTGCGAAACAAGAAGGTCAACCCATCCATCTCCATCAGCGTCAGACCACAGGGCCCCTGTCACCATTCCTGTCTGCTCCAACCCCGGAGCGACCGCGGCAGGAGCCTTCACGAACCGGACCTCTCCGTCTCTGGATTCGTTCAAAAGCAGGTGACTCGTTGCGGAAACGGGGTAATCGCCGGAAATAACTCTTCCTCCGATAAATAGATCGAGATCTCCATCGCGATCAAAATCAGCGCCAACCACACAACTGCTGTTATCCCGCGATTCCGGAAGGCTACCTGGAGGCGCCTTCATGAAATTCCCCGATCCGTCGTTGAGGTAAAGCCGGTCCCGGGTAAGAAGGCTCCCAGGATCATATTCATAGCTGCCACTTGCGACATAAAGATCCTGATCCCCATCAGAGTCCGCATCGAAGAACAGAACTCCCATTCCCTCCGTATCCTCATCGATATCGAAGGGAGAGGTAGCCCCCAGACGAAAATTACCTTTCCCGTCATTTAGGAAGATCGCACCCGACTGGCCACGCGCGGTAGCAATGTAAAAATCTTCACTGCCATCACCATTGACATCCGCCACGGCTACCCCGGGACCGAGCTGCGACAGCTTGTTTGGAAGAAGCGGTTGCCGCGAGAAGTCCTCAAAGACCCGCTCTTTATGTACTATTCCCCTGAGTCTCTCTTCAGGGAGGAAGAGCGGTTCTACCTGGCGGCGCTTGTAGACAGGCAGCTTCTCGCCCGCTTCCGTAATCTCGTGGTGATGATTGACCTTGAGTCCGCGGTATTCCTGCTCCCCGCCGTCCGGCCAGCGCACCCTGATCCAATCCACACGTTCTGCTTCGCCGAGACCGAAATGAATAATCGGTTCGTTGCTTGAGAGATAACCGCTCACGGGAACGAGCTGGCGGACGTGCTTAACACCTCCCGCTTCGACTGTCACCAGTGCTCCAAACCCGCTCCTGTTGGAGCGTCCCCCCTTCAGAGATACGGTGATACAATTTCCGTTCTGAGAACCGTTGCGATAAATACTTACCGGCTCCTCCAGATTAACCGTCACCAGATCAAGGTCCCCATCTCCATCAAGATCTCCGTAGGCACTGCCATAGCTCATGCCTACGTGGTCCAAACCCCACACCTTGCTTGTATCCTCAAATTCATAATCACCCTTGTTCCTGAAGGAAAGATTCTGCTCCGGCTTCGTAGGCGTATTTTCATAGTGATCCCATTCACTTTTTCCGATCTGATCCGCTGGGGTAAAGGTGATATCGGAATTGTTGAAATCCCGCGCCATTCCATTCGAGATGAAAAGGTCCACTTTTCCATCGTTGTCAAAATCAGCTAACTTGGCCGCCCATGACCAGTCCGAGCTCGATATTCCCGACAGACTCGCACACTCGATATAACGCCCCAATCCAACACTCACGTAGAGGCAATTTCTCATGACCTGCCGGGGCATGGCCTTCTCAATCACATACCTCATCGCTCCCATCTCACCCATGGCCATCTTGGATTTATAATGCGTGGTTGCAGCCATATCGAGGGCCACGAAATCAAGCTGGCCATCGTTGTTAATATCCCCCGCATCGGCTCCCATGGAAAACCAAGGCGTGTAATTCACAACCGAGGTAATCGTATCTGTAAAAGTTCCGTCGCCATTATTTCGAAACAAATTGTCAGGGTCCGCAAAATCGTTGCACACGTATAAGTCCATCAGGCCGTCGTGGTCGTAATCCCACCACGTTGCCGACAATCCATGGCCATTCACCGTGATGCCTGATTCGTCACTGACATCCGTGAATTTTCCACCGTCATTTCGCAGGAGAAGATCTGGTCTTCCTACCTCATCCATGCCGTATGAACCCGGACCCTTTTCCTGTAACCCATAATATTTTCTGAACTCTGGTTTAACCCTCGGCTTGTCACCGGCAACCTCTTCGAAAGGCGGTTCAACGGGACGTCCGCCCTTCCGGTAATAGCGGTTGGTTAGAAGAAAGACATCCAGATCCCCATCGCGATCATAGTCACAAAAGCTCGGAACGAGGCATGCGTCCACGTAAGCGAGACCAAACTCTGCAGCCGCTTCCCTGAATTTTCCTGATCCATCGTTGAGGTAAAGAGCATTTGGTGAATCGTAATTACAGACGTAGAGATCGAGGTCGCCATCATTGTCGACATCAGCAAGAGCCGCCCCTGTGGCCCAGGCATCTCCCCCGTCGACTCCGGAGTTCTGCGTAATATCCTGAAATTTAAAGGAACCTTCGTTTTGCCGATACAACCTGTTTTTTCCGGGTCCACTCGCAAAGAAAAGATCTGGCAACCCATCCCCAGTCAGATCTCCAATTGCCACCCCACCACACACGAACCCAGAATGGTAAAGGCGCTTAAGTGGATGTGAGATATCAATTCTATTCTGGAAGGTGACGCCTGTCTCGTCCGGACTAAGTCTCTGGAAAAGACTCGCCCCTTTCCGCTCTGAGCGAGCGCCGAGCGGCCTGCTGCTGACTATTCCCTCCGGCTTGAAAGAAATTGGCGCGCTTTGGGATTGTCCCGTCTGCCCCTTCAGCTGAATTTCATCTCCGCTTCTCTCTTTTTTATCACAGGAAACAGACACGATCACACTCAGGACGAGCGCTGGGATTGAAAGGCAGCGGTTCATGGCTGGGTTTCGCTAAGCCTGACAGTATGAAAAAAATTTGCAACCCGCTCCTGCCCGGGCAGGTTTTTCATTCACTGTACCTCAACCCTGAGACGAAGAAAAAACCGCTCAAGGGCTTGTGTCGAGGAGTCAACCCTTACCGTGTCTGTCACAGAACCATCGTCATTTGTACTCGAATCGACCAGCACTGTGTTCTCTTGCGGGACCCAGTTGATCAAATCCCGTGAAGACTCGATAGTATATGCGAGGTCACCGCTCCCCGGACGACGCCGGTAGCGGAGTGCAGGATGTAGCATGGAACCATCCGGCACCATGATGAGATCGGGAAGATTCCCAGGATCGGGAGCCCTTGGGTCAGAGACAAGGGCATATTCCAGCAGGTTACTCATTCCATCAGAGTCGAGGTCCACGGAATCTCCAGAGATATCAGGATCATTCAGTTCCCCAGTTGTGAAAATATCATTCTTCCACCCGGCGAAAGTTGCAACCGGCTCAGCTGCCCCGGGACTTCCTCCCACATTCACACTGGTGGTCCAGCTAGCAGGATCGGCATGGTCAGGGGAACTGTCTGGAGTCACAAGGACGAGTGAAAATCCACTCCCATCCGCACCGGAAGGCCAGGGATCCTCATCCGAATACTGGAACTCCCTGATAGCGGAACCAGCCCCGAAGGAAAGTTTCACATTCTCACCCCCATTTGAGAGATTGTCCGGGCCATAACTACCCGCCACAGGCAGACCTTCCCCGTAGCGCGATGTGAAGGCTTCTGTGTTTCGAACCACGAGCGCGAATTCGTGAGGACCCAGACTGGTGACGCTGCTATCCCGGAAGTCAAAATCAATTCCCTTTGTGAATCGAATGTCCCTGAGGTTCAGAGTCTCTGAAGGGTCTCGATTGTATATCTCGATGAATTCAAAATCAGAAGTAACGAAACCAGCTGCAATTTCAGATGCACTGGCCCGGAGAGGGTTGTAGTGTATTTCAGTTACCATCAGGTTTTCGGTCCACGGCGACAGGAGCGGAGTCGCCGCCGTGAATTCAACCGGGTCCGACCAGTTGCTGGCGCGTCCCGAGCTGTCAAGATGACGAACACGGGCGCGGTAGGTCCGGCCAGGCCTTGCAGTCGTAGCCGGGAAGGTAAAATCCCGCTCGAAGGTTACAAGCCGCGGGCTTTGATAAAAGGTCTCGATTTCATAAACGTAGCGATCTCCCTCGACGTAATTGGGAGAATCGGGGTTGAGACCCTCCCCAAGCCGCCACTCCATTGATCCGAAAGTCCCACGGCCCTGCGGGTCGTTGAAGGAAGACGAGCGGAACACGAGTTCGTCAGAACGAAATCCGGATGGACCCACATAGGTAATAACCGGCTTGTTCGGAATCGCGCTGTCGGCAGACTTGGCAGCAAGGTTACTCCTTCCGTAGCCTCCCAATGTTAAGAAATCTCTCGTATATTCAGTCAAACCCGCAAAGGTCCGGCTGGTGAGCAGAGAGGAGTTGAAGTTTGCATACCAAATTCCCTTCTTGCTCTTCCGGGGATGGTAATCCCAGACCGCCTGTCCAGCCTCCACGATGTTATTCCGTCCACCGCGGGTCAGGAATCCTGCGAACTCATCTACGGCGTGACTCGATTGGTCGTTGTCGAGAAGAAGGTCAAGAATTTCACGCACGCGATTCTGATAGGCCTGATTGATATCGGGATATTGCAGACAATGGTAAATCCTCTCCCAGTCCGAAGTATCCCCACGTCCGAGGTGAGGAGCGTCCTCAAAGGTCAGATCGAGGTCCCACGGGAGGATATGCCATTTCCCGGTTTCTGAATTGTGATAGTAGTTAATATTCTCCTGAGGGCGCATGTCGGAGTTATTTATCGCAAGGTTGATTGCGTTGAACGCGAAGTAATCATCAAATTCCAGCGTGTCCTCCCACCGCGCCCGGGAGGTCCCACTGCTGTGCAAACTCTGGAAGGCGAAGAGGTCGGACTTATCAGCCGGCAGGGTGGAAGCCTGTGCTCTCTTTGTTGACCCGGATCCACCATGGGCGTTATAGAGATTCCCCTCGGGCATGTTTCGGGCCTCGAGAAACTTCATGTCCGGCTGCTCGATTGCCGTATAGAGGCCCCAGAAATCTCCCTCATACTGATCAGAAGGAGCCTCCTCTTCATCGTCGATGATTCGAAAGTGGTAGAAGTGGGTGTTACTGGCAAGGCCTCCTGCCAGTTGATACAATCGAAATCCGAGGGATTCACAGAAAAGCGTGCCATCGGTGGAAGCATTGTTTCTCCACCAGGGGTTGGTTGCAGGCAGTCCATTGATTTTATCCCAGCTGACATCGTATTTACGTCCATAGTTATCCCTCGCCTCAAAGGGGCGGGCCCGGTTGAAATTGAACTTCCACTTGTTCTTTCCCACCTGCCGGGTGGAGGCACGACCCCTGATCCGATAACGCATGTGGTCGTAGACCTTTCCTTCATATACCCACGTTCCAAGATAGCGATACTGCCCGTCCGTCGGACCGGTCCACTGGCACCGGATCACATCAGATTCCTTTGTAATCAGATGATACACCGCAATACTTTCCAGCGCTTCTGAAGGGTAATTCTCATTGCGGAGAACTCCCGGCCTCTTGGATCCTGACCAGTCAGGGACTCCATCGTAACAGAAATAGGCAAAATTCGGCGATTCATCGTCCTCGAAAGGAGTACGCTGGGAAGTTCCTAGTTCATCCTCAACCGTGATCCGGTAGCGGACAAGACGGCGATGAACCTGCACGGTCGAGGGAATGGCAACCGAGAAGATGGAATCGCCGGCGGCAACGTCCCCGCCAGTTCCGTCATCCACCATCTCGAGGGGAATCCACCCATCTTCGTATGCCGAATCTTCCTTGTGCACATATGCACCCGGTTCAACCAGCTGGTAGGTCAAGGTGACGCTTCGCACACCATCCGGATCAGAAACCTTTGCAGTGACCAGCACTTCCTCTGCGGTTGCAGGCTGTGACGGCGAGTGCTCAACCTGCCGAATATTCGGCGGAGCGTTGGAAGCATAGACCGTGTTGGCCCCTCCGGGGGTTGGAACCCCCACAGCCGGGTTCCCCGGCGGAGGAGTTCTCAGCTCGCAATCAATTGAGAAGTCGCTACTGGAAAGGGTCCCGTTGAAGCCTTGGACCGTGACCGTATTCGTCCCCGTCCTCAGGGTATTCCGCGCTCGAGAATAAAGGACCTCGGTCCATTCTGCCTCATGGTTGTTTACCGCGCTTCCATCGGATCCTCCCTGAGGATCTGAAGACCGGATCCCGCGGTGGGTCAAGTCTCCCTGGTCCACGCTCACTCTGGCCACCTCGTCACCATTAATCCAGACGATCGCCCCGTCATCATGGTAGATCCGTATGGAGAGTTGCGTTGGAATCTCTCCCGTGACGTTGAAATCCTTCCGCAGGAAGACACTGGAGTAGCTGCCTCGCATATCGTTCAGAACAGTGGCGTCGTCGCCATCCCCGTAACCGAATCCCGCCTGTCCAGTTGCCCAGGTCTCGTCCTCGAAAAAATCCTGCATCCGCCATGCCTCCGGGGGGTCGGAGGCCTCGCTGGTTCCTCGGCGATAACGCCATGAATCTCCTGCGGGAACGTAGGTGACCTGAGGTCCTCCGGATATCACGCTTCCCGAGGAACGCCACGAGCTTCCGAGCTGATTATCGAGATCCTCATTGATCAGTTCCATCGAGGAACCTCCCCCCCGGGAAGCCGTTGGCCAGGGAAAGCCGATTCCGTAGGACACCTCATCAATCAGTGACCCATTCTCATCCTCAAGCTCGATGCGTTCTCCATCGTTACTCAGCCGTCCCGAATACGGACCCAGAGCGCTATCGAGTCCAAAAATCGTTCGCATTGCCCCCGGGTCCTCGGCGACGACGAGAAAGCCATTAGCCTCGATCGACGTCCCTTCAGGAAAATCAAAATCGATAGCTCCGTTCAGCTGCCACCCTGTGAGAAGCACCGGCGAGTCCCCGGGGTTAAAAATCTCAAGGAATTCTCCCCGCTCGGTTTTGGGCTCATGGTCATAATGAATTTCGTTGATCACCAGAGAGCTGCTGAGCAGGTCCGTCGTCGTGAAGGATTCACTGGATGGGGCCCACGCCGAACCAGCCACGTTGCTTGCGCGACTCCGGAAATAATAGGTGGTGAACGGATCGAGATCCGAGACGAATAGGGAAAATCGCCCTGTCCTCTCCCCGATGCTCACAGACTGCTCCCAGCTTTCAGGATCGGATCCACCATCGCTTCTACCATAGTAAAAGGTAATTGAGGGGGCATCGAATCCAGTATCTGTCACCTCGCCCCGCAAATTTGCTGAAGCACCACGGACACTGTCTGCATTACGATTGACGACAACCGGGAAAGCGGGCCTCTCGGTAATTAGGCTCTCGCTGACAGGCGCCCAGCTGATTCCACCCTCATTTGTAGCCCTCGCCCTGTAGAAGTAGGTCACTCCAGCCTGTAATCCAGTTAACACTGTTTGAGCTGATTCCTCCTGGGCTCCCAGTTGGACAGAGTTGCCCCAGTTTGCCTCGGAGCTACCCCCGTCGTTCCTCCCGTAAAAAATGGTCACGAGAGGTATTCCGCCACCGGTGGCAGTCACCTCGGCACCTACTCGGGCGCTCCCTGTCATGATTTCACTGGGAGGCAGATTCACAACGGCAGGCGGACTCACTTCTGTCTGGAAGCTCTCGCTGACGGCCGACCAACCGGACCCGGATGCATTCGACGCATAAGACCTGAAATAATAGGTTTGCCCGGGAAGCAGATCGGCGACATCGGCAAAAAAAGCACCTGCCTGTTCGCCCTGCAGACTCACCGCAGAGTCCCAGCTTTCAGCGTTAGTCAGGCCGTCGTTATCTCCATAATACATCGTCACCGCCGGCGCTCCTGAACCCACGTCCGTGACCATGCCATTCAGCCGGGCTGAGTCAGAGGAGACCAGAGTAGCCGGGTTGGTTACTACCGCTGGTGCACCTGCCACAGCGGTTCCCACAATTTGAATTCCATGAAATCCTGAGTTGCTTGAACCGCGATTCAGCTGCACCGAGAAAGTTCCTGAAGTCTGATCTCGAAACACACAGTAATTCGCTTCCGGATTTCCGGCATTAGCCTCAGTGAGCACGTAATTACCCACATCGAAACCTCCCCGATTTGAAAACGTCGTGAAGAAAAACTCCTGCCCGGCAGTTGGACTGAAAACGGATCCTGTTCTGCCATTACCATCGCTCCCGAAATACACGTAGACATCATATTGAGCGTAGGGAATACCCGCCAAGTCAACGCGCGCAAGGCCTCCAGCATTGATCGCATCGATATACCCGTTCATCAACTTGGCGTTCCCATTGGAACCCCCGTTATTGGTATTCCACGTTCCGTTAGATGACCAACTCACGGTGACTGCTACTGGACTACCGCTGTCGTCAACCAGCACTCCAGCAGAGGGACTCAAAATATCCCCTGTGCTACCGCTGGCTCCGTCCGTAGCTGACGATCCTCCATTAGTATTGTTCCAGTTTACCTGAGCGACCGCAGGAACACCCGCGGACTCGGATGGCCCAATCTCTGCAACGGCAGCGTCACGGTTACTGTTAAAATTGATCCCAATGCTGTCAGCTGCCGCTTCACCAACAAGCAGGACGCCAGCCGCAAGTAGGCAACGAAAAACCGGGGTAAGGGTTCGTCTCATGAAAAAATGGGAAAATTATGCATCTGGGTTTCGGGTCTCATCCTTCTGCGGCGCAGCTGGAGATATTCACGTGTCTCTGGATAGTAGCAAACCAACTGCAGTCCATCCAACTCTCTCTCTGGTCCACGGACAAAATATACCCTTTTCGAGTTGCTTCTCGCCAAAATAGCAAACGTTCCTTTTCAGATCAGGTGCGCTGGCCCATTGATAGCTGTCCTCACCGTGAATATCCTTTCATCAGCTGCTGCCAGAGGGGCTATCGGCCTGCTCATACTGTTTTCGGGTTGTGCGGATAAGCCACACTCCTCGCACCGGATCACCAGAGAGTCGGGATTTGCGCTTTTGGTCATGCCGTCGGAGGAACCATTCACCGGACGCCGGCTAATCGGTCCCGAAGAGAATAACCACAACGGATGGATCCTGCGCTTCGAAACTCCTTACGAGATCGTCGCCCCACGGAGGTATCGCGTTCCCGCGGGAACTGTCATTTTTACTCTCAAGCGAGGAAGACGTACAATCCGTGGCACGGCCCCGTTTGGATTCGATTCCAAGGCTAATGAGATCTACGAACTTCGTCTTGAAGAAACAGGAGCTCCCGTGCAGGTGACAATTGTAGAGCTGAGCAGCGGACGAATCGCAAGCCCTGCATCAACCCCCATAAGACACCTCAAGCGCCGTAATTAACGAGAAAGAAGTTTCCGGTCTTGTTTCCTGATACAATAGATTCGAGCGGCGGTTCTGATGAGAAGCCGATCTCCGGCTATTGCCGGGCTGGCCATCGCCATATCGTCCTCTGCGAGCTTGTTTGTATGCAGATACTTGAATTCCTTTCCCGCGTCTACGACCCGAGTCTCACCGTCCTCATTCAGACAGAAAATCGTGCCGTTGTAAGCCCACGGCGAAACTGTGTAGCCGGCACCGGGAGGAAGACGTTTACGCTCATAGATAAAATCACCGCTGGTTGGGTCCAGAGCCCGTAACCATCCCCGGTCGAGAAGCGAATAGAGCTGGCCGTCATAGAGCAGGGTCGACGGATTGTAAGGAGCCGCTTCCCAGTTACACCACGCGACATACTCATTATCGCTCTTCTTGAAAGGCGTGATTGAAATATCACCCTCCGCCCCGGGCCTGATGGCGTAGATCGGCTTTTTCTTGTCCCCCACATATCCCGAACTGATATACAGAAATTCTTCAGATGAATAGGGTGTGGCTATCGTGATGCTCGACATCCCTCGGCGCCACCACCAGAGCTCCCTGCCCTTGAGGTCGTAGGAGACCGTGCGGCCACTTCCTGCGACAACGATTTCAGTGCGTTTGCTGTTCTCCCAGACATGCGGGGCAGACCAATTGCTCTTTTCATCCCGGGTCACTTTCCACGCCTCCTTACCGGTCTCGGAATCCAGCGCCAGCAGCCATGAATCCACTTCATTGTCGTTCACGATATAAAGCCGTCCGCCATGAAGCACCGGAGAAGCAGCCGTTCCCCAGCTGTAGCGTGTCTTTCGGGGAGTAAATCTTTTTGACCATTGGGGGTTACCACGCATGTCGAAAACAAAGACTCCGAGGTTCCCGAAGTAACAATAAACCCTCTTCCCGTCCGTCACCGGTGTCTCAGAAGCATAACTGTTCTTTACGTGGATGGCGGACTGCGGCTTACCCTGATGCACTTCCCTCTCCCACAGTATGGCCCCACTATGCAGATCAAGACAATAGACCTTCCAACGATGAACTGTCTCCGGAAATTTGGGCCGCTCTCCTCCAAAATAAAGTCCCTTCTTTGGTTTTTCTGAAACGCCCTCGTTTATTACCGTGGTGAGGAAAATCCGTTTGCCCCAGACCACAGGGCACGACCAACCCCGCCCGGGCAGGTCACGCTTCCATTCTACGTTCTCAGTCGCAGACCACTTTTTCGGGAGGTTCGGATTGCTGGCAACACCCCTCGCCCCGGGACCACGGAACTGAGACCAGTTTGCAGGCTCTTCCGGAAAAGCCAATCCGCATGAGAGCAAGAGAGACGCCACAAGGACGGCCCGTTGGGAACACTGGCAAAGACGAATCATGCGGCTATTCCTGCTGGCGTATCAACCTGCAGTCAATCCAGAACCTTACAGCGGCGATTGGCGTTGACTCCTCACGCCTGATAGCAGCACATCTCCGAGTCCGCACCCTTGCGGATCTGATATAATCACCACCTTGAAGAATGAAAAAAAATAACAGACTAGTGACTGCAACAACGTCCCGGATCGCATTGACCACCTCCGCTTTGCTGGCAGTTGCAATGACCGCAGTGGCGGATATCGCCGTGAAAAACGGCGAGAAAATCGCCTTCCTCGGCGACTCAATTACACAGGCAGGCGCTCGCCCTAACGGCTACGTCCGACTCACTATCAGGGGGCTCGAATCAGCAGGGGTAAAGGCATCGGCCATCCCGGCTGGAATTAGCGGCCATAAGTCCAATCAGATGCTTGCGAGGCTGGAGCGTGACGTTCTGAGTAAAAGCCCCAACTGGATGACTCTCAGCTGTGGAGTTAATGACGTCTGGCACGGTAAACGCGGCGTCAATCTCGCTGACTACAAGGTCAACATCACGAAGATCGTTGATCGATGTCAGGATGCTGGAATTAAAGTCGTTCTCCTGACCTCCACCATGATCGGAGAAGACAAGGATAACGCAAACAACAAGAAGCTTTCCACCTACAACGATTTTCTCAAGGAGCTCGCGACTGAGAAAAAATGTCTGCTTGCTGACTTGAATGCCGGGATGCAGTCCATCATCGAGGCAAGTAATGACAAGAAAAACGGGAAACTTCTCACCTCTGATGGCGTTCACATGAATGCCGATGGCAACAAGATGATGGCAACGGGTGTTCTGGAAGCATTGGGGTTAAACCCAGAGCAGATCAAGGCTGCTCAAGCAGCTTGGTAGGTCGCAGACGCGTGGAGAAGGCAGCAAGCCAACCTGCTGTCCTGCTCTCGCCGCTTCTGACATGGTGAACGTCCAGGCGAAGCGCTCTTCGGTGACCACATGAGATGAGGTCTCAATAACAATAAGCGAAGTAGGGAATTATCCCTTGGACTTGGCCAAGGACTACCTATCGTTTGATTGAACCCATCAGATACATGCAAGGAGACCAAGACGTAATCGACTCGCTTAACGCGGGACTCACAATTGAACTGACAGCCATCAATCTCTACTTCATCAGCTCGAAAATGTGCAAGGACTGGGGACTGGATGCTCTGGCTAAGCACTTCTACGCAGAGTCGATCGAAGAGATGAAGCACGCTGAGGAAGTGATCGACCGGATACTCTATCTTGGCGGGGCCCCTGCGATCTCTCGCTACAATGAGATCAAGGTTGGAACCACTCCTCGCGAGCACATCGAGAATAGCTACGCGCTCGAGAAGCAGGGAGTGGCGACCTACAACGAAGCAGTATCTCTGGCCATCGAGAAGAAAGATGCAGGCAGCCGCGACCTCATGGAGAGAATGGTGGTGGAGTCCGAAGAAAGTATCGACTGGGCCGAATCACAATTTGATCTTATCGGGCTGATTGGTCTGGAGCAGTATCTCGCCCAGAAAATGAGTGCGGCCTAGAGGGCCGTCACATTTATCGAGCTCCTGCCGACCTCGCAGGTATCAGACGCCAGTTTTGAAAAGATAGTTGGAATGCCCTCGATGTGGGGAAGATCAGGGGCCATCGCAACAGCTGTAGGCCAGGATACCCTGCCTGCGCCTCTCTTCAGGACCTGTTCCCGATCAGGACATCAAGGAATGAACTGGACCGTGTTGCCGCAGGCCCTCGCGCTCCAATTCGAAATCTGGATCTCCAAAATGCGCGATGGGGTCCCCGTAGGCGTTGAGAATTGAAGTGTATAGATTGCCAATCGTTCGATGACCTGCCTGCCCGTATTCTGGCATCCTGATGTAGTGACCGGGAATCGACAGGCGCCCACCGCACCCCCCGACTACCAGAAACGGCCACTCGTGCAGCACTCCATGATGAGCTTCTCCGGAATCGCTCATATAGACAATCATCGTGTTATCGAGCATGGTTCCGTCCCCTTCTGGAACACTTCGTAACTTCCCTGCAAGCCCAGCCAGCAGTTTGATATGATAAGAGCGGATCGTATCGCGGCATTCCTCGGAGCTCTTACCATTCGAGCCACTGCCATGACCAATGGCGTGCACGTTTTGTTCGGTCAAACCCAGACCGGCGTAAACGTGCTCAAGATTGTCCATCCGGATCGTAATTCCGTGACTCAGCCCGGCAATCAGACACGAGGCTGCCAGCGTGAAATGAGACTTGAGGCGATCAATACCAAGATCTGATTCGTATGTCTCGGTTAACTCTGGTGCAGACCGCCTGATCGTATCTCTCATTGATGCGAGTTTGGTCCTCCTTTCCTGTAACTCCTCGAATCCGGTAAGATAATGATTGAGTTTATCCTGCTCTGCAGCTGGAACCTCTTTTCGCAGGCGCCTGATATCGTCAGAAAGGAAATCAAGCATACCTGATTCCATCGCATAGCGCTTCCGCCCATTTGCTGAGCCAGTTGCGGAACCAAATAATTGATCGTAGGCTTGAACTGGGCTCGCTTGAAACGGGAGTTCTCTTCCTGCAGCCAATGCTGAGATCCCCGGGTAAATCGTTCCCTCCGGAATCGGATCTCCGGCACCACCAACCGCGCGACCTCGTAAAGCCAGTCCGATATGCCCAAAGGGACTCGGGTATCGTGACGAGAGGCGGGTATCGATCGTCGCCCTTAATGGATTTCCACTCGAGGTCTCACTCGGAGAGGAGTGGACTCCCATTGCTCCAAAATAGGAAGTATGCCCGGCGAGACACATCTTGCCGGAGAATCCCTGTACTATTCCAACCTGATCCTTAAATGGTTCAAGTGCTCGAAGAGATTTTGGTAGCGCGTGGTTCCTCAATACGGTCCGAAAGTAGGAATCTGAGCCCACGCGCTTATTGAGCAACGAACTCGGTGTAATCGCGGCAGGCGTCAGCCCACTCGATTTTACAAGGAACACAAACCGTTGTGGAAACATCGCCTGTGCGCCGGCTGCCTCTGCTGAAAGTTGGCGTAAAAGTGGAGCCAGCAATACCCCTCCACTACCAAGGGAGATTCCCTTGATGAAACTGCGCCTCGATGAGTCTTGCGATTTCATTTTTCAACCTCTTTCCTGAAAACAAAGGAATCAGAGCTCAACAGCGAGATCAGGAGGGCATTGAAACTCCCTCCGCTCTCAACATAGGACTTATCCGCCGCCCTCAAGGTTGGCGCATCAGTGAGCGTCTCGTTACGACCCATCCAATATCGGAACGCATGCCGCACAAAGGACTGACGGACCCGCCGGGACTTACCCAGACGCTCCACCAGATCGATCGCATTCCGAACCTCCCCATCCAGCTGCGCGTCGCCGGACGAATCGAGTCGGCCGCTTGCGTCGATCCGCTTTCCGCTGGCTTCATCCGTAGTCCGAAACCGTCCAAAGTCATCATAAGACTCGAACGTCATCCCGAGTGGATTCATTTTTTTATGGCAACGCCAGCACTCGGCCTGTCTCGTCGCCTCGAAACGCTCCCGCAGGGTCTTGTGTGGATCTTCAGGCACAACAGCATTTACTGTAATTGGAACGTCAGGGACATGGCCCGCGAGAAGTCGCTCGCGAATCCATTTTCCACGGGTAATTGGGTTGGTCTCGGTGTTCTTTGAGTGTGCAATTAGCCACGCGGGATGCGTAAGGAGACCAGCTCTTTCTCTGGCATTAACTTCGAATGGCTGCTCGGTCGGACAGTCGAACTGATCAATTTTCAAGTTATACGCCCCAAGGAAGAACCGCTGATCATGGGCAGATGTCAGGTTACGTTCCCTCTCACCTTCCATGAGCGTGAATTGTGCTAGCATCGGGCGGATACCGCTTCTGTAACACAACGGCAGGTATTCCATGTAATCTTTGATCAAGCCGCCACTCATCCGGTGTTTCGCTGGCTGAGTCCGGAAATAAGGATGCAACCCCTCCATGTCGGCGCGCACCTCGGGGGCGAGTTCATATTCCAGCTCCTTCCAGGGTTTGTCCCTCCAGTAATCGTGAAGCAGACGCAATGCGGCAAGTCGTTCCTCCAATTCCTCTGGTTTGGCCTCGGACCCGAGGTGTCCAACGAAGAATTTTCTCGTGGTCAGTAACTCGTGCAACACGTCCCTGTCTCGACTAACAATGTGCAGCACGAGAAGGTCAGCCTCATGAACCAGCTGATAGGGAACCTTCCCCCAGTCGTAATTGTGGAAGCGTTTGGCGTCCTTGAAAATATCTGGGGCACGATGATAACCGAAGAACTCACGGAAAAATCTCAGGATCTTCGGCTTTGCGATTGCTCCATCCTCAAGGATTCGCTTGAGCTCGGACTGGATACCTTCTCTGGACTGGAGCCTGCCCTCGCGACTTGCAGACCAGATCTCCGCACTCGGCGGGTCATCAGTGAGTGCAAAACTGATCGCGAATGCCAGCTCAGTGGCCGAAAGCCGATGCCGCCCGTGCTCATCCTTGTCGCCGAGACCTAATTCCATCCGATAGACCGCCTCTGGCATCAGCGTGATTGCTTTCAGGCAGACTGCCATTCCTTCTCTGGTATCGCCCGCCTCCTTAATGGACCGCAGCATATACTCTCGATAACGTTCCAACTCATCCTGCTCAGGCTGACGGTAGACCAGAGACTCAAACTGATGCCTTACCGCCGCATCAACCTGATCTCTATTCGGACTATCGGCCTCGAGGACCATGCGGAAGGCCTCAGGGACGTCCCGGCTCAACTGGTGATCGACAATCGTCCGCGCATTCCTCAAGAGAGTTTCGAGCGTCGCAGAATCTGCATGGAGATTGACCGCGTAATCATTGAATCCAGGTCGAGCATCCATGCCGAAGGGCTGGCGCACCCGCCCGATTGGCTCCCAATGGTGCGTAAGAATACGATGCTTCGTCCGATCGTAGATATTGGGATTCATTCGCCACAACCGAGGCGGAGAAAATGACTTTTCTCCTGCCACTCCCTCGAAAAGTTTCTCATGGCTGACCTGATTGCCAAAGGCGAACTGCGCCGACAAGTATCGCACACGATCAGACTCCTTGGCTTTCTCGAGCCCTCCGCTGATCAAAGCCAAGACTTCTACTCTGGCCTGGTTGCCAGGTTGAGCTTCATCCTCTGGCGGCATCTCACCTGTGCGTATTTGCTCGTGGACGGAGGTCCATGTTTCAAAATCAAATCCAAGAGAGACTCGCTGGTCGAGTTGATCCAGACGGACTCCCCCTTTTGCGTTCCTGGCCCCATGACACTTCACACAATGACTCTTGAAAAAATGCTGCGTGATCAACGTCTCGTCATCTTTCGGGAGTGAAGCCTTATCATCCGCCCAAGCTTCAGCCCACAGAGTCACTGATACAACCAGTGGGCCGACCCAGTGCATCCAACGAGAATAAGCAGGAGAAGAGATGAGCCAGCATAGTCCCGAAGGTGGCTACGAGGCAAGCTGGCGCTCCCTTACTCTTCGGGCGAAGCAGCTAGCCTGCCAGTTTTCGGTCCAGAGAGCGAAATTGAATGGCTTCCAGAAGATGCTCGGGAAGTAGTTGCTGGGATGCCTCCAGGTCAGCCACGGTCCGGGCTACCTTCAGAATCCTGTCGTAGCCACGGGCTGACAGACCAAGTCGACTCATTGCCTGCTCCATCAGATCGGCAGAATTCGAGTCCATCTCACAGAATCGTCTCACTTCCTCTGGGGCCATCTCTGAATTAACGCGTGTTGCCGAGTCATTAAACCGGAGTCGCTGACGCTTTCTGCATTCAACGACCCGTTTGCGAATGCTGGAAGAGGGCTCCGCCGGAACCCTTGATGAGAGGTCCTTGAATTCAACAAGGGGAACTTCGACGTGAAGATCCATTCGGTCGAGCAAGGGCCCGGAAATCTTGCGCCGATACCTCTCGACCTGCCGAAGCGAGCAGGAGCAGCTGCGCGAAAGGTCACCGAAATATCCGCACGGACACGGGTTCAAGGAGCCAATCAGTAGTACTTTGCTCGGAAAAGCCAAAGTACCGGCCACCCTTGAGATTGTCACTAGTCCATCCTCAAGAGGCTGACGCAGAACTTCCAGAGTCTGACGACGAAACTCAGGTAGTTCATCCAGAAAAAGAACACCGTTATGAGCTAGGGAGATTTCTCCTGGTCCCGGATTACTCCCTCCTCCTAGCAAGCCCGCATTGGAGATCGTGTGATGTGGACTCCGAAAAGGACGGCTTATGAGCAGACCTGAGCCTGCTGCCAGTTGACCTGCAATGGAATGTATGCGGGTTGTCTCCATTGCTTCTCTCTCTGTCATCTCGGGTAGGATCGTGGGCATGCGCTTTGCCAACATGGATTTTCCTGTTCCCGGCGGACCTACCATCAGGAGATTGTGTGATCCAGCAGCCGCAATTTCCAGAGCCCGCTTGACGTGCTTCTGGCCTTGCACCTCCCCGAGATCCACCGAATAGGAATCTGCCGTGTAGAGCGCGGAGACTTTCCCTACCGTCGGTTCCAATTTCTTCTCTCCGCTGAGAAAATCCCAGGCTTGCCGTAACCCACTCACGCCGAAAACCTCAATCCCAGTTACCACTGCCGCTTCGCTTGCATTTTCCAAGGGCACCAGAAGTCTCTTCCTCCCTCTCATCTTAGCTTCTATCGCGGCCGCGAGAATTCCCTTCACTGGGCGAACCGAACCATCGAGAGCAAGCTCTCCGATGATCTGACAGTCTCCAGCTCCCTTCAGGTCCACCCCCTCCGCACAGGCAACGACTGCCAGAGCTATTGGCAAATCAAATGAGGGTCCTTCTTTCTTCAGGTCGGCGGGGGCGAGATTTACAGTGATGGTGCCGTCATCCTTTGGAAGCGCAGAGGCGGAAACCGCGGAGCTCACTCTTTCCGCAGATTCCCTTACCGCCGCGTCAGGTAGCCCCACAATGGTCATCCGGGGCACCCCGCGGCCCGGCGAATTTACTTCCACCTCTACTTCTACAGCTTCCACACCTCGGAGGCCCGCACTATGCAGCTTCGTAATCATATTCACGTGTATACTGTTCAAATAAACAGTTGTCACGGGTTTAGAGCCACAGAGAGCTCCCGATACGAAAATCAAGATTCGGAGCGAAAAAGCCGCTCAAGCTAGTTTTGCATTAGAGAATAAATCGATTATATCAAGGGATGAGGCTTCTCGTCCTAGTCCTTTTCGGTTAGTTTTTCATCTGAAATATCGAACAGCGCAACTCCGTTTAGTCTACACGGTTTCATTCTCAGTTGAATCCGATCCCGCAGCCTATCTAATCCCAGTTTTACCTAATGCTTTCCCAACCCCTGAAGCAGGTTATATGCGCCGTTCTCATACTGGTTGCTACCAACCTGCTGGCTGATGCTGCCCCGTCGAAGCCTCTCAAGCTCGATGAGATCCTTCAAGCGGCAGCAAAGATCGATCAGCTCCTCGAAGCGGACCTCAAGGCCAAGAAATTGCAGCCACTTCCCATTGTCGCAGAGGAAACCTTCGTCCGCCGGACATACTTGAACATAGTTGGTCGCATCCCAACCGCAATGGAAGCGTCCCGATTTCTGGATGACCAGACGCCGGACAAGCGGGCGCGTTTAATCGAGAAACTAGTCGCCTCTCCAGGCTACGACAGTTCGGCCTTCAATTATTTTGCCGACCTGCTCCGCCTGCAGACAAATGAAGGGCAATACGGTCTGGGTTGGCACGTGTGGCTGCGAAACTCCCTCGCCTCTGACAAGCCGTGGAGCAAAATCGTTCACGAAATGCTCTCGGCGGAGGGTCATACCTCGAAGAATCCTGCCGTAGGATATTATCTCCGCGACCGTGGCATGCTTCTCGATAACGTCAGTAATACCGTTCAAGTTTTCCTTGGACATCAAATCGGCTGTGCCCAGTGCCATGATCATCCGTTCGACTCGTGGACCCAGATGGAATATTACGAAATGGCAGCCTTCAGTGGCGGCATTGCTTATCGGAGCGATGAAGCGCGCCAGCTGGTGAACAAGGTCGCCGACCACTCACGGAAGAGTCACCCCGGAATGAACCGGGCGTTCAAATCCAAGAACAAATCTACGAGGGCCAAGGCCCGGGGCAATCTCCTGAAACGAATCAGCGGCGAAATGCGTTATCTTCTCCGCTATTTTAATCAGAACGAAATCGTGGAGTCGCAGAGTCAACAACTCAAGCTGCCGGACGACTATCAATATAAGGACGGCAAGCCTGGAGAGGTTATTCAACCTGCAACTCTTTTCGGCCTTCAGGCTTCGGAGGTGAATCCAGAAGAGCGGAGGGAAGTTTTCGCAGACTGGGTAACCAGTGACGAAAATCCCTACTTTGCAAAGGTCATTGCCAACCGACTCTGGCGCCGGACCTTCGGGCACGGACTGGTCGACCCGGTGGACGACTGGAGCGAAAAGACGAAAGGTTCCCATCCCGAGGTTCTCAAATATATCGAAAGGGTCATGAAGGGCGTGGGCTATCGGACTCGGGATTTCGAGAGAATCCTTTACCACACCAGACTCTTCCAGCGTCAGGTATCGCCGGTGGAGGCAACCCCGGGAATGGACTATGACTTCGTCGGCCCCCAGCTTCGACGCATGTCCGCCGAAGAACTCTACGATTCCTTTACGGTCCTCGCCTTTGGGAACACTGACGACAAG
>MDTD01018705.1_pt1 | contig 20215 bp, 20 predicted proteins | sample 811221 | NCBI WGS metagenome assembly MDTD01 (sample SAMN05326646, study PRJNA326480) | marine metagenome | isolation source: seawater | place: Pacific Ocean: South West | collected 2011
AAAAATGATATGAATGAAACGGGTTTTAAAATTGACAGTAAAGAAGGTCCTTACAACTCTGGTAGAGAATATGAGAACGGAAATATGGGTCATAGACCAGGTATTAAAGGTGGCTATTTTCCTGTGCCACCAGTTGATAGTGAGCAAGATATGAGAAGTGAATACTTAAAGGCCATGAAAGAAATGGGTATAAAGGTTGAAAAACACCATCATGAAGTTGCTCCAAGTCAACATGAGTTAGGTATGTATTTTGGAACTCTAGTAGAGCAAGCCGATAATTTACAGTTATATAAATATGCTGTTCACATGGTTTCTCATTCTTTCGGAAAAACTGCTACATTTATGCCAAAACCTGTAAAAGGTGACAATGGTTCTGGTATGCATGTTCACCAATCAATTTGGAAAGGAAATACTGCATTATTCTCTGGAAATAAGTATGCAGGTTTGTCTGATATTGCTTTAAATTATATTGGTGGAATTCTAAAACATGCAAAAGCAATTAATGCCTTTTCAAACGCTACTACAAACAGTTATAAAAGATTAATACCAGGTTTTGAAGCTCCAGTTCTTTTAGCTTACTCAGCTAGAAATAGATCTGCGTCATGTAGAATTCCTATAACTTTGAGCAAAAAAGCAGCAAGGTGTGAAATTAGATTTGGAGATGCTGCGGGAAACCCTTATTTGACTTTTGCTGCAATGCTAATGGCAGGTTTGGATGGAATTAAAAATAAAATTGATCCAGGTCAATCTTTTGATAAAGATCTTTATGCTTTATCAGAAAGTGAAGTTAAGAAGATTCCAACTGTTTGTGGTTCTTTAAGAGAAGCTATGGAAAGTTTAGATAAAGATAGAGACTTTTTAAAACAAGGTAATGTATTCACTGATGATCAAATTGATGCTTATATTGCATTAAAATTTGAAGAAATACATAATTTTGAACATACACCTCACCCAATTGAATTTGAGATGTATTACAGTTGCTAATTATTGTCTTGTAGTAGCAACTTTGTTTTTACCAGGACCTTTTTTAACAACATAGTCCTGAGTTCCATTTGCACCAGTATCAACTGATTTAATCAGAGATCTCAAAAAATTTTTTCTTTTCTCTTTTTTGGCCTCTGAATTAAGCAAATTTCTAAATTCAAATTTGTTCATAATAATGAATCATATACTAGATATGCATTAAATGCAATACTGATATGCAACTTACGGGATACTTACTAATCTATTTTAAATGACTCCCCACAACCACACCTCTCGGTTTCATTTGGATTGTTAAAGACAAAAGATGATGAAAATTGCTCTTTTTTATAGTCCATTTCAGTTCCTAACAAATACATTACAGCTGCTGAATCAACGTAAACTTTTACACCATTGTCTTCAATAACTTCATCGTTTGGATTAACTTCCTTAGAATATTCCATAACATAAGACATTCCTGCACATCCACCGGATTTTACAGAGACCCTAACTCCTAATGCGCCGCTTTCTGCGTTAGACATAATTTCCCTTATTCTGTTAGCGGCATTCTCACTTACTTTAATTATTTTCTTCATTATAAGTTTAACTCCAGTTTTGCAGCATCAGACATCATATCTTTATTCCAAGGCGGGTCCCAGACTAGTTGAAGATCTACTTCATCAATTCCATCTACCTGCATTACACCCTCCTTAACCTCTTGTGGTAAACTTTCTGCAACGGGGCAATTTGGTGTTGTTAATGTCATTTTAATTTCTGCTTTATTCCCTACTACAATGATATCATAAATCAAACCTAATTCATAAATATTGACTGGTAATTCAGGATCATAAATCTTCCGAATTTCGTTTATAATTTTTTCTTTAATTTCCATAATTATTAATCTTCTGTGCTTACTTGTTTTCCGTCATTACTCATTGCTGAAACTAAGGTGTGCCATGACAAAGTTGCACATTTAACTCTCATTGGATATTGTTTTACACCTGATAAGCACATTAATTTAGTTTTATCGTCCTCATTTAATATATTTGATTTTAACTCAGGATTTTCTTTTATCATTCCTAAAAAATCTTCTATAATTTCTTTTGCCTCATTATCACTTTTACCTTTTATTAAATCTGTCATTATAGAAGCTGAGGCCATTGAAATAGCACATCCACTCCCCTCAAAAGAAATATCCTCTACTTTTCTCTGATCATTTAATTTGAGATATACATGCACATTATCACCACATAGAGGATTATTACCTTTAGCATCTTTATTAAAATTTTTAGTCTTTCTTAAATTTTTAGGGTTTTTACCGTGTTCTAAAATTAATTCTTGATATAATTCTTTCAAATTCATTTTAAGTTAAAAATTTTTTTACATTTATTAATAGAATTATTTAGTTGATCAAAATCCTCTTTTGTATTGTAAACTCCCACGGATGCTCTAGCGCTTGCAGGGATCTCAAGTTTGTCATGAAGTATTTGACAACAATGATGACCGGCTCTTATTGCGACGCCATCTTCATCTAATATAGTTGCAATATCATGAGGATGAACACCCTCTATTGTAAAAGATATAACACCACCCTTGTTTTTTGGATTACCTATTAATTTTACTGAATTATTTTTTTTTAATATTTCTTGACCATATTCAATCAATTCTTTTTCATGCTTAATAATTTTTTCAATTCCTATACTCTCTAAGAATTTTATTGATTGATCAAAGGCTATAACTTGTGCGGTCGCCATTGTCCCAGCTTCAAATTTGTTTGGAAGATCACCATAAGTTATTCTGTCCTTCTTTACTTCTTTAATCATACCTCCACCACCTTGATATGGAGGTAATTCTTCTAGCCATTTTTTTTTACCATATAATATTCCTAATCCAGTTGGTCCATACATTTTGTGGCATGAAATTGCATAAAAATCACAATCTAGATCTTGAACATCTATTTTAAGATGTGGGGCACCCTGACACCCATCTACAACAACTATAATTCCTTTTGAGTGCGCCAATGTACATATATCTTTAATAGGAAGAATTGCTCCTGTAACATTGGAAAGATGATTAATAGCTATTATTTTTGTTTTTGGTGTAATTTTTTTTTCGATATTTTCAATTGGAATTTCACCAAACTCGTTAATCTCTGCAAAGTTAATCTTAATATTTTTAGATTTTCTCAAATAGTGCCATGGAACATAATTTGAATGATGTTCTAATTCTGTTAGCAATATCTCATCTCCTTCGTTTAGGTATTTTTGACCTAAAGTATTTGCAACTAGATTAAGCGCCTCAGTAGCTCCTTTAGTAAAGACAATTTCATTTTTGTCTTTAGCGTTAATATATCTCCGAACAGAAGATCTTGTATTTTCATATAAATTTGTAGCTGCTACAGCCAAATAATGCACACTTCTTCCAACATTTGAAAATTGCTTTGTATAAAACTCATTAATTCTATCAATAACTACTTTTGGTTTTTGGGATGAGTTAGCACTATCAAGATAAACGAGATCATTATTATGAATTTTTTCATCAAATATAGGAAATTCTTTTTTTATAGTATCAATATTCATTCTTTTAATCCTATCATATTCTTTATCAAATTTTTTATTTCTGAGTCAGTAATTTTCTCAACCACATCAAGTAAGAAACCATTAATCAAAAGTTCCTTTGACTGTTTGTAATTCAAGCCTCTAGACATTAAATAAAAAATTGAGTTTTCATTCAAACTTCCAGAAGCGGATCCATGTGAACATTTTACATCATCTGCATAAATTTCTAATTCTGGTTTTGCATTAAACTCTGAAGTTTCATCAAGCAGAATTGCTTTACTTAATTGATAACCATCAGTTTTCTGAGCTTTTGAATCTACAAATATTCTACCTTGATATGCAGCCTTAGTATTCGTTCCTAGTACACCCTTAATTAATTGATAACTTTTTGTATTTTCTACTAAATGATTAATAGTAGTTCTGATTTCGTGTTGCTTATTTGCCTTTAATGAAAAGATACCGTTTACAAAAGCAGATGAATATTCTCCCTTTAAATTACAATTTATTTCGTTTTTAAAATAGTTTGAGCCAGCAGAAAAAATAAATGTTTCCGAAATACTATTTTTTTCTTGATCAATATTATTATAAGAATATTTAAGGTTATTATTTAGTGATTTATCAATCTTATAATTTTTTAAAATTGATTCTTTATCTAAGTCAAAATTATATAAGATATTCATGAAGTTTTTATCCTCAGTATCATTAAAAAAATCAATCAGCTTTAGTGAACTTTTTTCCTCAAGTCTAAAATCTAATCTCAGGTTAATACTTTTCGATTTCATTTTTTCATTACTTAAATGGTAAATAATTAATGGTTTTTTTAATGTGTACCCCTTTTTAATCAAAATCTTATAGTGTTTATTTCTAAAGGCATTGTTCAAATCTATTAATGAGTTATTTTCAATAAACATCTCATCAATCCTAATATCATCAAAAATTTCGATTTTTTCTTTATCTTCATAATAAAAATCTATTTTTTCTATTCTTCCATTAATAAAAATGATCTTATTATGCTCTAGTCCATTAATAAAAATTGATGTATCAATTTTATTTGTAATAGAATAATCATTATAAAAATTTAGTTCGCCGATGTTATTTTTAATTATTTGATTAAGATCAACAAATTTCCAATTTTCAAGCTTTCTACCTGGAAATCCATTTACAATAAATTTATCTAAAAAATATTTTTTTGTCTCAATATCTTTTTTTGAAAAATCAGCCATCTCTAATGTTTTTTCAAAGTCTATTTTTATTTGTTCTTTCATTTAATTAAAATTTTCGTAACCTTTTTTTTCTAATTCTATAGCTAGTTCTGGACCACCAGATTTAATTATTTTTCCATTCATTAAAACATGAACGAAATCTGGCTTTATATAGTCTAGCAATCTTTGGTAATGAGTTATAATTAAAAACGAATTTTTTTTGTTTCTTAGTGTATTAACACCCTCAGCTACAATTTTAAGAGCATCAATATCTAGTCCTGAGTCAGTTTCATCTAAAATTGATAATTTTGGAGCTAGAATAGACATTTGTAAAATCTCATTTTTTTTCTTTTCACCACCAGAAAAACCAACATTCAATTGTCTATTAAGTTTTTCCTCATCAAATTTTAAGTTCTTAGCTTTTTCTTTAACTAATTTTAAGAATTCAATAGCATCTAGTTCTTTTTCGCCACGAGCCTTCCTTATTGCGTTTAAAGAAGTTTTGAGAAAAATATTTGTATTAACTCCTGGAATTTCCAAGGGATATTGAAAAGCTAAAAATATTCCTTTGTGGGCTCTTTCCTCTGTCTCAAGTTCAAATAAATTCTTGTTTTCAAACAAAACTTCACCAGAAACTTTATAACCTTTTTTACCAGACAAGATATTTGACAATGTACTTTTTCCTGATCCATTAGGTCCCATAATGGCATGTACTTCACCTGGATTAATATTGAGTGAAAAATCTTTTAAAATAGACTTGTTTTCAACATTAGCATTTAAATTACTTATTTTAAGCATTAGCCAACACTCCCTTCCAAGCTAATACCAACTAATTTTTGAGCCTCTACAGCAAATTCCATAGGTAGTTGTTGTAAAACTTCTTTACAAAAACCATTTACAATTAAACTTACTGCTTCTTCTGGATTTAAACCTCTTTGTTGACAATAATGTAATTGTTCTTCACTTATTTTTGAAGTGGTGGCTTCATGAGCAATGTTAGATTCAAAATTTTTATTTTTAATATATGGCACAGTATGAGCACCACACTTATTTCCCATTAAGAGGGAGTCGCACTGAGTGTAATTACTTGAATTTTTTGCTTTTGAATTTATATCAACTAAACCTCTGTATGTCATGTCAGAAAATCCTGCACTAATACCTTTGGAGATAATTTTACTCTTTGTATTTTTGCCAAGATGTATCATTTTTGTACCTGTATCAGCCTTTTGATGATTGTTTGTTATTGCTATAGAATAAAATTCTCCAATTGAATTATCACCTTTTAAAATACAACTTGGATATTTCCAGGTAATAGCAGAACCAGTTTCAACTTGTGTCCATGAGATTTTAGAATTTTTTCCTTTGCACAATCCTCTTTTTGTTACAAAATTGTATATCCCCCCTTTTCCATTTTCATCACCAGGATACCAATTTTGGACTGTTGAATATTTTATTTCAGCATCATCAAGTGCTATTAATTCAACATTTGCTGCATGTAATTGATTTTCATCACGCATTGGTGCAGTACAGCCCTCTAAATAACTTACATAACTTCCTTTATCTGCAATAATTAATGTTCTTTCAAACTGTCCTGTTTCAGATGCATTTATTCTGAAATAAGTTGATAATTCCATTGGGCATCTAACACCTTCAGGAATATAAACAAATGAGCCATCAGTAAATACAGCTGAGTTTAAAGTTGCAAAAAAATGATCTGTTGTAGGTATTACGGTTCCTAAGTATTTTTTAACGAGTTCTGGATGTTTTTGTATAGCCTCAGACATAGAGCAAAAAATAATTCCATGTTTTGTTAATTCTCCCTTAAATGTCGTTGCTACAGAAACAGAGTCAAAAACAGCATCAACTGCGATTCCATTTAATCTTGCTTGTTCTTGTAAGGGAATACCTAACTTATTATAAGTTTCCAAAAGTTTAGGATCTAATTCATCAAGACTTTTTGGTTTATCTTTCATACTTTTGGGAGCTGAATAATAATACAGGTCTTGATAATCAATTTTTGGATATTTTGGTTTTTGCCAATTTGGTTCTTTTAATTGTTTAAATCTCGCAAACGCTTTTAATCTAAAATCTAACATCCATTTTGGTTCTTTTTTAATATCTGAAATAAACTTAATAATATCTTCATTAAGTCCTTTAGGAGCCCTGATATTTTCAATATCAGTTGAAAATCCATATTTATAATCTTTTAAATTTTCTATATCTTTTTCTCTTGTATCCATTATTAGATTCTACTTTCGTTTTTATCTTTAACTAAATCCTCTAAGCTTTTTTCATCAAAAAAATTATTGATGTGGTTTTCAAGCTCATCCCACAAATTATGAGTAACACACTTGGTCAATTTGCCGTTACAACCTTTTTTTGACTCTTTCTTACATTGAACTGTCTTAATTTTTTCATCTACAGCATCAAAAATATTTGTTAGTTTTATTTCTTTTGCCTTTTTATTTAAGACATAACCACCTTGTATTCCTCGCACACTTTGCACTATTTCTTTTTTTCTTAATTTAGAAAAAATTTGTTCTAAATAATCCAAAGAAATTCCTTGTCTTAATGATATATCCCTTAGCGAAACTGGATTGATACTATTGAACTTTGCCAGATCTACTAAAGCCATTACCGCATATCTGCCTTTAGATGTCAGTCTCATAAATGCTTATTTTAGTGGATATATATAAACCTGACTAAAATAGTCAAGTTTGTTGCTAAAAAAAAGACTAACATTTTGTCACGCAGTTGTGATAAATGTAATTTTTTTTTGAGAATAATTATCAATATCAATTATGGATAATAAAATTTTAGAAATTTTCATACCAGGACCTGCTGGCAGGCTTGAGGCAAAATATTTTAAAAGTAAAAAAGCTACTTCACCAATAGCAATAGTATTACAACCACATCCACAATATGGAGGAACGATGAACAATAAAGTTGTTGTTGAAACTTTTAATACTTTTTTAGAAAATGATTTTTCAGTTTGTAGGTTCAACTTTAGAGGTGTTGGAAAAAGTGATGGAGAGTTTGACAATGGACAAGGAGAATTAGCTGATGCAGCTGCCGCATTAGACTGGCTTGAAAGAGAAAATTTTGATAACTCTCAATGTTGGGTTTGTGGTTTTTCATTTGGATCACTTATAGCTATGCAACTTTTAATGAGGAGACCTGAAATAAATAGATTTATTGCAATATCACCTCAACCAAATGTTTATGATTTTACCTTTTTATCACCCTGTCCAACATCAGGACTGATGGTTCATGGAAAAAAAGATGAATTAGTTCCAATAGAATATATTAATGAACTTGACAAAAGGTTGAGTGCACAAAAAGGTGTTAAAGTTGAATTTGAGTCAATCTCAGAAGCAAATCATTTTTTCTCAAAGAATGAAAATCAGTTAGTAAAAAGTTTAGATAAATATATAAAAAAAGAAACCGCTCTCTACTAAAAATTATTTACTAACATTCCTCCCTGACAGCCAAAGATATTGGTGCATCCTGTCGTACCTGAAAATGAAATAGGTAAACCCAAAAAAGATCTAATTGCAAGATATCCGAAAGCTTGGGACTCTATAAAGTCTCCATCAAAATTGTATAAATCTATTGGTTCAATTATAAAATTTTTATATCTTTCTAAATATTTATTTATTGTTTCTATCAAAAACTTATTTTTTCTTCCTCCACCACACACTAAATATCTTTTAGAAATATATTCATTATTATTATCTAAATATTTTATACCCTCAGATATTAAATAAGCTGTATAATTTGTTATTGTTGCACATCCATCTTCTAAAGATAATCCTTTTGCAAAAGAAATATCAAAATCTTTGATATCAAAAGACCTTGCATAAGTTTCTATTCCAAAATTTTCTATAGCTTGATCTAAAATTAATTTATTAATTTTTCCAGACTTTCCAACCTGACCACCTTTATCAAATTTTTGATTACTATTTTTTCTCATCCAATCATCTATTAAACAATTTCCTGGACCTACATCAAATGCTTGTATTTCTTTTTCTAAAAAATCAACTTTTTTTGTAGTCTTAGTAATATTTGAAATTCCACCAATGTTTAAAATGTTAGAAAATTTATCAGGATTTTCTTTAAGAATAATATTGGCAATTAAATTATGAAAAATTGGAGTTAATGGCGCACCCTGTCCACCATTTAATAAATCATTTTGTCTAAAATCATACACTACAGGTAATTTTATCAATTGCGATAAAAGTTTACCATCCCCTAACTGTTTAGTAGTTTTATTTTTTGGGTCATGAAAAATTGTTTGCCCATGAAACCCTACAAAGTTAATTTCTCCATTATATTCCTCGACTATCTTTTTTACAAATTCACTATGAAAAATTGTTAATTCTCTCTCTAAATTATTTAAATCTTCAGAAAATACCTGTAGATCAGATTTGCTTGCGATTCTATTTCTTAGATCTACTAATTTTTTATAGAGTTTATTATCAAATTTATTATATTTGTCTAAAATATTGACAAATTTGCTATAACCATCTGATTGAATTATTGAGGCATCAACGCCATCCATTGATGTGCCGCTCATTAAGCCTAATGCGGTATAAATTTTGCCCATTCTTATTTTTTTTTTATTAAATAATGTATATTGTAGAATTATAGGCGTATGAACAAATTTTTAAAAGAATTTAAAGATAGAGGGTTTTTTTATCAGTGTACTGATGAGGAAAATTTATCAAACTTTTTAAATCAAAATAAAATAAAAGCTTATATTGGCTTTGATTGCACAGCAGAAAGCTTACATGTTGGTAGTCTTCTTCAAATAATGTGCCTAAAACTATTACAAAATTACGGTCATCAGCCGATTGTTCTTCTTGGAGGTGGAACAACTAGAATTGGTGATCCATCAGGAAAAGATAAAACACGTCAAATTTTATCGGAAAAAGAAATAGAAAAAAATTCAAAAAATATCAAAAAAATTTTAAAAAATTTTTTAGACACATCAAATAAAAAAACAAAGCCAATTTTTGTTGATAATTACAAATGGTTAAAAAATTTAAACTACATATCCTTTTTAAGAGAAATAGGAAAACATTTTACAATTAATAAAATGCTTACTTTTGATAGTGTAAAGAACAGATTGGATAGAGAACAGTCACTAAGTTATATGGAATTTAATTACATGATTTTGCAAGCTTATGATTTTTTAGAATTAAACAAAAAAGAAAAGTGTTCTTTACAAATTGGTGGTTCAGATCAATGGGGGAATATTGTTAATGGTGTAGAATTGATTAAGAGATATTCAAATAAAAAAGCTTACGGTTTAACTACGCCATTAATTACTCTTGCCTCTGGTGCGAAAATGGGAAAAACAGCAGAAGGAGCAATTTGGTTAGATAAAAAATTATTATCACCTTATGACTATTGGCAATTTTGGAGAAATACAGACGACAGAGATGTTATTAGATTTCTAAAATTTTTTACAGATCTTAAGATTGATGAAATCGAAAACTTGAATAAGAACAATATTAACGATCTCAAAATTTTATTGGCAAATGAAACAACGACAATGCTTCATGGTAAAAAGGCAGCACAAAATTCTGAGCAAGCAGCAAAAGATATATTTTATAATAAAGATTCTTCAATTCATAGTGATAGTACTATCCCAAAAATAAAACTTTCAAAGAAAGACGTTCACAATGAATTGAATATTGTAGAACTTGTAATTTTATCTAAATTAGAAAATTCCAAAAGTGAAATTAGAAGATTGATAAAAGGAAACGCTATAAAATTAGATGGTCAATTGATTACAGATGAAAAGTTGATTATTTTTAATGAATTGTATCAGAATGGTTATTTAAAACTTTCAATTGGAAAGAAAAGACATATTAAAATTGAATGCTACAACTTATAAATAGATCAATTTTTTTTAATTTTTTCCAAAGTTCTTGTTATAAATCTCGGTGTCAAAGTTTTAATTGGATTTACAGAAGTCTCTAATTTTTTAGGTGGACCTTTTATTTTAAAGCTTACTCCAAAAACACCTTCGCCTGTTTTTGTACCAACAAGTATTTTTCCTAAAACTGGAATTGAACCTATTGCCTTATTGATTGTTGTTGCGGGTACCAAGGTTCCTCTTAAACTAATTAGTTTTCCTTGCTCAATGTAGCCATCCATTAAAATAGATATAGCTGGACCTATCGCATAAATCTCATCTATAGTCATTAAACTACCTTCGTTATTAAAATTCATTTCAAATTCATCAAATCTTATTCCTTCTCCAGAAAGAATATCTGCAATTCCCTGTAGTGAAGCTAAAGTTAATAACTTAGTTAAAATTGGTAGTTCCTTTAATTTAAAATCGTACAATTTTAATGTTGAGTCAGATCTCTTCCCCCTCTTGGTCGAAGAAAAATCTAGAAGTCCATCTTCATAACCTTTTATAAATTTATATTTTTTTACAAAAGGTTCTGCTTTATCTACAAATAAAGTTGTAATTCTACCATCTGTATCTGATTTTACTGTAAAAGATAATTTTTCTTTTTCGGTAAAAAAAGCATTTAAATTTGCATTTAAAATTTCATTTTTATATAGCTGTAAATTTCCCTTTAAATCAGAAACTACATGCTCATTATCTAGTCGCACCTCGTCAATTTGAATACCTAAATTGATTTGCTTATCAAAAAAATCTGATTTTTTCTCATTTTCTCTTATTAAATCTTCAATTAAAGGATTTGCATTAAAATAAATTCCATTAAGAAAATAATTTTTTTCTTTTTTAGTAATATTAAATTTATTTTTTTGATTATCGTTATCAAAATAATTGAAACTAGCATTATTTAAACTTAAGATTTTAAATTCATCGTCAAGGATAATATCTTTTATTTCAATACTATTTTTTTCTTCAATTAAAGAAATTTTTTTAATTAATAAATCTTTATTTATATTTTTTTTTCCTTTAATATTTAATTTTAATTCACTCTCTCCTTTTTTTTCGTAATTTAGAAATTTGATATTAAAGGGATCATTTTTTAAATTTAATTCAGTATCAAAATTTAAAACGTTATTTTCTTTTTGAAAAAAATAATTTAATTTTTCGATATTTTTTTGTAAAGTAATTTCCCCGGAACCCTTAACTGAAAAATTATTTTTTTTGTAATTTATTTCAATTTTGTTGTTAGAAAATTTAATTTCTTTGTTAAGTTCAGGAAAAAAATTATCTAATTTTATGTTATTTTCAATTCGAAGTTCTTTAATTTCTAATAAACTTAATAGTCCAAAATCATCTAATTTAAATTTTTCGTTAAATTTAAATGAAAATTTATTTTCTAAATTTAAATTTAAATTCTTTATATCAAAATTTGTTTGAAAATTTTGAAGGTATTTAGATACCAAAACTTTATCTAATTGTAAATCAGTACCATTTATTTTCCCATTAACAAAAAAATTTTTACCTTTTTTTAAAGCTGTAATTTCTTCAGACTCAAATTTTAACTCATTCAATTTAAAATTAATTTTGCCAAGTTCAATTTGTTCCTTGATGAGATTGAAATTGAAATTTAATTTTTCTAAATTATAATTATTTAAAAAACTTATTTTAGCATCTTTTATTATTCCTGAAATTATAAAGTCTTCCTTTATTTGACCTTCGTTATCAAATCTTAAGTTTACATCAGCTATAATATAGCCTTTTTTAACAAGGCTCTCAAAAATATAAAGCTGAGGACTTTGTTTAATGGATCTAACAAAAGAGATAAATTTTTTTAATTCAACCGATCTTGTTGATATTCCAAGATCATTTAAAGAAAATTTTTTAGTAATTAATGACCATATTGATATTTGAGTTTTTATACTTTCAATTTGGATAGCTTTGTCTCTATATTTTAATTTGGGACCTATTGTTTTTACACTTGCACCAAGAGCTAGTGGCTCCAATTGTATCTTGATTTTTTTTAAGTCAATCTCTAGGTTTTTATCCAAATTTTTAATTTTATTCGATAAATGATTGTTAAATTTATTTGTTTCAATACCTATGAATGTTAAATAACTTATTATCAAAAATAGAATAAATATTATTAAGTAAATAAATCTTAAAATAATTTTCATTTTGATTGATAAAGAGATTGTTCTAAAAAATCATCAATATCACCATTGAGAACTTTGTCAGGGTTTGTATTTTCATAATTACTTCTATTATCTTTAACCAATCTATAAGGTTGTAGAACGTAAGATCTAATTTGGTGGCCCCAACCAATGTCAGATTTAGATGATTGTAAGTTTTCTGATATTTTTTCTTTTTTTTTGATTTCGAAGTCATAAAGTCTAGCTCTCAACATATTCATGCAAGTTTCTTTATTTTTATGTTGCGATCTTTCATTTTGACATTGAACTACAATTTTAGATGGCAGATGGGTAATTCGTACAGCACTATCAGTAGTATTAACATGTTGGCCCCCAGCTCCGCTTGATCTATAAGTATCAATTCTTAAATCCTTATCATGTATCTCTATTTTTAAATCTTCATCTACTACTGGATATACCCATATACTTGCAAAACTAGTATGTCTTCTAGCACCTGAGTCGAAAGGAGAAATTCTTACAAGACGATGTATGCCAGATTCCTTTTTTAACCATCCAAATACATAGTCCCCCTCAATCTTAATTGTTGATGACTTAATGCCAGCTTCATCACCTTTATGTTCGCTTATGAGGGTGGATTTAAATTTTTTACTTGTAGACCATTTAAGGTACATTCTTCGCAACATTTCAGCCCAATCTTGACTTTCTGTGCCACCTGCACCTGCATGAATCTCTATATAACAATCAAAAGAGTCAGAGTCATTTGACAAAAAACATTTTATCTCATTTTTTTTTACCACTTTTTTTAGAGTTTCAATATTTCCAATTATCTCATTTTGAATAGTCTGATTTGACTCCTCAATTGCTAATTGATTTAAATCATCTAGTTCTTTTAACTGTTTAATTGAGTCACTATAAGTATTAATCAAATCTTCAAATAATTTTTTTTCTTTAATAATGTTTTGGGAATGTTTCTTATTTTGCCAAAAATTAGCATTTAACATTTCCTGATTATGATTTTCTAACTTAGAATAAATCTTATTTTTCTCAAAGATACCCCTTAACTCTTTGATTAATTTTTGTTATTTCATCTTTAATGTTTAAATATTTATTTTCCATTAATAAAATTTTAATATATTATTTGAATCTAATCTATTATTATTTGAGTATAAAACTTTTCCATTAATCACATTTTTACTTTTATAAGCTTCTACGATTGTATCTTTTGAGGTAAATTTTGCTTTTTGCCCAGTTAATGGATCAACAACCATCATGGTAATATTGTCTGCAACTTTAAATGGCCGCGAATCAGATTTTTTAATAGCTTTTTTTACAAAATCTTTAAAGACTGGTAATGCAATTTTTGATCCTGTTTCAAATTTACCTAGTGGTTTTGGTGTATCCATTCCAACATAAACTCCAATTACTAGATCTGAGGTAAATCCAATAAACCATGCATCTGTATTTTCGTTAGTCGTGCCTGTTTTGCCAGCTAAATTGAGTTTTAAATCTTTTAATTTTTTTCCTGTTCCTCTTTGGACAACACCCTCTAATAATGATGTAATTTGGTAAGCGGTTTGAGGTGAAAATACTTGTTTATAATTATCTTTTATCTTTGGATATTCTTTACTTGTAAAAGAAATTTGATCACAATTTTCACATGTTCTTTTTTCATTGTTTATAATTGTATTTCCCTCACTATCTTGAATCCTGTCAATTATAATTGGCTTTACTAACTTTCCTCCATTTACAAATGCTGAATAAGCTGAAGTTAGTTTTAATAAAGTCGTTTCGGCTGAACCAAGAGAAATTGATAAAAGTTCCTCAGGGTTATCATAAATACCTAGTTCTCTAGAAAATTGTGCAATCCTATCTATTCCTAGACTTTGTGCTATTCTAACAGTCATTAAATTTCTTGATTTTTCTAAACCCACTCTCAAAGTTGACGGTCCATAAAATTTTTTACCATAATTTTCTGGTTTCCACATTTTTAAGTCTGATCCCTGATCTAAAACTAATGGAGCATCTAGTACTAAAGAGGTTGGAGTATAATTATTTTCCAAAGCCAATGCGTAAACAAAAGGTTTAAAAGCTGATCCTGGTTGTCTCAATGCCTGTGAAGCTCTATTAAATTCACTATTTTTAAAACTAAATCCTCCCGTTAACGCCAAAACTCTTCCTGTATAAGGATCCATTACAACCATTCCGCCATTAATTTTTGGAACTTGCTCTAGAGAATAATGTTTATCTTTTATTTCTTTGACATAAATAATATCTCCAATATTGAATAAATCTTTAAATTCTTTTTTTGTCCAAGAAATATCTTTATATTTTATAATTCCCTCAATTTTATTTTTTGTTTCTATAATAGCTGAAAATTGATCTATTTTTTTCACAATAGCTATTTGCCAATTTATTGATTTTTCTAATTTATATTTATCTAAATCTTTATTCCATTCAGAGTTAAAAACTTTTTTTTCCAAAGGTCCTCTCCAACCTTTTCTTCTATCGTAATTTATTAATCCTTTTCTTAATGAATTTGTCGTAATTTTTTGAAGTTCAAGATTTATCGGTGTATTAATATTAAAACCTTGTTTATAAACTTTTTCATAAGTAAGATCATCTATTACATTTTTTCTCACGTCTTCAATATAATATTGTGCATCCTCTAAGAAAATTTTCTTCTTTTTTTTCAATTTAATATTCTCTTTATGGAAATTATTATAATCTTTTTTGCTTATAAAATTATTTTCAAGTAAATTTTTAAGAACTAGATTTCTTCTAAATTTAGCTAACTCTATATTGCGATAAGGATTATATTTACTTGGAGCTTTTGGCAATGCTGCTAACATTGCTGCCTCTGCATAACTCAATTCTTTAATTGATTTATCAAAATATTCTAAGCTTGCTGCTGCAACACCATAAGCTCCACTTCCAAGATATATTTGATTAAGATATAATTCTAAAATTCTCTCTTTTGAAAGAGCCCTCTCTATTCTAAATGCAAGTATCGCCTCTTTAATTTTTCTATTAATACTTACTTCATTTGTTAATAGAAAATTTTTTGCAACCTGCTGGGTGATGGTTGACGCGCCCTCTAGTCTTTTGGATGTCATTATATTTTTAATATTGTTAATTGTTGCTCGCAAAACTCCTTTTGCGTCAACTCCTGGGTGTGAAAAAAAATTTTTATCTTCTGCAGATAAGAAAGCATTTATCACATTTTCTGGTATAGAACTATATGGAATAAAAACTCTTTTTTCTTTTGAAAAATCAGCAACTACATCCCCATTGCCCGAATAGACCTTGCTTGAAACTGGAGGTTTGTAATTTTTCAAAAATTTATAATCTGGTATATTGCTTGAAAAAGTCCATAAAATAACCAATATTATAATAGATGTTAATAAAAAGAAGCTAACTAAACCAAATAAAATATTTTTAAAGAATCTGCTCATTTATATTTCATTATATATAGGAATTTGGTAAAGATAAGGCATAAGAATTAAACAAAATTTATAATTTATTATTTAAATGAAACAATCAAAAATCATATTATGGAAAAAAATTTATATATTGATGCTTCGCATCCAAATGAGACTAGAGTCGTACTTAAATCTGAAAACAGTATTGAAGATTACGAGTACGAAAGCTTAAAAAATAATTTAATTAAAAATAATATCTATCTTGGAAAAGTAAGTAGAATTGAACCATCTTTGCAAGCAGCTTTTGTAGATTTTGGAAGAGAAAGACATGGGTTCTTATCATTTAATGATATTCAGTCTGATTATTATCAGATACCTAAAAGTGATCTTGAATTAATTAAACAACAAGAGGAAGAAGCAAGGTTAGAACTTTCTAAAAAGAGTGAGGCTAAAGAAGAAGAAAATATTGCGGAAGGAAAATTAGAAATTGACGATCCAATAGATAAACAAGAAGAAGAGGATAAAGAAAAAAAAAATGAAAGCAAACCAAGATTTAAAAGATATAAAATTCAAGAAGTAATCAAACCAAACCAAGTTATCCTAGTACAAGTTTTAAAAGATGAGAGAGGACAAAAGGGTGCAGCCTTAAGCACTTTTATATCAATTGCAGGAAAATACATTGTTTTAATGCCAAACACACCAAAAGGTGGGGGAATTTCAAGAAAAATTTTTAATCCAGCAGATAGAAAAAAAATAAGAGCAATTTTAAATGAAATAGAGATACCAAAAGAAATGGGGTTAATTGTTAGAACTGCTGGGTGCAATAAGACTAAAAATGAAATTAATCATGATCTCACAACATTAATAAACTCATGGAATCAAATAAAAGATAATGCTTTAAATTCAATAGCTCCAACTTTAATTCACCAAGAAAGTGAAATTATTAAAAGAACTTTAAGAGATATGTACGATGAAAATACAAAAAATATAATAGTAGAGGGAAACGATGGCTATAAAAAAGCTCAGAATTTTATGAAAACTATGATGCCATCTCACGTAAAAAAAATAAAAAAATATCGAGGTAAGACACCATTATTTATCGAGGAGGGAATTGAGCAAAAACTGAATCAAATTTTCGACTCAGAAATAAAATTAAGTTCAGGCGGATATTTGGTAATTAATCCAACAGAAGCTTTGGTCTCAATAGATATAAATTCAGGCAGTTCAATTAAACAGAAAAATGTTGAAAGTACTGCTCTTGATACAAACCTTGAGGCAGCAAATGAGATAGCTAGACAAATCAAAATTAGAGATTTATCTGGGCTAATAATTATCGATTTTATTGATATGTTAAGCTACGGAAATAGAAGATTAGTTGAGAGAAGGCTTAAAGAAAAATGTAGGTCAGACAGAGCTCGAATTCAAATTGGAAGAATAAGTAATTTTGGATTATTAGAAATGTCTAGACAAAGATTACGAGAAAGTGCTGTTAAATGGAAAATAAGTCTAACGGATGAGTCTTTTGCACAAAAATTATTAAAATTAGTTGAGCTAAAAGCTGTTTTAAATAAAGCTAAATTTGTAGAATTAAAAGTTTGTGAAAAAATTTCAGATTTTTTAAAAGAAAATTTTATAGAAAATTTAAATTATTTCGAAAATAAGAATAAGATGAAGATTGATATTATTTCTGATAATGAATTGATAATTCCTGAATATAAAATTGATATCAAGAATAAGTCAAAAAAAACAATAGAACACATAGAGCACTTTGAAAAGCTAAAAAATTTAGAACAACAAAAAAAAGATAGTAATATTATTGAACTTAAAGATAAAAAGAAATTTAAAAAAAAAACATTTAGAAAAAAGAAATTTTTTAAAAAAGCTAAATAATTCCTTCGGATGGTGAAGAAGGTTTTCCTAAAAGAGTTTTTTCAATTCTTCCAGATAAATATGATTGCCTTCCTGAAATGACAGCATTTTTAAACGCCAAGGCCATTCCAAAAGGTTTTTTTGCTTTTGCAATAGCTGTATTAACTAAAACTCCATCACAACCTAGCTCCATTGCTATTGTTGCATCTGAAGCTTGACCAAGTCCAGCATCAATAATTAAAGGTAATTTAGTTTGCATTCTTATTAATTTTATATTGACTTTATTCAAAATCCCTAATCCAGAACCAATTGGTGCCGCCAAAGGCATTATCGCACAAGCACCAACATTTTCTAAACGTTTTGCCATTAGGGGATCATCATTACAATAGACCATTACTTTGAAACCTTCTTTAGATAGTATTTCTGTTGACTTTAATGTTTCTATCATCTCCGGAAATAAATTTTTTTTATCACCTAAAACTTCTAATTTCACAAGTCTCCATCCTCCAATTTCTCTTGCGAGCCTTAATGTTCTCAATGCTTCTTTTGAATTAAAACAACCAGCTGTATTTGGTAAATAGGTAATTTTTTTTGGATCAATATAATCCATCAGTAATGGTTTATTTTTATCAGTTATATTTACTCTTCTTACAGCGACGGTTACTATATCTGCTCCAGATAGTTTTATAGCTTTTGCACACTCCTTCATATTTTTATATTTTCCAGTGCCCACTATAAGTCTGGATTTAAACTTTTTATTAGCTATGATTAGTTTATCTTCTTTCAATTTTAACCGCCTCCAATAAAATGAACAATTTCAATTTTGTCATTATTTCTCAATTTAATTTTTTTGAGCTTTTTTTTATCTAATATTACATAATTTAATTCAATAGCCACTTTTTTTATCGGGATTTTTAAATCTTTAAGTAAATTTTCCAATATAAAATTTTCTAAGATAGTTTTTGTTTTGCCATTTAATTTAATTTTTATTTTTTTTATTTTTTTCATCGTATATAAGAGGTATATGAATAATAAAATAATTATTATCAATGGTCCAAATCTTAATCTATTAGGTGAGAGAGAACAATCACAATATGGCTCTATTACTTTTGAAAAATTAAAAGAGAATTGCTTGAGTAAGTCAAAAGAATTAGGTTTAGAGCTTGAATTTTCTCAATCAAATGTAGAAGGTGAACTGGTCAATTTAATTCAAAGTGCTAGAAAAAAATTTGATGGAATTATAATTAATGCCGCAGCTTTTACTCATACATCTGTTGCAATAAGAGATGCTCTGAGTATTTTTAAAAAACCAATTATAGAAATACATATTTCTAATATTTATAAAAGAGAGGAATTTAGACAAAAATCTCTATTAAGTGATATTGTTAATGGAGGTATTTTTGGTCTTGGGGCAAATGGTTATATTTTAGCCATAATTTCAATGCACAAGCTTTTAACAAATGAAAATTGATAAAAAAATAATTAAAGAACTTAGTGATTATTTGGATGAATTTAATCTTACTGAGCTAGAGTACACTGAAAAAGATACAAAAATTAAAGTTTCTAAAAATAATGTTTCTATAAATAATCAAGTTCCTAATATTAACAAAAATACCATTACAGAATTATCAAAGCCTGATAAAATTAAGTCTGGTATTGAAATAACATCGCCTATTATTGGTACTGCATATCATGCTCCAGAGCCTGGAGCAAAAAAATTTGTCGAAGTAGGAAAAAAGATAAAAAAAGGTGACACTGTTATGATTGTGGAAGCAATGAAAACAATGAATCATGTTCCTTCAACTTCAAGCGGTATTATTAAAGAGGTTTGCGTGGCTGATGGTCAACCAGTTGAATTCGGTCAAACTTTAATAATACTTGAATAATGTTTAAAAAAATTTTAATAGCTAATCGCGGGGAGATCGCTGTCAGAGTCATAAGAGCTTGTAAAGAATGGGGTATATCAACAGTAGCAGTACATTCAGATGTTGATAGAGAAAGTATGCATGTAAAATTAGCAGATGAAAGTATATGTATAGGATCTCATCAGCCAGCAAATAGTTATTTAAATATACCTGCAATTTTATCTGCTGTAGATTTAACTGGAGCTGAGGCTGTTCATCCGGGTTATGGATTT
>MDTD01013179.1_pt1 | contig 20206 bp, 11 predicted proteins | sample 811221 | NCBI WGS metagenome assembly MDTD01 (sample SAMN05326646, study PRJNA326480) | marine metagenome | isolation source: seawater | place: Pacific Ocean: South West | collected 2011
ATACATCCACGTTGAGAAGCGGGCACGCGATTCAAATCTGGGCAGAGCTTTCCAGACCTTCACAAAGACCTCCTGAGCGAGGTCCCATGAGTCCGCTTCATTTTTGACCATATTTTGAATCATCGCATACACACGCCCACGATGTTTGGTCACTAGCAGATCAAAGGCGCCGTAGTCACCCTCCTTACATCGATCAACCAGCTCAGCATCAGAGGCTTCTGCAGGGGCTCCCTCTCCTCCAGCATCACCCGGAACAGGACCCTTTATCAGATTTGACGCAATGGAGCGGAAGAAATTCATCGAAGAGGCGGCCGAACGGAGGGTGGCCCCAAACACCCACTTGAGCAAGCGGAGACACCTTAAAAACAGGGCTTCTCAGGAAGAATTCTTCTAAAAATTTTCGCGTATCAGCAGAAAATTTTCTCTTTCTTCTCTTTCCTCACCCGAGGATTCTCGAATTCAGCCCAACTAAGCTCCCACAAGCCTGGCAGAACTAAACGAGCAGCCTAGTAGACATCTCTCTGGTAGCGCTTCTCCTTTTTAAGCCCCTTGATATAGCTTTTAGCTTCGTCCTCACTCTTTCCCCCGTGCTTTTCCACAATCTTGTGGAGACTTGCATCTACGTCTTTCGCCATTCTCGATGCGTCGCCACAGACATAGAAGGAGGCCCCATTTTCTAGCCATTGCCACATCTCAGCTCCATTCTCCTCCATTCGGTGCTGAACGTAGATCTTCTCCTGCTGGTCCCGCGAAAACGCCAAGTCAAGACGCGTCAGAAATCCATCCTTCTGCATTGAAACGAACTCTTCCTCGTAGAGAAAATCCGTCTTCCGATGAGGGTTGCCAAAGAGCAACCAGTTTTTTCCCGCCGCACCTCGCACTCTCCTCTCCTCAAGAAATGCCCGGAAGGGCGCCACCCCGGTTCCAGGCCCAACCATGATAATTGGAGCATCATCGTCTTCCACCATTCTGAAGGCCTTGTTATGGTGAACGAAAACCCCTGGCTGGATCCCTTCCGCCCGATCGGCAAGAAATGTGGAACACACTCCGCCTCTATCTCGACCGTGAGAATTATATCTCACTATTGCGATCGTCAGATGCACTTCACCCGGATGTGCATTTGGGCTTGAGGCAATCGAATAGAGTCGCGGTTGAAGTTTTTTGAGAACTTTCACAAACTCTTCTCCATCGGCAAAATCAGCAGGGTATTCCGTTACCAGATCGATCAACTCCCGGCCCCAGCAAAAATCGTTCATAACCTTGCGGTCTCCACTTTCCACCACAGAACGCAGATAGGGCGAACCGCTCCGACTCTGCCACGCTTGCAACAATTTCGGGGTAAGCGATCTTATATCATACCCTGTCATCAGCGCATCCCTCAATGAACTTTCTCCACCGCCGGGCATGGGAACCTCATCGTTGGTGTTGAACGGAAGGCTGTTCAATATCTCGTCTACCTGACTCTCCTGATTCACCGGGAACACTCCCAGCGCATCCCCCACAACATAGTCCATCCCAGATCCTTCCAGGGACAACTCAACATGATGAGTCTCTTTATTTGCCCCTTCACCATTGAGGTTGTAATTCCTCAGGATCGGGCTTCCGAACGGATTTTTTTTGCCGTAGGGGATACTTTCTGATTCAGCGGAAGCTGTTATGTCAGTTGCAGTCCCTCCTCCGAGGCTCTCAATAACCCCTTTTCGCCAACCCGCAAACGCTTCGTCAAAGTCGACATCACAATCCACCCTCGGGTAAACGCGCTCCGCACCCAGCGATTCCAGCCTCTGGTCGAAATCGATGCCGCACTTGCAGAAGTCCGGATATTCGGTGTCGCCAAGAGCGAGCACTGAGAACCGCACTCCTTTCATTTCCGGGGCCTGATCACTGAGAATGAACTCATAAAGATCTGCAGCATTATCAGGAGGTTCCCCATCACCGTAAGTACTGGTGATAACGAGAAGATTTTTCTCTCCGGCAAGGCGCCCGGAATCATACTGAGCCATATCCACTACCTCAGTATCAAAGCGGCCGCCGTTGAGGTCTTTAGCCATCCTTTTGGCACATCCCTCAGCATTTCCAGTCTGAGAACCCACGAGAATAGTGACAGGGACAGCAGGGCCATCGTGCTCCACTCCTTCACCTGACGCAGATCCAAGCGTCTTGCTGAGGAAATCACTGAGCCACTCCCGCTGCTCGAGGGTAAATGGAGCATCTTCAGGAACCAGAATCCGGTGCGACATGATCTGAAACTCAAAACCCGGTGGTTGCCGGTCTTCAAAGAGTATCGTGACTCAAATCTTTTTCAAGGCGATTAACCCCCGAAGGAATTACTTACACACCTATTCGCAAGGGAGGGACGGCCAGACCTTGTCGGCACCTCCAGCCTCAAACCCTTTAAACCTTAACGTCATTCGTTGCCTGCCCCCCTGAGGAGAAAGAGTCTCAATCCGATAAAAAATACGAATTACTTCAGAGCTCTGGTCATCTTTTTGTACCGGGGAGGCAAGAGTCGACTCAACGCAAATCTCACAGACAGCGCAAAGCAGCCCGGACAGCTCTTGGAGGGGCGCCAGAACAACTTGGGTAGCTCTACTCCGGAAGAGGGAAATCTTGGTTGAACGCAAAGACTCGCTCACGAATCTCCTTTAATTTCTGTTCATCCTCCCGATTTTGGATCGCCTCAAAAATAAAGTCCGCTACGGAACCAAGATCCGTCTCTTTCATCCCTCGGGTGGTAACTGCAGGCGTTCCCAGACGAATTCCGCTCGGCTTCATGGGAGACCCCGTATCGAACGGAATGGAGTTTTTATTTACCGTAATCCCGGCCGCATCCAGAGCCTCATCCGCCATTGTTCCGTCGAGACCAAGCGGGCGCATATCAACCAGCATACTATGGTTGTCAGTGCCCCCCGATACGATTCTGAACCCATGGTCCCCCAGTCTGGATGCCAGCGCTCTCGCATTGTCAACGACTTGCTCCTGATATACCTTAAATTCTGGACGCAGCGCCTCTCCAAAGCACACCGCCTTGGCGGCGATCACATGCATTAGCGGCCCTCCCTGCACCCCCGGGAAAACCATCGAATTGATTTTCTTGGCATACTCCTCTTTGCACAGGATCAATCCGCCGCGAGGCCCCCTTAAGGATTTATGGGTGGTAGTAGTGACAAAGTCTGCATGCGGTATGGGTGTCGGGTGAACTCCTGAGGCAACCAGTCCCGCGATATGGGCCATATCCACAAAGAGATAGGCCCCTACCTCTTTCGCTATTCGACCCATCCTCTCGTAGTCCACGACCCGAGAATAAGCACTTGCTCCACAGGTTATTAGCTTGGGCTTTACCTCGGCGGCAGCTGAGGCCAACTGGTCGTAGTCGATACGCTCATCGTCCTCACTCACGCCATAGTGCGTGACCTCATAGAATTGCCCTGAGAAATTTGCCTTATGCCCGTGGGTCAAATGCCCCCCATGGGCGAGATCCATGGTGAGAATCCTGTCTCCCGTCTTAAGGAAGGCGAAGTAGACTGCCGCATTAGCCTGCGACCCTGAATGAGGCTGCACGTTAACGTGTTCTGCTCCAAAAAGCTCTTTTGCCCTGTCGATTGCAAGCTGTTCGGCCCGGTCCACATTCTCACAACCTCCATACCAACGACGACCAGGATATCCCTCTGCATATTTATTGGTCAGCAGTGAACCTTGAACTTCCAGAATCGCCCTACTGGCGAAATTTTCTGAAGCGATTAGTTCAACATGATTTCGCTGACGAAGCCCTTCCGCCTCAACGACTTCAAAAACCTCAGGATCGCTGAGCGCAAGGGCACTTCCGGAAGCCTTCGCGACCCGATTAACGTGGCGCCCTCCATCGAAAGGCGCATCAAGAAAAGCTCTCACAATACTCACTGCCTGTTCTCCAGTCAGGCCCCGGGCTCCGAGGCATGCGATGTTTGAATCGTTATGACCACGAGTGATCTCTGCATCCTCTACAGAACATAATCGGGCAGCTCTTACGCCCTGCACACGATTGGCTGCGATGCTCATGCCGATTCCAGACCTGCAAACCAGCACCCCAAAGTCGGCTTTCCCCTCGGAAACGCTTCGTCCTACCGCGTTCGCGAAATCCGGATAATCCACCGAATCTTCACCTTTTGTTCCGTAATCGACCACTTGGTTTCCGGTCAGCTCAAGCGCCTCGACGATGGCACTTTTGACCTCTACTCCCCCGTGGTCCGCTCCTATCGCGATTCGCAGACTAGCGTTATTCATTGGTCTAAACTCAGTCCCTCCTCGGGACACCCATTCCTTGGCCCTCTTCCAGCGAAACGCAATAGAGAAAACCAATCCGGGAAATTATTCTTCACCATGAGCTCCCTCGGAACGCAGAAATCCAAGAATTCCTTCCACGGCCCGATCCAGAAACGAAGCTACCTCCTCGTAGGCCCGGAAGCCACCGCCTATCGGGTCCGGGACATCCCTGCCCACAACACCGTCGATTTCCACAAAGTCGCAAACGAGGTGAAATTTTCCTTTTTCCCCGGGATAGCGGTCTTCAAGAGACGCCAAATGATACTTCGTCATACAGAAAATGTGGCTCGATTCTGCCAGAATATCCTCGTCTACCATCCTGCTCGCAAAGCCCTCCATTCCGATTCCCCGTTCCTCGAGGATCTCCAGAGTTTCTGCGCTAGCACCGCCACCCTCATAAGCAGCGACCCCCGCCGAGCTTACCGTCAGGGAATCAGACGGCACTTTCGCTCGTAGCAAGCCCTCGGCCATGGGACTCCGGCACGTGTTCCCCGTGCATACGAAAAGCACATGAGCGAATGAATCTGGCATGCCCATATGCTAGGCTCTCCCCCCCTACCCTCGTCAAACAGGCAATCTCAGGTATTCCTCCTCTTTCTGATTTCCAGCAGATTCTACGCCCAATATCTGCCGGTTAGATTAGGACGACCTAACCAATAATTTCTCCACTCCGAAAAAAAATAAAGGCAGGCAGCTGAGTGATTCGCTGCATATGAGTTGGTTACGCCCCTTAATAAAAAGCCCCTTGGGTCGCAGCTTGCCCCCCGTCTTCGATCAGAATACCGAATGGGGTTCAATGATGCCGTTAAATCCCGATCTTGGAAAAAAGCTCAGTGCCGCCCGGCACGGATTGGGTGCTTCCATTCAGGACATTTCCCGGCGGACTCACATACCCGAGAATGCGATTCGACACTTGGAAAAAGGTCAATTCTCGGAGTTTCCCAGTGTCGAATACGCAGTGGGATTCCTCGCTCAATATTCTGATTATCTGGGTCTCCCCACCCTCGACCATCTTGATTCTTTCGCTACCAGTGAGGATCGCTCCGGCATTGCCACGAGAGAGAGTAACAAAAATCGCTGTATTACGAGGGTCTCGGTCACCGAAAAGCGGCCACTACCCATCACTGGATCCCGCAATTCCCAGCGGGGCCTCCTGCGATCCAGAAGCCTTCCTGAGGAGGAGCCGGAAGAGAATCAACTGCCGATTAACAAGGGGCAGCCTCTCATTGTATTTTCGATCACCTCAATCCTGATCGCCTGCTCGCTGTTCGCATATATGAGACTGAGCGGTGACTTCGATCAGGAAGACGCTTCGGCTACGCAGAATCCCTCCGCGCCCCTGGGTGAGATTGGAGGCCTGTCAGCCCAAGCACCTATGAGTCCTGTGTTTTCCGATGTGCCTCGAGCTCTCCCTGTCTCTCCGGAGAGCACCTTGCCTCCCACCGCCAAGAACCCAGGTGAAAGGACCAAGATCCAGAATTTGAGCGCCTCGAACGTGACCCCAGCGTTACCCTTTGAGGGGTTCTCTCTCGAAAGTCCACCGCCTAGAGCGGTCATCGTTGAGGAGTAAGCCACTGGGTGAGAAACCATCGTTGCTTGCAGTCGAGTCCAATCATGATTGTTCTCTGATAAGCTGGAGAAACGGTTTAAGAAATCTTTCGGCTTTCACCGATCCCACGCCTTTGATCGTCATTGCTGCCTCAACCGAAGTTGGTCGCAACCGGGCCAGTGACTCCAACGTCTTGTTTGTGAAAACTCCATAGGGCGGCACCCTGTATTGCTTGGCAAGGCCATTCCGAAGACCCTTCAATTGAGCGTAAAGACCCGCATCACGCGGGAGAAGCTTTCCATCCTCCTTCCCTGTTCCAGAGCCTGCCTTGCCCTTCCTGCTCCCCTGCTCAGGCCACACCAGACTATAACCGCCTGCTCCCTTCATAACCTGCTCACCCTTTTCCGTCAGGGTCACAAGAGGAAATTCACCTGTCTGGGTAACGAGAAGTCCCGCAGAGTGTAGCGCGTGGAAAAGCTCATTCAGATAGGCGGTTCCCTGTCCCTTGAGGATTCCGTAGGTCGAAAGATCGTGTAACCTTACCCGCAGGATTTCCTGTGATTTACTGCCGGTGAGCATCTGAACGATACGACCCCTTCCGAAGATCCCCTCCCATCCCTTGGATGTTCGTCGACTCATACGGGCCACGCCACTAAGGGCTTTGCGCACGAGAAGGTCCTCGCTTTCTGTCGGCTCTCTACGGTCTGTCCCATAATCGCTCCGGCAGACGTCACAGGTTCCGCACTCTGCTGGATCGCTCTCCCCGAAATATTCAAGAATTGCCTGTTGCCGACAGGAAGCGCCATAGCACAGAGCTACAATCGCCTTCAGTTTTTTCCGATCACGATTCTCCTTCTCTTCGAGGGAATCTCGGTTGATTTCCAACTGACCCGGTTGAACCTCGGGCCGCTGCAAGCGTGTCCCTCGCCTGCGCTGACCCGGAAGATCAAAGCGTTCCACGTAGCCACCACGAACCAGAAATGAAAGCGCACTGCTTACCGCCATGCCATTCTTTACCTCTACCGCCTCGGTAATTTCCTCGATGGTGGCATGAACCTCTCGCTGCTCGTTGGCCTTCTCGTAAAGGTGCTCGTAAACCTGACAGATTATTCCGTATCCCGGGTTAGCCCCCTCCAGGAAAAATTCCTGAGTACGCGTATCCGCATAGTTCCAGAGCAGCTCACAATAGGCAGCCTCTCCATCGCGACCTGCACGTCCTGCTTCTTGATAGTAGGCTTCCACGCTACCGGGAACTTCAAAGTGAATAACGAAGCGGACATCTGAGCGGTCGACCCCCATCCCGAAAGCATTTGTGGCCACTGCAACATCCACCTCACCCCGGATGAAGCGATCCTGCGTTTCTTCCCGCTCCTGCTCCGTCATCCCACCATGATACCCGATACAACGCACGCCCCAGTTGTGAAGAGTCTCCGCAACTTCCTCCACTCGCTTGCGAGTCGCGCAATAGACAATCCCCGTCCGATGTTCCTCGAGAATCTCGCGGATTCGCCGGAACTTGGTCGCCTTGGTCTCAATCGGGTTAATATTAAAACTCAGATTCGCTCGCGCAAATCCAGTTACAGTCTGGAAGGGTTCACGTAGTTCGAGCACCTTCACGATGTCCTCACGGACCACTTGGGTGGCCGTCGCCGTGAAGGCCACGCACTGGGGATTCCCTAAAGCCCGCCGCGCTTCTCCCAACCTTAGATAATCCGGCCGAAAATCATGCCCCCACTGGCTCAGGCAGTGCGCCTCGTCGATAGCGAGAAGCCCTACCTTCACTCTTCTCATTGCCGAAACAAACCGGTCCGCACGAAACCGCTCTGGAGCTACGTAGACCAACTTATATTCTCCCCTGACCATTCCATCGATCCGATTTCTCTGCTCTCCATGAGAAAGGGTGGAATTGATGAGAGTCGCGGCTACTCCCCTGTCCACCAGCGCATCCACCTGGTCCTTCATCAGGGCGATGAGGGGGCTCACCACTACCGTCACACCCTCAAGGCAGAGAGCTGGAAGCTGATAACAGAGAGACTTGCCTCCTCCTGTAGGCATTACCACCAAGCCGTCCCGCAAACCCAGAATCTCCTCCACGATGCCGGCCTGACCGTCTAGGAACTCCTCAAAACCGAATGCCTTACGCAACGTCTCTTTCGCAAGGTCGAACACGGGGTGAGACTGCACCGCCAGCATTCCATGATCAACCCAAAGCGCCGGCCCAATCCTTCCTCGTCCTGCCAGCTCGGCGCTCCACCCATCATCTTTCCTCTGGTGCCCGCTGGAACAAGTTGGGAACATTATTCCTCATAAACCCGATCACCATGAATTCTGGGCCTCTTATTCTCACCTGCCTTATCGCCCTTTCGCCCTCGTCGACTCATGCCGGGATCAGGGCTGGGGCCGCAGAACAGGAAATTACTCCAAGGGCCGGTCTGGAGATCCAGCACTACTTCCGAAAAAGTATCGGGGTGCGTGACCCTCTCTTCGCACGTTGTCTCTACCTCGAAGACACAACGGGAAATGCGGTCGCTATCGTGGGACTTGACCTCATCATGGCCAGCTTCGAGACCTGCGACGAACTACGAGCTGAGATACGTGAGAAGTGCGGAGTCAAAAATACGCTCCTCAACTTCAGTCACACCCATGCTTCCGCGGCCCTCGGTCCTCGCGGACGCTCCACCGTCTCGAACGATGAAGGCTCCCAGTGGAATGATCACACCCTTGACTCCATCATCGCAGTCGTAGCGAAAGCTCGAAAACAAGCCGAACCAGCATCCCTCCGGGCCGGACGCGCCAAAGTTCAGGTCGGCTATAACCGGCGTCTCACCAACACCCGGAATGGGCAGGTCTTCATGGGAGTCAATCGTATGGGACCAGCGGTTCCATGGGTTAACGTTCTGGTGGCGGACAGTCTACGGACCAGCAAACCTCTCGCCGTACTTTTTGAACACGCCGCCCATCCGGTCATTGTTCCCCACACCAGTAAACTTACCAGCGCCGACTTCCCGGGAGCCGCTGGAAAACGAATCAGGGAGATTCTTGGCGACGATGTCATTACCGTCTTTGGTCAAGGATGCGGGGGGAACATCAATGGATTCCCTCTCCGCTCTACACATGAGAAGGCGGAGGAGGCCGGTCGTCGACTCGGGGAAGCCAGCCTCAAGGCCATTCAAGAAAGCAGGCGCATTACAGCCAGCCTGCTTACTGTGAAGTCCACCACAGTCACTCTTCCCTCCGCGCCCCTCCCTGACCGGGAGCTTCTTGCGGAAATGATGGACCTCGAAAAACACAATGAAGATCGCATGAAGCAATTACGACGAATTGAGCATCTTCTCGAAGAGGGAAAGCAACCTCCTGGTCGTCGGTTTGACGCTCACGCCGTAATGCTGGGGCGCGAATGGTGCCTCACTGCCATGCCCCATGAGATGTTCTGCCAGTACGAACTCTGGATCGACAAGCATGCTCCTTTCCGGACCACCATGACTTTTGCCTTCACCAATGGATACGAGGGTTACGTTGCGGTGGATAAAGCCCTGGCCCTCGGTGCTCGTGGAGGTTACGAGGCCGGCCGGCTCCCCAACTGGGGCGGACAAGTCTATAGCAGACATCTGGGCCCGCCTGCAGTCGGCGCCGAGAAAATCGTGAAGAGGGCTCTTTCTTCTCTCTGGCCATCCGAAACCTTACCCCCAAAGTAAGCAGTTTCTGTCGAACACATGAAGCCCGGCCCTTTTCAGGACCGGGCTTCTTGCCACAGGGCACTTTGCCGGGGGCTGATGCCGGTGGGTTATTCCGGCGTCGCAATCACCCTGAAGAGAGCCATATTCTTGGAGCGGTCGACTGGAACATGTGCCGAGCTGGTCATATTTACCTGAGGGGCAAGCTCAGGCCTGTTCTCAATCACTGGCACCAGGTCGGGGAAAGGCCGCCATTCTGACATCGGGAAGGCCGTATTGCCGCCCTGTGGCTCCTGACCTTCCGGATCTTCATTCCATTCTCCCATCGGGTATTCCTGAGGAGCCTCCTCCCAAGCTACCCCCGTAGGAAACAATTCATCAACGCGAGGGACTTCATGCTCGCCAAGATTTTCGCGGATCCATGCCTGAGGAGAAGCGTTAGTCTCGAGGGTATAATTCATGCCGATCACCGTGTTCCAACTCACCGTCAATTGGTTCTCCTGTAAATTGGGGACCATCATCCATTTCCACATCTTACCAATCTTTACCTGATAATCCTCCACTTCGCCACCAATCTGGTGTCCCGTGTAGAAGGATCCTCCATGACTTAAGCGAAAACGGGCTGCCGTCTTGAATGGTTTTTTCACTTTTGGCACCTTGAAGGCCAGAACCTGCCCTGGGTTCACAGTCTCGCTGTTGAAGATGCGGTTGTTAGGCTGAGCCCAGCTGCCATCTCCGTCGAAGTCGATCCAAGCATCCAGGATACCCGTCATGGTCGGCAGGACCCGCACGAGAGCATACGAACCGGAGATCATCGGAGTCAGGAAGATCACGCCATCTTCATCATCATTACCGTCGAGGTCATCGCCGAGGCTCATAAGGCTGGGTTGCCCGTCGGGCTCGGAATCGATGGCCTGACCAAGAAAGAGATCATCGATCTGATGGGAGGCTCCGACACCAATCGAACCAGGATTTGACTGACGGGTTGGAAATGGCTTCGGGGCATCGCCCCAGTCTAAAAAGACGGGTGGCTGGTTGCCCTTGATGTAAACAAGGTGGTCCTCAACCTCTCCGTCACTGGCATAGCCGGAAGGCCCGAGTCCACCGGTTGAATTGATTCTGACCCGTGCCACCGTGTGTCCTGTCGCAGCTGAGGATGGAACTGTGAAACTATAGCTGTTGATTCCGGGATTCGCGACCGCGTTCAGCACGATCTGCTCGCCGGCACCCCAGATCCCATCCCCATTAAAATCAAGGAAGGCATTGATATACCCCGAAGCGGAGGCGATCACTGAAACTACCGAGACAGTGCCTTGCTGCAAGGTCGTGAAAGCAACACCGTCTTCGTCATCAGACCCAATATTGTCATCGCCTTGCGCCGAGGAATCAGGCTGCCCATCGCCTTCAGGGTCGCACATGGCCCCAAGGTATATTCCGTTGCTAATCATGTGAACGGCTCCTCCATCAACCGCGAGTGTCGGATAGGGCGCTGGGGCATCTCCCCAGTCGAGTTCTCCATTTGGCTGACCAGACTCGATTCCTATCTGGTAATCCTCCACCTCTCCGTCCGAGGAACCACCAGCAGGGCCCAATCCTCCTCCGGAACTAATTCGGAAGCGGGCGTAGGTTCCTCCAGCAGAGGCACTGGCAGGCACAGGGAAGTTCATATTGTTCACCCCCGCTACAACTGGATGCCCGACAAAGACCTGTTCGCCGGTATCGTTCCAGTCTCCATCGCTGTTGAAATCCACCCAGGCGTCAATCCGCCCCGGCATACTGGCCACTGCCTCAAGAGTGGCATTACCCCCTATGAGGATTGGGGAGGTAAAGGTGATTCCATCCTCGTCGTCGATAGCGGAGTCCAGATCGTCACGAAGCGCGCTGCTGCCCGGGATTCCATCGGGTTCCGAGTCTACCGAGGTTCCAAGCATGAGATCGTTGGTCATGAGATGGAATGCACCGCTGTTAGATGAAGTCACCGGGTAGGTGCCGGGGGCGTCTCCCCAGTCCAATTCCGGACCAGGATCATGACCGCCATCGATCTTAATCTGATAATCCTCTACCTCTCCGTCCTGAGCAGTTCCCACCGGGGCAAGCATTCCCTGCGAACTCAGCCGGAAACGTGCATAAGTCGTTCCAGCCGGGGTCGAAGCAGGAACCGCAAAATCCAAAGTATTCAGGTTAGCGGCCAGAGGCTCTCCGGTGAAGATCTGCTCTCCTGGATCCATCCAGCTTCCGTTTCCATTAAAATCAATCCACGCGTCTAATCGACCGGGTCCGGAAGCCCAGACCTCGATTTCGGCAATCCCGCCGGCTTGCAGAGGACTGAGAAAGGCTATCCCGTCTTCATCGTCAAATGGTCCCATTGCATCATCTCCGTTAGCAAAAAATGTGGGCTGTCCATCGACCTCGCTATCGATCCGGGAACCCAGAGTAAGGAGAAATCCATCTGCAGACGGCGCCACTAGATGGCGAGCTCCGTCGTTGGCATGGAGAGTAGGATAACTCGGATCTGGTGCATCTCCATAGTCAAACTGCTGGGCGATCTGCGGAATGTCTGGGAAATCTGGAATTCCGGGGATATCCGGGAGGTTAATATCGATGCCGGCGTCCAGTAATTCTGTAACGCGATCCAGATCGAGCTGGAGGGACTGCCCCCCCGCGATTGGAATAGTTCCGAGTAAGGCTACCAGCGAGAGGTTGAATAAGGCGTTTAATTTCATGGCTATAATGTCTCTTCGTCCCTTTCAACCGAAGTTCGCCATGTAGATTTCCAAGAATCTTTCACGATTCTTTCTCCTGTTCCGAGGGCCTCAAATGACTTGAATCGTAGCCCAAAAAAGCACGGAGGTTCCCATGCTCCCCAGTGATCCGGATCAGACGCAACCTCAGACGGGCCAGTGCCTAGCGGCCACCCAGAGCACCCCCTCCCAGGACCCACGCGACGTTGAAGCGCGCCATCCAGCCCTTGTTGGAAAGAAGGTAGATCAAGCCCTCGCTGGGCGTATCTTTCCGGCCCACTGCCAGCCACGTGTAATTGCCGGGCCCCTCCTTGAGGAGTCGGCTGACAGGCCACGTGTCTCCTCCGTCCAAACTCGCCCGGATCGTAATATCGTCACGCTTGTCTCGACGTCCCGGAGCACTGAATAGAAGAATCTCCTGCCCTTTGTGCTGAAGCTTGGCGAGGGATCCCTTGCATCCATAGACATCAGGGGGACCATCAAAAAGCTCATCATCCTCTCGGGCCTCCACCCAGCTTTCCCCACCGTCGAGGCTCTCCCCCACAAGCTTGTTGCCCGGCCGCACGTGAGTCCGGGCATTGTAATAGATTCGACCATCCTGTAATTCAAGAAGACCCGGTTCCGAGCTCCCGAGGATCGGAAAGGGGTTACTTGGGGTCCACGTTCGCCCTCCATCATCACTGTAAAGGGCGTTGCTGTAACGCTTTCCAAAGAACTTGCGCTTTTGCCCCTTGTTCAGGTAGGTCCTGCTTCCATCCTCGTCCACAGATCCCACGAAGACCTGAGACGGCATCAGGAGCCGGCCTTTCCTCCTCCCGTGCTGGAGGGTAATTCCCGCATCACAGCAGTAGGTGGTCGCCAACCAGCCATTACGATCCGGCTTTATGAGGGTTTTCTCGCTACGCCACGTCCTGCCATGATCCATGCTTCTGTAAAGAGTATTGCTCGGAGCCAGCCCCATCGCAAAAACCATGATATCGCCGGTGCTTTCGTCCACCGTGACATTCCCCAGCTCGCTCCAACCCACATGCTCGCCCTTGTAACGCCCATCGTCCGACATGTCGGCTCCGATCGCTACTCTCTTCCCTACCACGATCGGATCGCTCCAACTACGGCCTCCATCCTCACTTCGTTTTACTTCTACCTGTTCCCTTTCCCGCGCCTCCTTGAACACCAGCACCGTCCCGTTCATCGCCACCGCGACGTGCCCCATCACTGGAACCTGTTCCTCCCATATCTCACGAAACGGTTTCTTCTCCGCAGCCTGCACGGTAAAGCCCGGTATCACTGCTACAAAAAGAGTGAAAACAAGCCGCAGGCTGAGATTCATTTCCGAACCGTGGCGAGATTCCGGGAAACTGACGAGAGGAAAGAAGGCCTCCGGTCGCATCGTTGGACTACCCAGACCCCCCGAATACAGATTTCCAGCTTATCTCAGGGCGTGGAGTATGCGATACTTCAGAGTCGCAAACAGTTTCACGCCACTCGAATTCCAAGAGCTGACAAAATGCAGGTAGCCAGAAGCAAAACCACCGATGAGTAAGCGCCGCTTTAAAAGGGCCGCTTATCTGACTCGCAGGGACCTTCTTCGAGCTGGAGCCTTGGGCATGGGCCTTCCTGGCTATCTCTCACTGTCAAATACCGCCAAAGCGATCAGGCCCCATCAGACGAGCGGATTCGGTAAGGCCAAGAGCTGTATCGTCGTCTTTGCGTGGGGTGGCCTTAGCCATATTGACAGCTTTGATCTCAAGCCGGATGCGGGCAGTAACATCAAGAGTGCATTCGGGTCTATTCCCACAACCATCCCGGGTTATCATGTCTGCGAGCATCTGCCCCTGCTCTCCAAGCAGGTTCATCGCATGACCCTGATCCGCAGTATGCACCACGATGCTCCCTCGCATCGCTCCGCAGCCTACTGGAACCTCACCGGTCACGCCCCTGCCAAACCAGATAAGAACTGGCCACGAACCCGCAAGGATTGGCCCAGTATTGGATCAATGGTCGCCCATGCCCGACACGATCCCGGAAGCCATCTTCCCGGAAATGTAGCCCTTCCTTATCCAATCTATGATGGCGGATGGGCTAACGGCCAGCATGCAGGATTCCTCGGGATGAAGTATGACCCGGTAATAATGAAGCCTGATGGAGGAAAACCTTATGATGGGAAATCTCCGATCTCCGGGCATCTCTCCTTTGACTTCATCGAGGGCGTGAATGAGCAACGCCTCGCTGATCGCAGGAACCTCCTGACTCAGCTTTCCGGCAGCGCTCAGCCCACCGAACCTCTCGAGCACTATCAGCAGCGAGTCTTCGACATGCTGCTGGACGAAGAGACCAGACGCGCCTTCAAGATTGATGATGAACCCGCACGTCAGCATCGCCGCTATGGATCTCACGTTCTCGGACAAAGCCTCCTCACTGCCCGGCGACTCACAGGCGCCGGCGTCCCTCTGGTAACAGTCTACGCCGCAGCCGGAGACCTGAATGGCAGCAAGGGAGCCCACTTCGACACTCATGCGGATGGATACAATCGCCTTAAAAAGCAGATGCTCCCACCCTTGGATCAGGGACTTTCGGCCCTTCTGGACGATCTATATGAAAGTGGTCGAATTGATGACACCCTCGTCGTTCTGCTCACCGAATTTGGCCGCACTCCCAAGGTCAACGGTGCAGGTGGCCGTGATCATTACCCCAAGGTCTACACCGTGGGACTGGCGGGAGCCGGGGTAAGCGAAGGCCTGCTCTACGGAACGTCCGATAAGAGTGGCGCCTTCCCGGATAGCGCAGCTGCGACCCCAGCTGACCTTCACGCCAGTATCTTCCATTCCCTCGGAATTCCTCCAGAGCAGCGAATCCATGATCTCGAAGACCGCCCTTTGCCCATGTGCGACGGGTCGGTTCTCCCTGTTTTTTCCTGACGGGCTTTCTTTTCTCAGTGAGCTCGGATCACCCTGTACTTGACGAAGTATCTGCGGTCCCAAAGTGTGGTGACTGATGAGAAGAATCCGCTCTGCGGCCTTAACTCTGGCCGGACTATTTCTATCCTCTCTGGGGTCCTTCGCAGCTGAACCTGCTGCTGGAAAGATGATCAAGGTCACTCCCGGGAAGGGTGACCGCGTCGCCTACTGGCTCTACCTCCCGGAGGGCGCTGTCGAAAACAACGAGAAGCTTCCGGTTGTTGTCTTCCTGCATGGCATGGGGCAGAGAGGAAGCAATCTCGATCAGGTCCTTGCTCACGGACCTCCGAAATTGATCGCTGGAGGTAAGCACTTTCCGTTTATCATGATTGCACCGCAATGCCCGAATGACAGTCATAAGGGCAGGCGCAACGCCAAGTCGTTCTGGTGGCACCCCGAAGGACCCATAGACAAGGTAAAAAACATTCTCGATTTTGAGTCTGAGAGACTGGGAAACATCGATCCCGACCGCATTTATATTACTGGCCTGAGCATGGGAGGCTTTGGGACCTATCAGATCGTGGGCCGTTACCCGGACTACTTTGCTGCCGCCGCTCCGATATGCGGACACGGCAACCGTATCGAGGACAAGCAGGCCCTCCAAGAAGCCTTCGCCAAAGTTCCAGTCTGGGCCTTCCATGGAGACAGGGACAACGTAGTCCGCCTTGGTGAACAGCAGAAGACGATTAACCTTCTGAGGGAAGGTGGCGCAGATGTTAAATTTACGATATACCCCGGAGTCGGGCATGACTCATGGACCCGCACCTACGACGATCCCGCATTTTACCAGTGGCTACTCATGCAGAGAAAGGGACAGGTGAAGCGCAAGACCAAGCCTTAGGGCCCTTCGTAAGGAAGCTGCTTCATGGCACCCTCTTCCCAAACCGGGGCCACCACAACCGAGGCATTTCACTGGTTGCGGAAAAGCGAGCTCGCCGATTCTCAGGAACTTTACCGGCCTTCCTCGGGCAGAATTCTCCATTCATGGATACCTGCCGAGACGCCTGATTGCAGCCGAGCCTCCAACCTGATGCGGTCGGTCTCGAATGCCTTGAATGTGACCTCGTTGAACTGGTCTAGCTCGAGAGGATAAGTCCCTAGAGGCTCCGCCGGTTTCCAGTGTCCATGATGGCGATACAGGATTCGCCAGCTCTCGGGAACGCTGCAATCGCCCCCGTTGGCATACCAGTATACCTGCACGCCGGTGATCTGACGAGGTTTCTCAAATTCATACTGAACCCACTCGGCCTCCTTATCGTTAGGCCTCTTTCCCCCCTTCCAGTTCGCGGGGTCCTCCCACTCTCCTCCACCCTTGCCCGACCAAGTGTAAGAAGAGCTCTCGCGCTGCTGTTCAACAGGTAGCACGGTTTCTACTCTTGGAACCGGGACAGGTGGCATTGCGGGAGGGGTTTCCGGGCTGAGCCGTGGCGCGAACACGCTGAATTGCAATCTGGTGCCCACCAGATGAAACGTCCCCTGAAAATTCTGGCTCTTATCAAGACGGAAATCATTAGCGTCGACATCGACGAAACTAGCCCCCGTAAAATCGATCAGATTGTAACTTCTCCCGGCCTTCACCCCTCCACGGTCCTTGATCGTGATGACCACACTACGGTGCTTAGTTCCCCGGAATGTGCCTCCGGTAATTCGCAGGAGGTCGGCCTGCTCCCCAATTTCGAATTGCATGCGAGCTCCTTCCCTGAGCTCGAGTCCATCCCGAAACGTCAAAGTTCCAATTCCGTCTCCCGGATCAATTCTTCCCCCGGGGTTGACCAGAACAGGGGAAGAGCTCCCCCCAGTCCCGATGGCGCCGTTACCACTGAGAACCGCCCCATGATTCACCACCACGGTCGACTTCGGGCTGACTCCCGACCCCTTGGCGTTATTAACCAGAAGCACCCCGGAATTCACCATAGTGGCAGCACGATAAGCCCGGTTATTCCTCTGGTCCGGATCGTAGACCGTAGTGTAATCCGCAGTCAGCTCACACACTCCCGGTCCATTTTTGATAATTCCAGCACCATCGCACCACGTGTATGCACCCTGTATTTCCTGCACGAGTCCGTGGAAACTGAACTTCGCTCCCTCGGCTACGTCCACCACCATGTTGTAGGTTTCCGAGGGGGACCATCCCGTGGTGGTCCAGGTAGAGCCCGGAGCCCACGCGTGCCTGCCACCTTTGACCAAAATAGCAAGGTCACCACTTCCCTTCAAATTGCCTGAAAAGGTGTATCCGTGTTGCGAGTCAATCTGCATTGCGCTGATCGCATTTCGACTTTCCGGGTGATCAATGATTCCAGAAATAGTCACCGGCCCATTGAGCACGTCGGGAAAGAGTACAACCGCTTCCTGAGTGGGCTTACGAACATTCTGCCACGACATGACCGGAACGCTCGTGTCTCCAGAGGAAGAGGGCAGGAGGTCATCACAAAGGGCGGTAGCGATATGAGGATAGTAAAGATGAGAGGCACTGGGCTTATAGGACCGGAATATTTCAGCCCTCAGATAAGGCATCTGCTCTCCTTCATTACTGCCAGCATAAGAGGGCACTTCGTCAAGCCTGTCCCTCATCGCTGCCTCAAGGGTCAGCAGTGCCAGCGGTTCAGCAGAACACAAGTTCGCATGACGGTGAAGCGGACTGGGGGTAAACAGGCCCTGTTCAGGACGAAAATGAGCACGGAAGGCGTTGTTGGCGATTACTCTTCCGAGATCCAGATAGGCCATGTTGCGAGTCGCTTTGTAGAGCTCCACAAGTGGGAAAATGAAAAGGTAATTTTCCTCAGCGGTTCTTAGATTGAGCCGAGGATCCTCACCTGCCCAAGACCCGATATCTCCGAAGTTGTTTCCCCTGAACATTGCCCGCAGAGCCTCCCAGATCTCTTTATCGGCGCTTTGCGTGTAACAGATGGCGAAAGCCAGAATGTTCGTGGGAGTAGGCGACCATGGGATCCACGAGCTTTTAACCTCCTCTCCCGGGCTGGCATTCTTCGCATCACGATCGGCGAGATCCGTTCCGTCGAAAAGCATATTGCGCATCTCGTTGACCTCTGGCCTGTAGCAGTGCCTCGCGTAAGCCTTAAGGTGCTTGAGCATCGTTTCACGATAGTATCTCCCCTTGGGACCTAGCTCTTCACCCAGCCTTAGCATGGCAATTCCTCCACCATTCATCAGCCCCGCAGAGCCCGAAGTAATCAGGGCATATTCGGGGACGGGATCTTTTTCAGAACCGAAGTCTCTCAGGGATGTGTGATGCCATGGCGGGAGACCCGTATCGGGATGAGCACTCTCCGAGTAGCGGGCATAGAGTCTCTGAGCCCAGAATAACGGCCGATCATCATCATTTAGAAGACCCAGCTGAGCTCCTGCGTAAATGATGTCAGATCCCGAATCAAAGAAGGTCAGGTTCCCCTTGACGATGCCCACCACGGGCTCGGTGATGGGCTGGCTCCAGACGGTCTCTTCGTTCAATTGCTTCACGTAGCTTCCGTGGCGCGTAAAGTTCATGAAACCCCAGTCCTGTATATGGGAGTCCCAGTGCGCAGTCATCATGCGGCGGGCTGCCACGGGATCGGCATCCCAGAAAATCGGATAGAACGGGTAGTCCCGCTTCATCTCATGCCCACTCTTTCCAGCTGGCCAGTCATTGCCGTCCTGATCATCGGTATTCAAATTGATCCAGCGATGATGCCCCATATGCAAAAGGCCATTGGGCACCGAATAGTGCTTGAAGCAGTAGCGGAGGCTGTCCTTGTAGGCATCGCGGTAGCGCTCATCACCCGTCAGATTACTGATCCCTACGAGGAAACGCATGAGATTTCCCTGATAGGCGAGATTAGATGAGATTACCGGCTGAAAAGGCTGCTTTGAGCGGGGGCCCGGGCCACCAAGGCGATGGATATACATCTTCTCCGGCGCCTTCATCGTATTCACCTCGAGAGCATCAACGAATAGCGGGCTGTGTTTTTTCCCGTAGGTATCGCGACCATGACGAAGAACGGCCGCCGCGTAGCTCTGCAATCCTGCCATTCGCTCAGTATCGGGATCTTCCACCACCGCTGCGCCGGCTTGAACAGGGAAACATCCAACGAGAAAAAGTAGCGCGACATCCCGTCCGCATCTCCAGAAGCGAATTATCGATAGTGGTCTCTTCATGCCATCAGTGTTGAGAGAATGCAGCCACATGCTTTTCGCCGCAGTCCATGGAGGCTGAACCACTTTAAGCTAGGCTATGCGACGGCATGCTCTAAAGGACAAAAGGTCTCAGATTCAGGTCAGGGGGGTTTCAGTAAAAATGGAAATCTTACCATCCTCCGTCCTGCAGGATGCCTCCAGATCCTGATACTCCTTGGCTTTGTTGTACATCGTGAAATAGACAAATGGATCGTGAAGCACGCTTCGCTTGAGCCGCGCGTAAGGGTCTCCTCGCTGAGACATCATAAGAGAGAGATGAACCTTGTGCTTTTTCTCATACAGGTAGGCTAACCCCTTCAGGAGCTTAGCCACGTCACTCACTTCTCCTACGAAATGAATTGGCCATAAGATTCGTTCCGTAATCTTCAAGGAGGAAATCAACTTGAACAACCCCCTAGGTTCCTCAAGAGTCAGGTTAAAATAATCTCCCCAGTTGATGGCCAGAGCAGCAGCGAGAATTTCACCATTCTTCCCCTGTAGCATGTAGATCCCGCTCGTGGTGCTGTAGGCTCGCACTCTCTCAAACATCTCTTTGAAAGAATCATACGTGGCATACTGATTGAGGAGGAACATGTCTCTCCTCTCGAGAAGCTTCTTATGGAAGTTCCTTATTCGGGCATCGTCCTCAGAGATGTCCACCAGTCTCTTGCTCCATTTCCTGCTCCGGAAGAGACGGTTGATCTTGATGTAGGAATCCACCGGGAACTGATTATATCCTTTCTTAAACACCCGGGAGAGTGTCTCCATGGATCGCTGCATCCCCCGGTTGTCCTTTCCGAAGTTGGCGTATCC
>MDTD01012293.1_pt1 | contig 20203 bp, 15 predicted proteins | sample 811221 | NCBI WGS metagenome assembly MDTD01 (sample SAMN05326646, study PRJNA326480) | marine metagenome | isolation source: seawater | place: Pacific Ocean: South West | collected 2011
GCTGCATCAGGTGTATTAGATCTTCTTTGCTTAGATGTAAATTTTTTAATATTTTTTTCTTCAAACTTTCTTGTTTGATTAAAGAGCATGTAGTTTTTAGTGTACCAGTCTATATTCATTGCAATTGGCATAGTAATGTTATTACCATGATGAAGATTATATATTATAAAACTATTTTGATTTACTCCTATCTCAAATTTCTTCTCAAAATTCTTAAGTTTTTTAGTTGATTTTAATCTTTTATTTTTAGAAAAAGAATTACTTAGACTAACTGATTTATCTGAAATCTGATATTGATAATCAATAGATTTTAAAGATTTATAAAATTTTTCATCATCAAATGGATGCTCAATCGATGGAAGAATTTTCCAATATTTTGATAATGAGTATTCAATTGATATGTAATTAATTTCTTTAGATATTATAAAACCCAAAAAAATAAAAAAATAATATATTTTTTTATAATAATACATAAATGATTTTTAATAATTATTGAAACAGTTTATTAAGATCAAATAATAAAGTTAAATTTTTAATAGCCTTAGCTCTGTGAGAAATTTTTTTCTTTTCATTCATATCCATTTCAGCAAATGTTTTATCAAATCTTTCAACCTTAAAAATTGAATCATATCCAAAACCATTACTTCCCTTCGGTTTTTTTGTTATAATTCCTTTTACGCTCCCTTCTGCAACAAGTTCCAAATCTTTACTAACATAAGTAACCACTGTTTTAAAAGTTGCTTCTCTAAGAGATTTATCAAAATCTGACATATTTTTAAGCAATTTATTTACATTATCTAAATAAGAGCAATTTTCTCCTGCATATCTAGCAGAAAAAATACCTGGCTCACCATTAAGAGAACTAACAAATAAACCTGTATCATCTGATATTGTTGGAATTTTTGTTATTTGATATACTAATCTAGATTTGATAAAAGCATTTTCTTCGAGTGTTTCTCCATCTTCAATAATTTCACCAATATGTGGAAAATCTTTTAAAGTCATCAATTCTAAATTGGGATTTTTTAATGATTTTTGGAGTTCTTTACATTTATCTTGATTATGAGTAGCTAAAATTATTTTCATTAGAAAAATTATTTGTTTAAATTAGTCAGCTTAATTTAAGGTTTATTGCTTTTTAAATGTAATATTATTTGGTCGGATAGCTCAGTTGGTAGAGCAGAGGACTGAAAATCCTCGTGTCGGCGGTTCGATTCCGTCTCCGACCACTTAAAACCCCTTCAGAAATGAAGGGGTTTTTTGTTTACATAATATTTTCAACTATTTCAATTTCGTGAGGTAATTTGGCTCTAGGAATAAATTCTAGACAATATTCAATAATTTCATCTTTACTAATTTTATTTTTTAAACAAACATACGCTACAATTTTATCTCCAATTGTATCGTCTCTAATAACCTGTATATGAACATCTAAGATATTTTTATTTGAGAGTAATATACTGTTAATTTGGCTTATACTTATATTCTCTCCACCTGATATTACCATATCGTCAATTCTTCCTTTTAGAAATAAAAATCTTTTATCAAAATATCCAATATCACATGTTGCTATAGTGTTGCTTGTTGGCTTGCCATCAATCTTATAAGGTGTAACTGATGGTCCATTAATAGATATTAATGAATTTTCTATAGAAATTTTAGTATCGCAAAAGGGTTTACCAACTGAATTAATCATTTTTGGATATTTATTAATCCAAAATCCACATATACCTGAAGATGTTTCAGTCATTCCATAAACTTTATATGTTGGTACATTTTTTTTTAACAATTCATTTAACAAAACAATTGACGCAGCATCTCCTCCCATTATAATACCTTTGAAAGTCTTTGGGAATGGACGACCTGCCCTCTGATTCAATAATCTTCTTACCATACTTGGGACTAATGATACATAATTAGCACCTTGATCAATTATAAAATTGATTTTTTGAGAACTAAATTTATCTAAAATAATTGTTTCAAAACCAATTAATTGGGAACGCATAATGACAGATAATCCTCCAATATGATTTAATGGTAGGCATTGAATGTATTTATCATTTTTAGAAAATTTTATTTCTTTAGACCATTGTTTAATGCTTGATTTAAAATTATTGTATGTTAATGATATTAATTTAGGAATTCCAGTTGAACCAGATGTTAAATGCATTGATTGGATAGTATTATTATCTTTTATAATATTGTCGAACTCTAAATTTTTACATCCACCATAACTTGCGCTCATTTCTTGTACGTAAAAAGTTTGTATTTTTGATATTTTTTTAATTTGTGGTTTTCTTGTCCACTCCGAAATTAAAAATTTAATTTTATGTTTTTGTAATAAATTTTGAAGTTCTAGTGTAGTAATATCAGCAGGCAAAATTACTGGGATTATCTTTAACTGTAAACAAGAAAAATAAATTTCTAATATGTCAATTTGATTGGTTAAAAAGATACCAATTACTTTTTGATCTATTAATCCAAGGTTTGTTAAAATCCTAGATTTTGAAGACACATTATAATAAAATTCAGAGAAAGTTATTTTAAAATCATTATAATTAATGAACGTATTATCTGGAAAATATTCGTTTGAAAAATTAATATATTGACTATTCATTAAATACCAATACCAGGTTTATCAAATATTCTAATATTTCCATCATTTATTTTAGGAAAATGATGATTTTCGTGATTATAAATTTTTTCCATCGCTAAACCACATGTAGCGGTCATTTCTGAAACTGCAACTAAATGCATTGTAGAGAATCTCCCAATGCTACCTTCTAAAGAACAAGTAATGATTGGAATTTTGTTATAATCATTTATTATTTTTATGGCTTCTTGAATTTTATTAAAACTACCAATAGATTGAGGTTTGAGGATGAACACATCAGCTACATTTTTTTGCAATAATTTTTTTATTGAATCTAAATCTGTTACTGATTCATCAAGTGCTATTGGTATTTCTGTGTGATATCTCAGTTCTTCAATATCTTCAATATTATTTCTGCTAATTGGCTGTTCAATATATTTAATATTATATTTTGCAACTTCCTTAAAAAATCTAATTGCTTTATTTATATCATAGCTCTGATTTAAATCTATAACTAATGAACAGTTACTATATTTCTGAGATATGCCTTTTATTAAACTTAATTCATCAAATAAATTTCTAAAACCACATTTGATTTTAATTGTATCATATTTTTCTAAATCAGTCAAATTATATATACCATTAGATTTAACTGACAATAAGGAATTTTCATTTAAAAATCTGCTCATTGATATTTTATGTCTTTTAGATAATATATCATAAATTGCAGTTTGAATAGCAAATGTTGCAGAAGGAACATCTATACTGTGAACTTCAGATAATATTATTAATTCTTCAAGTTCCACACTACCAATTTCAGTAAGCGCCAATTTAAAACCTTCCAAAGCATAACCTGCTTCAATAATTGTTTCGTTATTAAATTGAGGTAATGGTGAAGCCTCGCCTAAACCTTTATTTCCTAAGTCGTCTTCAATAACTAGAGTCCAACTTTCCCTGTAATTGTGACTATAAGATGAAGATTTTAAAATATTTTTCATTTGATATTTATTGAATTCTAGCTTTATGTTTTTTATTTTCATAGTATAATCCCTAAAAAAAGTAATGCTGAAAATAAACGAATTAAAAGAGCTGTTCTTGAAAGAACTTTATTTAAACTTTTACCTTTCATTTTATGAATGTCTGCTATTAGTTGAAAAACTACAGGTAAACTTAGAAATACTAAAAATAATTCAAGTTGATTCTGGAAAGAATTTGAAAGAGATAATAAAAAAACTGATATAAATGGCAAAATTATCATTAAATCAAATATAAATTTAATTTTATTTATACCAAACCTTACAGCTAAAGTTTTTTTACCAACTTTTTTATCAGCATTTATATCACGAATATTATTAACGCAGAGAATTGCAACTGCAATAAAACCTATAGATGATCCAATAAGTAAAGCATCGAAGTCAAATAAAAAACCAGATTGCAAATAATAAGTACCCGGTACTGCAATGATTCCAAAAAAAATAAATACAAAAATATCACCAAGTCCATTATATGCGAGCGGGTAAGGACCGGCTGTATAACAATAACCTGAAATTAGTGATAGTATTCCAATTATTAAAATAGGGTAACCACCAATATAAACTAAATAAATACCAATTATCAGTGCTATTAAAAAAGAAATATAAGCGCCAATCTTCACTTGTTCTGCAGATATCAATCCCGATTGTGTTGCTCTTAACGGACCCAGCCTTTCATCTGTGTCAGCTCCATTAATAAAATCAAATAAATCGTTAATTAAATTAGTACCTATTTGTATGAATATTGATGAAATAAGGGTAAGAAAAGCAACAAAATAACTTGAAATATTATCGTTGTGTATTGCTAAAGCAGTGCCAAGCATTACGGGTGCTATTGAAACTATTAATGTATTTGGCCGACATGCTATCCACCAAGCATAAATATTCATATTATTTAAGGTAATCTAGGAAATTTTTTAAAATTTGGTTTACGCTTTTCTTTGAAAGCATCTCTGCCCTCTTGAGCTTCATCGCTCATATAAAAGAGCATTGTTGCATCTCCGGCTAGCTGTTGCAGGCCAGATTGACCATCACAATCTGCATTTAGAGCTGCTTTTAATATTCTTATGGCCATTGGTGATTTTTCAAGTATTTCATTACAAAGTTTTACAGTTGTTAATTCTAAATCATTATATTTTACAACGTCATTAACTAAACCCCATTCTAAAGCTTTCTTTGCATCATAAAAACGACATGTAAACCACATCTCTCTTGCTCTTTTTTGTCCAATTATTCTTGCCATATATGAAGCACCCCATCCACCATCAAAAGAGCCAACATTTGGTCCTGTTTGACCAAATTTCGCATTTTCAGCAGCTATTGTTAAATCACACATCATGTGTAAAACATGACCACCTCCAACTGCATAGCCTGCAACCATAGCAATGACTGGTTTTGGAATAGTTCTTATCTGTCTTTGAACATCTAGTATATTAAGTCTCTGAACTCCATCATCTCCAACGTAACCTTTATCCCCCCTAATTTTTTGATCTCCTCCAGAACAAAATGCATGTTCTCCTTCACCAGTTAAAATGATAACTCCAACATTCTGATTTTCTCTCGCTAAAGTAAAAGCTTCTTTAAGTTCAAAAACAGTTTGAGGTCTAAAAGCATTTCTAACCTCTGGTCTATTTATGGTAATTTTTGCTATGCCTTCTGCGTTATCAAATCCAATTTCAAACTTGATATCTTTGTAATGTTTAATATTTTTCCAATTAATAGACATAGTATTATGATAAGAATTTTTGATTCATTATTTTCATATATATTTTATACTATAAATATAATAATAAAGTGATAAAAATATTAATGATTAAATATAATTTACCTCAGTTAATATGTTATTTTACAATTAACCCAAAAATAAACTTTAGAATATTAATTGATTATGTCAATTCTTAAAATTAATAAACAATCAAAGAAAAGTAGTGCGAGAACAGGTGTTTTAAAAACAAATCATGGTGAGATTGAGACACCCTTTTTCATGCCCATTGCAACATATGGAGCTGTAAAAACCCAATCATCAGAAGATATAAAAAACTTACCAAGTAAAATACTTCTCAGTAATACTTATCATCTTTATATAAGACCTGGTACTGAGATTCTAACTAAAGCCGGTGGATTACATAAATTCATGAATTGGAATGGTCTAATTTTAACTGATTCTGGCGGGTACCAGGTTTATAGTCTTAAAGGTATGAGAAAAATTGATAATGACGGTGTTATTTTTCAATCACATTTAGATGGATCAAAACATAAATTTACGCCTGAAAAAGTTGTGGATATTCAAAGAGTTATTGGCTCAGACATAATGATGATGCTTGATGTTTGCCCTGCAGGTGATGCAAGTAAAAAAGAATGGATAGATGCATTAGAATTAACAACCAAATGGGCTTCAAGAGCAAAAAATCATTTTGATAAAACAAATAATTTATATGGACATAATCAAGTAATATCTCCGATTGTTCAAGGTGGGACAGATTTAGAACTTAGAGAAAAATCAGCTAATGAATTAATGAAATTAAATTGTGATATGTATGCAATAGGAGGATTAGCTGTAGGAGAACCAAAAGAAGAAATGATAAAAGTAGTAAAGTTTTTAGATGGAATTCTTCCATATGAAAAGCCTAGATATTTAATGGGGGTTGGAACACCCTCTGATTTAGTTGAGAGTGTGATGAATGGTGTAGACATGTTTGATTGTGTCTTACCCACAAGAAATGCAAGAAACAGTCAACTATTTAATTTTGATGGGAAAATTAATATTCGTAATTCAAAATATTCTGATGATATGTCTCCAATTAGCAATGGTGAATTTTGCAATGTGTCAAATCAATATACAAAAGCATATCTTCATCATCTTTTTAAAACTAATGAAATATTAGGCTTAAGAATTGCAACTGAACATAATTTGAAATTTTATATGCACCTAATGAATGAAATACGAAATGAAATAAATAATGATACTTTTGAAAATTGGGCTGAATCATTTTTATTAAGGTATAATAAATGAATAATATTATAGTAAGAGTTATTGATTGTCATATTGTTTTTATGAACGATTCAAAATTTGAATTTTTAATGTTAAAAAGGTCTGATAATAAAATCTATCCAAGAATATGGCAAGGTGTAACAGGTAAAATAAAAAAATATGAAGTTCCAAAACATGCAGCTATAAGAGAATTAAAAGAAGAAACTGGCTTAAAACCTGAAAATCTATGGACTGTTGATACAGTTAATTATTTTTATGATGCAAAAAATAATACAATGAATTTAATACCAGTGTTTGGAGTGCAAGTTTTAAGTAAAAATGTGGTTTTATCAAATGAACATTCGGAATATAAGTGGTGTAATTTCAATGATGCTATTAACTTATTAACATGGGAGCAGCAAAAAAAAGGCCTTCAAGTATTTAATGATATGTTGAAAAAAAATGATAAAAGAATTAAAATTTTAAAATTAGAATTATGAAAAAAACAAATTCAGATATTAAACTAAAAAAATTTTATGGTGATAAATCTAAAAGTTATCCTGGTAATTACCCATACAAACATGGTATATATGAAAATATGTACATTGACAGATTATGGACGATGCGTCAATATTCTGGTTTTAGTTCAACAATAGAAAGCAATAAAAGATATCACTATTTATTAAGCCAAGGTGTTAAAGGTCTATCAGTAGCTTTTGACTTGCCTACTCAAACAGGATATGATTCAGATAACGAAATATCATTTGGTGAAGTAGGCAAGGTTGGAGTACCAATAAGCAGCATAGATGATATGCGCTCTTTATTAAATGATATACCGCTTGATAAAGTGTCTGTATCCATGACTATTAATTCTACTGCAGCTATATTATTAGCCTTTTATATTGCTATTGCAGATGAAAGAAAAATTGACAGAAAAAAGTTAAAAGGCACAATTCAAAATGATATTTTGAAAGAGTATATAGCTAGAGGTACATATATATACCCTCCCAAACAAAGCATGAGAATTGTAACTGATATTTTTGATTTTTGTAGTAAAAATCTACCAAATTGGAATACTATATCTGTTTCAGGATATCATATTCGAGAAGCTGGTTCAACAGCTGTTCAAGAATTAGCATTTACTTTTTCAAATGCGATTGCTTATATTGAATCAGCAATTAAAAATGGACTTAATGTTGATGATTTTGCATCTAGAATTAGCTTCTTTTTTAATAGCCATAATCATTTTTTTGAAGAAATTTCAAAATTTAGAGCAGCAAGAAAAATTTGGGCCAATATTATGAAAAGAAGATTCAATGCAAAGAATGAAAAATCTATGCTTTGTAGGTTTCATACACAAACGGCTGGTTCAACTTTAGCTGCCCAAGAAATAGATAATAATATTGTACGTACAACTCTTCAAGCCTCTGCAGCTGTTTTGGGAGGAACCCAATCACTACATACAAATAGTAGAGATGAAGCATTAGCGCTACCAAGTGAAGATTCAGCATTAGTTGCTTTGAGAACTCAACAGATTATTGCTTTTGAATCAGGTATACCTGATGTAGTAGATCCTTTAGCTGGATCTTATTATGTTGAGGAACTAACTAATATTATTGAAAATAAAGTTTTAGAATTAATTGCCAAAATTGATTCTTTAGGGGGTTCAGTAAGTGCTATTGAAAAGAACTTCCAGCAAAACGAAATTGCAGAAAGTGCTTATGAATATCAGAAAGATTTTGATAATTTAAATAAAATTCAAATTGGTGTTAATAAATATAAGACGGAAAAAAAATCACACTATCAAATTCATAAAATTAATTTAAAATCAGTAGAAAATCAGATAAATAATCTTCAAAAGTTCAAACAAAATAGAAATCAAATTAAAGTAAATGAAAAAATTAGTAATTTAATTAAAGTTGCAGAAAGTAATGATAATTTGATGCCACATATTATTGATGCAGTTAAATCAAACTTGACGATTGGTGAAATATCTGATGCGCTCAGAAAAGTTTTTGGTGAGCACAAAGGTTAAATATGTTTTTGAATGAGATATTCAATGAGCATTTAGAAATTAAAAAATTTAAAATAGATTTAAAGTACTTAAGCAAGGTTGACTCAACAAATAAAGAATCTTGGAAATATTATAACGTAAAAGAAAATGATTTATTAGTATTATTAACAAAAAATCAAACAAATGGAAAAGGTCGTAGGGGAAATACCTGGTATTCAACGAAAAATAAAAGCCTTACATTTTCAATTAAGAAAGAATATAATACGCAACTTGATATATTAATTTCATATAAAATTGGTCTTAGTATTATCGAAGCCATTGAAAATTTATGTGATTTACGATGTAAACTAAAATGGCCTAATGATATAATTTATAATAATAAAAAATTAGGTGGGATATTAATAGAAAAAAAAGATAATAATTTGGTTATTGGAGTTGGTATTAATGTCAATGAAAATGAAGAAAATTTAAATTTTGAAATTAACAAAAATATTACTTCTCTAAAAATAAACACAAATTCAATTGTCGTACTTGAAAATTTATTAGCAAATATTCTAAATAATTTTGAATTTAATTATTTTAATCTATCAGATTCAGAAATTTTAGAATATTGGAATAGAAAATGTGCTCACATCAATAAAAAAATAAAATTTCATAGAAATAAAAGTCTAATTTCAGGTGTTTTTAAAGGTTTAAATAGTGATGGGCAAGCAATCATTGAAATGAAAAATAAAATTCATTATCTTGGAGGGGGTTTAATAAATTTATGAAGCTTCTTATAGATATTGGTAATACAAATACAGTTTACTGTATTTATAATAAAAGTAAATGTATTTTTAAAAAAAGATTTGAAAATCATGATGAAATTAAAAATACACTTAGCGAAATATATGATTTTAATATAAAAGCAGTAGGCATAGCGTCAGTTGTACCCCATAGCACCCGATTTAATTCTGAATTACTACTAAATCATCTAAACATAAAACCTTTCATAATTAATTGGAAAAATTCAAATATTAATTTTGATGTTGATGAAATAAGCGAAGTTGGGGTGGATAGAATTTGTAATGCTAAAGCTGCTATAAATAAAACAGGTGATAATTGTATTGTTATTGATTTTGGAACAGCAACAACCTATGATGTAATTGATAAAAATAGTACTTTTTTGGGAGGTGCAATAGCTCCAGGGATAAAAGTTTCTGCTCTGAACTTAATTAACAAAGCTGCACTACTTGAAAATACAGTTTTAGAATTTCCTGAAAAATATATATCAAAAAATACTCAAACAAACATTCAATCAGGAGTGATGTTCGGAGCAATACATTCAATAGAAGGTATGATTAAGAATATTAAAGATGAAATTGAATTTGATTCAAAAATTATTTTGACGGGAGGTTTTAGTAATTTAATTTCTCCGAGATTAACTTTTAAACATACAGTTGAACCAAATTTAACAATGGATGGTATTAATTTAATACTAGAAGAAAATAGTAATGGATGATATATTAAAAATATATACTGATGGAGCGTGCAGAGGTAATCCTGGCAAAGGTGGTTGGGGTGCAATTTTAATATTCAAAGATAACATTAAAGAGATTAAAGGTTATAATGAGTATACCACAAATAATATAATGGAATTAACAGCAGTGATAGAAGCGCTCAAAAATCTTAACCGACCTTGTGAAATTACTATCACAACAGATTCTAGTTATGTTAAAAATGGAATTGAGCTATGGATCAAAAAATGGAAATTAAATGGATGGAAAACAGCAAATAAAAAAAATGTTAAGAATAAAAGCTTATGGATTGAATTAGATGAATTAACTAATGCACATTTAATAAAATGGGAATGGATAAAAGGGCATTCTGGTCATCCACAAAATGAGAGAGCAGATCAATTAGCAAATGATGCAATTGATGAAAATCAATAATGTGAGTTAAAACACAATATTATTTTTAATTTTTAATTAATTTAAATTAGGTAGTGATTCTGATGAATTACTGGAGGGATACCTAGGAATATTGGGGGATTTAAATAAATCCCCCAATTTTTTTTATTTATATAGTCCAGATTTTATTGGATATGAAATAAATCTGCAATCTAATTTACCATTTTTCAAAGGTAACTTAAACTTGGATTGTAAACCAATAGATTTTACAGCTTCTAAGTTTGAAGAAAACACAAAACAATTATAACCGTGACAATTATTTTTAAAAGTATCTCCAATCATTTTATAAAATTCGTTCAATTTTTCTATCTCAAATTCTAATCTTTCACCATAAGGTGGATTAATAATAATAGTTCCATTACTTTCTAAAGGTTTAAATTTTTTAAAATCTAATTTCTGTATCTTAATTTTTGAGTCAAGATTAATAGTTTTTATACTTGATAAGGCTATAGCAACATTGTTAAAAGCCAAATCATAGCCAAAAATTTTTACATTTTTATTTAAAGAAATTTTACTTTTGGCATTTTTAACTACTTTATCATAAATGTTTTTATCATAATTATTCCAATTTTTAAAACTGTAATCTTTTCTCAATAATCCTGGAGCAATATTATACGCCATTAATGCTGCCTCAATTGGAAGTGTTCCAGAGCCACACATTGGATCATAAAAAGGTGATTCTTTATTCCAATCAGATAACATAATTAGTCCAGCCGCTAAAGACTCATTAAGCATGGCTCTATGAATCTTATTTCTATACCCTCTCTTATGCATTGAAACACCAGTGCTATCCAGATATATGGTTATCTTATTTTCTTTTATGTGAACTGAAAAAATAATGTTAGGGTTTTGTTTGTCTACTGAGGGTCTTATAAGTTTAGTTTTTTTTATTTTATCAACAATAGCATCTTTTAATTTCAAAGTCGTGTAATTATTATTTTTAAAAAAATTAGATTTACCTTTTAATTTAATTAAAAAGGTTTGGTTCGTATTAATTATTGAATTCCAATCAAAATCATATGCAAAATCATATAATTCTTCATTGGTGGTTGCATTAAATTCAAATAGTTTTACAAGCAAATGCATACCTAATCTTGAATGCATATTTACTGAATAAATACTTTTTAAATCTGCATCAAATTTTATTCCACCTCTATCAATTTTAGAATTTTTAATTATTGGAAGTACATCAATTTTTGCTTGTTCTTCTAAACCTCTAGGACAAGTAAGGAAGCACTCATACATAATTTATTTAAGTAATGTTACTTTTTGAATGATATTCGAATTATTAAATGAGTAATTAATAAAATATATACCATTTGTATAATCAACAGGGTTCCAAAAAAATGAATAAAATCCTGGGGATTGGTACGATTCAAATAAATTCTCTATAAGTGATCCTTTTATATCGTAAACATCAACTTTAATATTACCTCCATTTTTTAACTCCCACGATAAAGTGGTGGAAGGATTAAATGGATTAGGATATGAGTCTAAAACGTTAAATGAATTTGGAATATAATCATCAGAAAATAGACTATTATTTACACTAATTGAAATTGTATCTTTGATTTCATATGATGTACCAAAAGAAGACCCTGTGTAAGACAGTTCGTTTGATAAGAAATTTAATTCTAATTCATAATCACCACTTGGAGCAGTCTCATTAATGAAAATTTCAAAATTATTTGAATCATTAATAAATACTTCTCCAGCTAAAATATTTGAAATTTGTTGAGTTTGTGAATCTGGATTAACCACTATCAAATTTGATAGACTCTCTAAAGTTATATCAGGAGACAAAGCTTCTCCCCAATCAGAATCATTTAATATTACTGTAGATAAATTTAAGGTTTCACCTGCATCGATTATGTTGTCTGAATTACCTTCTGTTATTTGGTAATCAACAGCAATAACATCAATTTTTGGAAATAACGGTGTAACTATTGATCTAAAAGCATCCACTCTTCCAGTTCCCAATTTTCCATTCAAATAATTTTCGTTATTAACATTATAAACTCTAGGATCTGCTGTTGCCATAATCATAGTTTCAAGCTGTTCATTACCCCAAGTTGGGTTATATGCACTAAGTAAACCAATACAGCTAGCTGCTAAAGGAGAAGCCATTGAAGTACCATTCCAGCTTTGATAGGCATTAGTACTTGTGCCATTTTGATTAGTAGAGCTCATTATACCCTCACCTGGGGACCCTAAATCTACAGTTTCATGATATGTTGCCCAATGATTCCATCTATCATTTGTACCTAAGGCTGTAACCGAAATAACATCTTTGTAACTTGATGGATAATGTGCAGCGTCTTCTTCGCCTCCATTACCATTCCCAGCCGCTGCCACAATAACTGCATTGTACTGATTGTGAGCAACATCTATAGTTGCATTTTCAAGTACACTATAACTGTATCCACCCCAACTACAATTTATTATTGAAAATCCTCTTTCAGATCTGTAGTAACCAGCTTTAGCAGCATATAAAATTCCATCATAACCATCTGTTATATAATCAGATTCTCCATCTGTAGAACTTTTAACACACATAATACTACTATTGAAAGCAACTGATGCTATACCAAGATTATTATCTGTTGAAGCTGCTAATAATCCTGCAACATGTGTTCCATGTGAACCTGTACCAGTTGGAGTAGGATTGTTATCATTAGATGTTCCATTACCTGCTGGATCCCATCCAATTAAATCATCAACGAAAGTTAATGCGTTGCCATCCCAATTATCATCATCAATATTATTTAAGTCTCCTGGATCGAAAACCCATTGTCCTCCAATGTATTCAAGTGTTCTCCCATCGCCATCTGCGTCTTCTCCTAAATTTTGCCACACATTATTGACTAAATCTGTATGATTCCAATCAACACCAGTATCAACAGACGCAAGCAAAACATCTTTTGAGCCGGGTTGTTCTATTGGTAAATTCCAAAAATCCCATGCATGGTCTGCTTGAACTTGAGTTAAAAACCATTGCTGATTATATCTCACATCATTTGGCTGATATAGAGGTCTTCTTTTATTTTCATATTCAACATGTAATACATCATTTAATAGTTCAATTTCACTTTTTAAAGAATTAAGGTTAAATCTATTTAATTCATTTATTGTAATTTCGTAAATCTTATTTAATTGAATGTCACCACTTATATCTTCATCACTTGCGGCAGTTAACCATTTTGATATTTTGTAATCACCATATTTAGATAAAATATTGATTAAATCATTATTCAATCCTTTTTGTAATTTACCATCATTATTTAACTCTAAATCTGGAAAATTTTTATCCAAACATATTAGTAGTTTATTATCATAAGTATCGCTACAAAAAGTAACTGAAAAAATTGTAAAAAGTAAAAAACGTAATAACATAACTAAATTAACTCCCTCGGTTTTATCGCTCATTAAAGAACGGAATGTAATATATTTAAAATTGATATCTTAGTCATTTTAAGAATTTAATATTATACCCACCAATATTACTGCATCTAATATATTAATTTCATTATCTTGATTAATATCAGCTTCATTATTTGGATTTGCATTACCAATCAAAATATTTATTAGCAATACAATGTCCTGAACATTAATTTGGCCATCTATATTTACATCTCCAATTGAAGACTGATAGCCAACTTGAACGCTGATTGGAATTATTATTGGTCCAGTAGCATTCGACTCAAGATGAATGTATGTTTCATAAAATCCATCATCCATCAAATATCCATCGACTTGTAAATTATGAACGTAATTACTACTATCATCTAATGTGTTTTCTATAATGTCTTGAGTATCTATACTAAACCAATCTGGAGACTGTTTAAATGATAATCTTAGATTATTTTGCATGTAATTTGTATTAAATACAACCTGATGACCAATTTGTCCAAACTGATTCTGAATTCCAATAGTAGCACTTGATAATTCTCCATCCATACTTCTATAATTGATATCAATTAATCCAGATTTATAAAGAACTATTTGAAAATTATATGGATCATTTTCTCCCCAATGTACAACATTATCATACCAAATTACACATTTTGAATTATCAGTGTAATACATAACGTTACCACTCATCCCTAGACTATTTTCAGAATTTATTGGATTTAAATCATCCCAAAATGCCATGATTGAACCCAATGGGGCATTTTCAGATGGAATTGATATATTCTCCCATTCATCATTATCATCTAAAAATCCTATCCACCCGTTTGGATTAATAATGAGTGAGGTATATTCTTCATTATAAAATGGAAAATCGAAATTTATAGGAAATGAATTTGACGCAACATCATTATCATCAAATTCTACAATAGTACCTATATCGCTTATGTCAATCCAATAAAAATCATAGTTAGAATTATTTTTTGAATCAATCCAATAGTAACTACTCAAATCAGGGTAACTCCCTAAACTTGAAAATGGTGAATTATATATTGAATAAGATAATGTAGACTCTTGTTCTCCATTATTGTATATACTAAAGTATGAATTTTCAATTTCATTATCCATAATTAAAATATTATCATTTGATATTTCATATGCTAAATTTGGATCAGGGAGATCATTTTCAGATGAACCATCAATTACTTGAATACCTGTGTCATTTGGATCTAGCCAATCTTTTAAACCTAATGTCCATGATTTAGAAAATTTTCCAAAGTAATCATTTATAGGATTTTGACAATCTGATTCACCTCCATGTAATTGTCCAACAATATGAAAATTTTCATTAAAAAGTGGTGCTCCATATGAACCTGGTTCAGTAATACCTGAGTGCCAATTTGTTATTCTCCAATGGCTATTGTCATTAAAAAACCATCCATCAGAAATAGCATTGCCATTATGATAAGATATTTTCTTTATATCTCCAACTGGATGGTGAATAGATACGCAGTTTGAAGGAACAATTTCTCTTGCATCCCAACCTGCATAATATACATTATAAGAATTTGGAGGGGTTTCAGAAAGCTTAAGAAGTGCGAAATCAGATACCGCATTATTTTCGAGTAAAACTGAACCAGAAGTTGTGTTTGAAATAACACCATCTTGATTTTGGCACGTAAGACTCTCATAATTAAACATAAAAATCCAATCTTCATGACCTCCTAAGCAATTTTGAGATGTTAAGAAGTAGGGTTCATAATCTTGGTTGACATTATTAATCATAGTACCACTACAAAGTCTAGTTCCACCATCAGTAATTGTCATAACAACGGAATTTTTTTCGTCAATCCATTGTTGTGCAGCTGCACAATTTACATTATTATGACAAGATTGAGAATCATCATAACCTCTATTATTAAAATTTCTATATCCATGTATTATATTAGAAATATTAATTTTTGAATTATTAGAGATATTAAATGGTTCATAAAATTCTATTATTACGGTATCAGAAAAAATGGGGGCAGTTGAAAATCTTTGGCTTGATTTATTGTTTAAATGTGTAAAAGCACCAAGGATATTTGAGTATGAATCATCGTATAAAAATAATTCTGAATTTTTAGAAATCTGAAAACTATTAAAAATAAAATTTAAAGATAAAGCATCTTCAGAAATGATTTTTAGCCTATAAACTTTATCACCATTTTCTAATATTTGCATATTAGCTTTATCAAAAAAATTTATATCAACAGATATATTGTGACCAAACTTATATGGTTTTCCATTTTCATGATCTATTTTATCTTGGTGTTGAATTAAATTGTAATCAAAAGATTGAGTATGATATTCATAAATGTTATCATCTAATGATAAATGAATTGATTTGGGATAAGATTCAATACTTATCTGCATATACCCAAAAGATGTAATTGATAGTAAAAGTAATATTGAAATATAAGTTTTCATAATTAATTAGTTTTAAGTGTTTTAATATATCAATAGATAATGTATAAATATTGATAATTTTTTATTACAAAATGTAATTAATTTTTTAAATTAGAATTGATGAAGAATATAATATTAACAATCGTTTTAATTGGTTTCACTTTTAGTCAAGACTGGAATTACACAGCTGACGTCCTTGAAAAAAAAATAGAAAATGATGTAGAAGTTCGGATTTTTAAATCTAAAAATCTCAATGAACAAAATGTAATAATTGAAAGAGATACTATATCAATTTTCACTTATCAAGCAAAACAATATATAAAAAAAAATGAATTACATTTCATTGGTCCAGTATTAATGGTTAATGGCTCAGATAGTTTGAAATGTAATAATATGATTTATTGGTATGATAAAGATTCTTTGCAAGCTTCAGGTAAAGTTAATTTTAAATTCAAAAATTCTTTATTAAAATCAGACTCATTAAAATATATGCAGACCAATGGTTTTAGAGGTTATTCATTTGAAACTTCAGGTAATTCCATTTTAAATGATTCTGTTTATAATATTTCAGCACATAATATAATTTATAATGATATTGAACAAAGAATGGCTTTAAAATCTAATGCTTCAGTAAAATCTAATAATCAAGGAGTTAGTGGTAAAAATATTATTTTAGAATTTAAAGACTCATTAATTAGCAATATTGACATAACTGAAAATGGATATATTTTTAACAATCACTTTGCTTTAGCTAATGATACAAATTATCAATTATTTAAAGATGAAATGTTCGGAAATAATATCAGTATAAAATTGATAGATAACAAATTAAATGAAGTTAAAATTAAAGGCATGGCGGAAAGTGACTATTTTGTTGTTAACAGTAATAAGTTTCTAACTGGGCAAAATAAGGCTACTGGAGACACAATAAATTTAAATTACAATGACGGAGATTTGTCTTTTGTGAACATTAAAGGTGATGCTAGAGGAATTTTTTATCCAGAAAAAGGGCAAACAAAAATTGATACCACTCTTAAATATAAAGCAGATATTGTTTTATATAATATTTTAGAACAAGAAACTACTTTAAATGATGATGTGGAAATTGAATATCAAGGAACAAAACTAACATCAACTAATGTATTAATTGATTGGGAAACAAATCACCTTTATGCTGAATCTGATCAAAATGATTCACAAATATCAAGCAATAGTCAAAAACCAATAATTGGTAAAAAGTTAGAATTTGATCTTATACAAAAAAAAGGTGTTATTACTTTGGGTGAAACTAGTGTAGGTGATGGGATATATAAATCAGAGACAATTTTTAGACAAGAACCAAATATTTATCACATGAATCAAAGTCTTTATACTACATGTGATCATGAAGAACCTCATTATTATTTTAAAACCCCAAAAATGAAAATGCTTCAAGGAGAAAGAATTATTGCTAAACCTTTAATTCTTTTCATATATGATATACCTGTGTTAGGTCTGCCTTTTGCAATTTTACCAAATAAAAATAGCTATAGACAAAGTGGTTGGATAATGCCTTCATTTGGAGTTTCGCAATCCAATGGAACTTTCTTTCAAAAACTTGGTTATTATTGGGCACCTAATGATTTTATCGATTTCAAGGTCTTATTTGATTTTTACGATAAAGATCGTGTTGAAATGAGAGGATATAATAGATATGTTAAAAGATATAAATTTAATGGAAATATTTCAACTACATTTAAAAGGGAGTTAAATAAAGATCTAACCAACGATATAAGTGATTTATTTTCAAATAAATCAAAACAAAATTTTGAAATAAAATGGATTCATAAACATAAAATTGACCCAACACAAAATTTAAACGTAAATTGGACATACGTGTCAAGTAATGATTTTTACAACGAATTTGGATACGATTTAAATACTAGAACGAAACAAAAAATTCAATCATCTGCAAGCTATAGTAAAATATGGTCTCAATACAATAATAGGTTATCAATAGCAGTTTCAGAAAGCTATGATTTGAATGCAGATAAAATATTTCCAGAAGAAGGAGAATCAGTTGTCTATTACAAATCTAGAATTTTGCCTAATCTGAAATTTACACATTCAAATTCTAAAATATTTGGAAATGGCGATAAATGGTACAACTCAATATATTATAATTTTTCATCAAAATTTAGTGGTACTCAAAATATTGGGCATATTAATACTGAACTTGATACCATCGATTATAATAGTAGTATTGTAAATAACCTCAATTTATCTGCTCCAAATAAATTTTTTGATTGGTTAACCATAAATCCTTCATTAAATATTAAAGAAGCTTGGGTTTTTAAATATTATTATAATGAAATGTTAAAAGATGGTTTCAAAAGAAGGCTAACTGGTAATTTATCAGTTTCAGCTAGCACTACTTTATATGGACTGTTTGATTTAAATGTTTTAAACATAAATACAATAAGGCATATCGTCTACCCAACAATAAGCTTGGTATATAGTCCTAATTACCAAAAACCATTATTTAATTATGATTTTGGATATTTTGATGAAAATAATAATGACTATTTTCAAGGTACTTCGATTGGTTCGACGCCTACAGTAGAAAATAAAAGGTTAACTATTAATGTAAGAAACAGTTTTCAAATGAAATTAAAAGATTCATTGGGAACAAAAATTGATTTTCTAACTTGGAACATAAATACAGGATACAATTTTAATCCACCATCAAATTTAAAAGGTATAAATTTTGATATTATAAAATCACGTGTTAATCTTAAAATACCAAATTTTTTAGATATTGACTTTACAATGTTTCATGATCTTTATAAATTGAACCCAACTACTCTTGAACGAACAAATCAATACTCATCATTTCCGGTTCTAACTTTTATCCAAGGTGCAACTGATTTATCTTTAACAGGAACGAATAAATATAAAAATGAAAATGAAAATGTAAAAGATACCCTTAGTCAAGAAGATAAAACATCATTATTCAACTCAAATAATTTTTTTGAACCAAACATGAAAGGAAGCTCCATTTGGAATCTTGATTTAAGAGTTGGATTAAAATTACAAAAAACAATAAACGACTTTAAAGCAAGTTGGGATAAAACTATTTGGGCGCAACCAATATTACAGTTACAACTTACGAAGCAATGGAAATTAACTTATGCAGGGCAAATTGATCTAATTACAAATCAAATCATTAGTCATAATATGTATATATACAGAAGCTTGCATTGCTGGGAATTTGGATTCAAATGGTGGCCTTCAGGTACAGGAAGTGGTTTCTTATTAAATATACGAGTTAAAAGTCCAAATTTAAGAGATATAAAATTAAGATCTAGTGGCGGAGCACTTTTTGGTATTTAATTAATTGATTATAAAAAAAATTAAATGATTTAAATTAAATTAAACGGGAATATTATGATTAAAAATATAAAAGGAACTAAAGATTTATTACCAAAAGATGTCTTAAATATTCAAGATATTGAGAAACATCTAATACAATTTCTATCAATTCATGGGTATGGTGAAATAAGAACACCTATTTTTGAATCGACTGAATTATTTTCTCGAAGTGTTGGAGAACATACTGATATTGTTAATAAAGAAATGTATACATGGATTGATCAAAATGGACAATCTCTAACTTTAAGACCTGAAATGACTGCTTCTGTAATAAGGTCATACATACAAAAACAAATTTGGAAAAGTGAGCCTATATCAAAATATTTCTATATTGGACCTGCTTTTAGAAGAGAACGTCCACAAAAAGGAAGATTAAGA
>MDTD01200271.1_pt1 | contig 20201 bp, 9 predicted proteins | sample 811221 | NCBI WGS metagenome assembly MDTD01 (sample SAMN05326646, study PRJNA326480) | marine metagenome | isolation source: seawater | place: Pacific Ocean: South West | collected 2011
GCCGTCGAGCGCGAGCGGCGGGTTGTTCGGATCGGCGGCGCCGGCGTCGAGCGCGAGCGGTGGGTTGTTCGGATCGGCGGCGCCGGCGTCGAGCGCGAGCGGTGGGTTGTTCGGGAGCGCGGCGCCGGCGGCGTCGAGCGCGAGCGGTGGATTGTTCGGGAGCGCGGCGCCGGCGGCGTCGAGCGCGAGCGGTGGGTTGTTCGGGAGCGCGGCGCCGGCGGCGTCGAGCGCGAGCGGCGGGTTGTTCGGGACGCCCGCCGCCGCGTCGGCGAGCGGAGGTTTACTCGGCGCGTCTCCCGCGTTGACACCGGCGGCGACCGGTGGTGGAGGTTTGTTCAGCGCGGCGACCCCGGCGACCGGTGGTGGAGGTTTATTCGGCGCGAGCGCGCCCGCGCCAGCCTTGGCGTTGGGAGCGGCGCCCGCGTCAGCCACTCCGGCAACGACGAGCGGTGGTTTGTTCGGTGCGGCTCCGGCGGCGTCGAGCGCGAGCGGCGGCTTGTTCGGTAGCGCGCCCGCGCCAGCCACTCCGGCGACGACGAGCGGTGGTTTGTTCGGTGCGGCGCCCACATCGGCGCCCGCCACTGGTGGTGGATTGTTTGGCGCAGCGTCTGCATCGACCCCTGCGACGACGAGTGGAGGGTTATTCGGTGCGGCACTCGCGTCGACTCCCGCGACGACGGGCGGAGGATTGTTCGGCGCGTCGCCCGCGGCGGCGAGCACCGGTGGAGGTCTGTTTGGGTCCGCGCCGCCAGCGTCGAGCGCTGCCGGTGGATTGTTCGGCGCCGCGCCTGCGGCTTTACCGGGAACGACGAGTGGTGGCTTATTCGGCGCCGCGCCTGCGGCGTCGTCGAGCGGTGGATTGTTTGGCTCGACTCCCGCGGCTTCGAGCGCCGCCGGTGGACTTTTTGGGTCAGCGGCGCCAGCTTCGTCCGCCGGTGGCCTCTTCGGCGCGGCGCCGTCTACGGGAGCTTCCACGTCCAATCCTTTCGGTGCTCCGTCCACATCGACCGCACTCGTTCCTGCATCGGGTGGAGGATTGTTCGGCGCGGCGCCTACTACTCCCGGCGCCGGCGCGGTGACGACGCAACAACAACCCAACAGTTTGCTTGTGCAAGCGCAACAAGTTCCGCAAGTCCCGTCCTCGCTCGATCCCGCGCGCGAAGTGCAAGAGATCATCGACTCGTACAATCCTAACCACCCCGACTACAAGTTCCGTGCTTTCTTTTACAACGTCATCAAGGATCCACGTCTTCGAGTCAAACCTCAAAACGTGAGCGAGCGCAAATGGCGCGAATTGTTAGAAGCGGTTGGCGGCGAGAACAATCCGCAGCACTTGTGGCCGGTGGTGTACGATGGATTCGAGGGTTTAGTACGGCGGAAAAACGAAGCAGAGACAGAGATGAAAGCTCAAGAGGAGTTCCTAGCGGCCGTGATATCGGCGACCAGACAGATCATGCAGTGGGCGAACACGGAGGTGGAACAACGCATGCAAAAGGTGAAAAACAAAACGATGGAGCAACAACACCGTTTGATTAAAGTTTTCAGAGCGTTGAACCAAGTTCAGTTGAAGAACTACGCCGACGCCAACGGCGGGGCCATCCCACCGATGTCAGCCGAAGAGATTGAGCTTTTGAACGCATTCAAGACGCTGAGCGCTCGAGTCAATCGCTCGGCGGCGTCTCTTCCGCGACGCGCCGAAGCGCTCGCGGCAGCCTCGCGTCTTCAGCGCACCATCGCCCCCGCGGACGAAGTGGAAATCTCAGATGCAGAAAAGCAGCGATTCGACGCCATCATCGAGCGGCAACGCGCGCAGATTGAAGAGTTGGAGCGTAAAATCGACGAGAAAGTCGCCGCGCGCAAAGCCGCCGCGCGAATCTCAGACGCCGCGCGACCCACGTCGCCGGCGACGTCCGCCGCGCACGCCCAGCGTTCGCCCACCTCACTCCTCTTCACCGAATCCACCCTTCGCAAGTAGTTGACTCTGTAAACAACGAATCACGCTTCCTCCTCTCTCTCGCGCGCGCCGTCCCGTCGTCGCGCGCGTCTTCGCCGCCGGGGACGCGCGCGCGTCCCGCTTCACTGCGAGCCTCGTCGCGCGCGTCTTCGCCGTTTCGATCCATCGACCGCGCGCATGACGTCCGACGCACACGCACTCCCTCCCCCCCCCGACGCGAACGCGGCCGACCGCGACGGCAAACGCAAATTCGGCGGCGGGACCGGCGGCGGCGGCGGCCGAAAGAATCGACGACGCGACGACCCATTCGGCGCCGCCGCGGTGGCCAAACGCGCCGTCGACGCGGCGTGTCAGAGAGACGACTTCGACGCCGCGTGGAAGACCTTCGAGGACGCGGAGGCGAGGGACGGCGAGTTCGCGCTCGCGCCGCACGCGTGCAACGTGTTGCTGCACATGTGCGCGGGCGGCGCGGGCGCGTGGGACGCCGGGGCGGCGAGCGCGGAGTGCGCGAGGTCGGAACGCGCGGATCGAATCGTGGCGTACATGGAGAAATGCGAAGTCGCGATGAGCGAGATGAGTTACACGGCGTTGGCGCGGGTGCGAGCGGCGAATGGAGACGTCGACGGGGCGTTGGAGTGGGTGCGAAGGATGAAGAGCGAAAACGTCAAGCCAAAGGTGCGGACGTACGCGTGCGCGTTGCGCGCGAGCGCGCGGAGTGGAGATTTGAAGAAGATGGAGAGCGTCGAGGCGTCGCTTCGTGAGGATGGGTTGTTGCCGACGGAGCTGGAGTTTATGGCCATGTTGAAGGCGTACAGAGTCGCGGAGGCGTTCGACGCGGGCTTTGGCATGTTGCGTCGCATGCGCGCGGAGATTCGATGCCCGAGCGAGGAGATGTGCGAGGAGCTGCGAACGTGGTTTTCGAGCGTTCCGGGGTGGTGCGTCGCGGATGAAGTGAGCATCGACGACACCGGCGCCGGGCGGGCGGTGTTGGCGATGGAGGAGAAACACGTCGACGTGCAGCTCAAAGCCATCAGTTTAACGAGCGAAGAGCGCGAGGATTTACTCTCTGGCATCGCCAAACTCGCGTGCGAGCGCGAGGCAAAGTCTGAGTTCAACAATTTCACCAATTGGTTGAACGGGAAGAAGGATGGAATGAACGCCATCATCGACGGCGCGAACGTCGGCATGTACAACCAAAACTTTGCCAACTCCGGGATGAACTTTCACCAGATCGAAAAAGTGTTGGTGGAGCTTCGCAAGCGCTCGAAGGAGGGCGACGCGCCGTCGATGGTGTTCTTACACCAACGACGCGTCGACGGCGGACCCGCGCGAAAACCACACAATACGAAACTCTTGGAACGATGGGACAAGGCGGGCGAATTGTTCACCACGGCGCACGGTTCCAACGACGATTGGTATTGGCTCTACGCCGCCGTGCACGCCGGCGACGACGCCTTTCTCGTCACCAACGATGAGTGTCGCGATCACGTCTTCCAGATGCTTCCCGCGCCGAAGCTCTTCTACCGTTGGAAGGAGCGACATCAAGTTCGATTTAGCATCGCGGCGGGCGACGTAGAATTGGAGTATCCGGCGAAATTCACGACGTGCATGCAAGAGGCGGACGACCACTCGTGGTGGATGTTTCCGCAAGAGGACGACACGTGGCTCTGTGCGTGCAAAACGGAATAATGAAGAGTGTGAGTAACAGATATGTAGAAATTCGGAAATAGAAATCGCCGATTTTTATTCCGATAATTGTTTGTAATTCACGGATTCATCAAAGACGCGCGCGCGTGCTAGACAAAGGTGCACCACGAACCCTCCATCGCGGTGAGCTCGACGGGCGTCGGTACGGTGACTTCACCGTCGATACCGACGCTCTCAGCCTCTTTCGTCTTCAGCGATAACCGTTTCGCCTTGACGTACGACACCTTTGCGTCCTCCACGTGTCCACCTCCCGTCTTCGTCGCGTCGAACAATGACTTGGTGTGAAACGCGCTTCCTTTATCGCACACGACGACGTCAAACATTCCGTCGTCCAATTGCGCGAGCGGCGTGAACGCAAACGCGCGTCCACTGCACCGCGTGTTTTGCGCAAACATCATCAAATAATCCTTATGTTCCTCCTCGAACGATCCCTCGAGCGCGTCGCTCACCCCGATCGTCGCTTCATTTCGTTTATTCTTGAGAATGTGCCACAATCCCGCGACGTCGTACCTCGCCGGTCCCAACCACCGCATCCCCTCCGCCGTCTCCGCCGCGTCTCGCGCCATCCCCCACGTCACGACGTTGATCGACACAGTCTCATTCCCGTTCCCATCTCTCACCCTCACCGCATCGACGTCTCGAACCCGTCCACCGCACACTTTCTCCATCGTTTCCTCCGCCGTGCGCGCGCCGACGTCTCGACAAAAATTATTCCCCGTCCCGCACGGAAACGCGAACACCGGCGTCTTCTCCCCCGTCCCTTTCGCTCGTCTCGTCCATCCCTCCACCGCTTCACGAAGCGTTCCGTCCCCTCCGACCACCCCCACCCCGTCCACGTCCGACAGATCCGCCTCGCGCACGATCTCCGCGCAGTGTCCCGCGCGCGTCGTGCGCCGCGTCTCCACGGCGACGCCTCTGTCCCGACACGCGCGTTCCACCAGTTCCACCTCTCGTCGCCCTCTCGTCGTCGACGCTTTGACCCCGTGCACGACGAGAAGGAGTTTCTTCACCGTCACGCGTCTTTCGCTCGACGCCTTGGCGTCGGAGAGACGCGCGTCGGGCGTCGAATGCGTCGCGCGAGTCGACGCGTCGGGACGATTCGTCGGTAATCCACAAAACGTTCGAGGCGGTGGCGTCGGCGTCGATCGTCGAGATCGACCGAGACACGACGCGAGCGGGGTGAGTGAGGCGGACGATCGAGCGGGGTCGTCGTCGGGCATCTCTCGTCGTCGACGCGCGCGCGAGCGTGTGACGAATTGATGATTTGATGATTTGATGATTTTGATGATTTCGTCACTCGGCGAAGCGATGTATCGACGCGATACCGTCTCGCGACGACGACGAGGGACGTCGACGCGCGCGTCGTTCGCGTGTTCGTGCGTCGTCGTCGCGTGCGTCGTCGTCGCGTGGGTCTGGTCGTCGAGAACGTCGAGTCATCATCATCAGCGGCATCGGAAACATCATCGTGTGTCGTCGCGCGTCGACGCGGGACGCGCGGAGACGCCGGTGTCGATCGAACCACTGTCGTGGACCCCGCGCGCGTTCGCGCTTCGCGACGCGTTGACGCCGGAGGAGTGCGATGTGCTTCTCGGCCTCGCGCGCGCGTCGGTGCGCCGAAGCACCGTCATCGACAGCGTCACGGGAGAATCGAAGATTGATCCCATACGCACGAGTAAACAGACGTTTTTATCGAGAGAGAGCGAGGCGGTGATGACACTGTACGAGCGGTTGAGCGCGGTGACGCTCCTGCCGTGGACGCACAACGAGGATTTGCAGGTGTTGCGATACGACGTCGGCGAAAAGTACGACGCGCACGAAGACGTCGGAGAGGAAGGGTCGGTGAGCGGCGTGGAATTGTCGAGAGAGGGTGGACAACGCGTGGCGACGGTGTTGTTGTATTTAGAAGAGCCGGAGGAGGGCGGGGAGACGGCGTTTCCCGACAGCGAGTGGATCGACGGATCGAGACGAGACGACGAGACGTCGTGGTCGCCGTGCGCGAGGAGGCGCGTGGCGATGAAACCGAAAAAGGGCGACGGGCTCATGTTTTGGTCTGTGCACCCAAACGGGAAGATCGATCATCGCGCCATACACACCGGGTGTCCGGTGGTGCGCGGCACCAAGTGGACGGCGACGGTGTGGGTGCACGCGACGCCGTACAGGTGGACGCCGCCGCCCGAACCGAGACGACCACCGGGATGCGACGACGCCGACGAGCGGTGCAGAGGATGGTCCAACACGGGAGAGTGCGAGAAAAATCCAGGATTCATGTTAGCCAAGTGTCCGTGGTCGTGTCGAGTCACCGGGTGCGAGCACTGAGCGCCGATTTGCGCGAACGCGTCGTGTAATTCATTTCATCCATCTTTACCAGTCCCGATGAGCCGCGGGGACATCTCTCGCGACAGAGCGCGCCGCGTCGATGGACGGCGCGCGCGCGTGAGACGGGCGAGAGGGACGAGTGCGGTGACGCCGACGAGATCGTCGTCGTCGTCGTTTCGCGAGAGGCGCGGCGTGCGCGCGACGCGAGGGACAAAGTCGTAACGACTCTGGACGTCGCGATGACGCCGGTTCGACGCGCGCGGAGGCGCGGACGCGGCGCGGTGGTGGTGCGCGCGGTGGTGGGTGCGTTTCTGTCGTTGATCGTGACGGCGCGCGCGGCGACGCCGACGGTGCCGACCGTGACGCGCGTGGAAGCGGTGGCGGGGACGAAGGCGTCGGTGTCCTTCGCGGGGACGGACGCCGAGGACGGCGTGGACGGGACGTCGGTGCTCATCGTCTCGACGCCGACAACGGGTGGGACGGTATTTTTAGATGAGCTCGGCGCGGCCTTGCCGGCGGTGAGCGCCGTGGAGTGCGCGGGGGCGATCGTCGGCGCGGTTTCGGCGAGACGCTTGAACGCGGGACGGCGAAGCGTGACGTTTTCGTTGACGTGCGACGAGACGGAGACGAGGAGGGAGTTTGTGACGAACATGACGTATAGATTAATAGATAGCGGTGGGGACTGTAGCGCCGAGAGCACGGTGGAGATTACCGTGAAGGTGCACGAAGCGAGAATTTCGCGGTTCGTGCCGGCATGCATGGCCAAGTGGATTTCGCGAACAGAAGGTATTTGCACGTCAGAGGCGGTGGATTGGTGGGATCCGACTTTGGTGCTCCCTTTGACCGGCGACGCTGCGGAGAATAATGGGCAGTTTAAAAAGTATCACAACTCGAGCTCGGTCGTGTACGGTTGGGGCGATAATTCTTTAGCGCAACTCGCGCTCGGCCACACGGATGTCGTCGCCGAACCGATGACGAATGCTGATTTCGAGTCGGTGAAGCAGCTTTCCTACGTGGCGACGTCGGATAAGACGGCACTCGGCGTGGAATTCGGAACTGGACGCGTCTTTGGCTGGGGTTTCAACGCGAAGGGCTTACTCGGAGTCGACATGAGCCAAGTACACGCGTCGAGCGTCGTCAAAAGTCCGGTGCGAGTGGGCAAACTCGAAAATGTCAACAAAGTTGCTCTGAGTGAAGGCCACGCGGTTGCGCTGGATGATTCGGGATACGTGTACACGTGGGGCGTCGATGACTACGGCCAGTTGGGTAGAGGTTGGATGCCAGGAATGTTACAGACTGTCAAGTCCGAGGCGTTCGTGAGAAGCCGGACCGTTCCGGAACGTGTCGTCAACAACGGTTTTCGGGTGATGAAAGCCGTCGATATAGCGGTGGGACACGCACACACGCTCGCTCTTACCTCGAGCGGCTCCATCTGGGCTTGGGGTAGTAACAACGATGGTCAATTAGGATTGAAGGCGTGCGAGATAAGCAGATACGGCGACGGCGTAGGCGGATGCGTCGCCGACACTGCACCAGAGATGCCATCAACGGATTCACCGCAAAAGATCATATCTGATGTCACATTCTCCGCGGTAACGGCAAACGCACGCTACTCGATGGCCATCGCATCCGCCAATGCGAGCGTAGTAAGTGGTCAGGTGTATTCTTGGGGAATCGGAGAAAGTGGACAGCTCGGTCTGGGCTCGAGTGTCGATGATCCTTTTCGCGCTTTGCGACCGCAACTCGTGGATGCACTTCGAGATGTAGAAATTGTCTTCATAGATGCCGGCGAATTCCACGCCGCCGCTATCGCATCGAATGGTGAAGTTTACACGTGGGGGTTGAACACATTCGGGCAACTCGGACATGGCGACCGCATGAACCGGTTGACACCCACAAAGGTCGGCGCGCTATCCGATAAGAAGGTGCGAATTCAGTGGATATCATGTGGGCGATCACACACAGTAGCCGTGAGTGATTACGGTGAGGTGTTCGCGTGGGGCTCGAATGAGTACGGTCAACTCGGGATGGAAATGAGTTCAGAGAGTTGCGGCGACACGCTCACTCTGCGAGGTTGGAGTAACACCACGACATCATCTAGTAGAAGGCGCTTGCTCGCTGATTATGGTAGTGCGGCACAAAGTGATGTCGACGGCTTGTTCAGCCGATTTGCAGGTGTGGTGGATATGAGCGGTCGAACAGGCGGATCGAACGCTGAATTTGAAGCGTTAGTCATGGGCATTTCTCGGCCTTTCAAGGAGGGATATCTCTCAGCGGCGGCTGTTGGTCTATATGGAGAAGTCGAATACGTCGCGACACCTGTGATTGTTGCAAATGTGCAGCAAGTGCACATGGTCGCCGCTGCCGGTTCGACCACTCTAGCGCTTCGAGTATCCTGTTCAGCCGGAAACGCACGAGACAAGACGACGGGAGAATGTGTGGAGTGCCTCGCAGGCACATACACGAATGACTTCACTTCGTTTTCATGTAACTCGTGTCCACTCGGCCATTATCAAGATCAACCGGGTAGTTCGACGTGTGCGTTGTGTGCGTTCGGTACGTACGCGGGAACCACTGGTCGCACCACGTGTCAGAGCTGCGTCGCCGGTACGTTCATACCATTCGAAGGCGCATCTTCAGTCAACTTTTGTGCGAATTGTCCGAAAGGTACATTTAGCGCAGTTTCGGGGAGCTCAGAGTGTACGCCTTGCGAAGCCGGATCGTACCAAGAATTGACTGGAGAAAGCGACTGTACGCCGTGTCCACTCGGCACGTTCAACGGAGCGACGGGCGCGACGCGTAGCACGGATTGTGTGCAATGTCCTCCTGGGAGCTTTGCAGATGACACAGGTTCCTCGAGCTGCACACCGTGTCCCGCAGGAGCAGAGTCGACTTCTCCAGGAGCGCAGACCTGCACAACATGTAGTCTTGGTTTTTATTCGACGGGTGGTGCCATCAATTGCTCGCCGTGTCCAGCAGGAACGAAGGGCGACGCATCTGCCGGTGCCATCATGGCATCATCGACAGACTGTATCGCGTGCGAACCCGGAGAGTTTGCCGCATCTACGGGACAGGCAGTATGTCAGCCGTGCCCGGACGGTTCGTACTCTGATCAAGCCGGCATGAGTGAGTGCACGAAATGTCCGGTAGGGTACACAGGTAGAGTAGCACCGGCAAGTAGAGCGGGTGTTGATTTTGCTTGTCAGGCATGTGCCGCTGGCACGTATTCCGCGATAGCTGGATCTGTGAATGCATGTTTAGAATGCGAGCGCGGTACTTATCAGGATGGGATCGGACAGAATACCTGCAAACCTTGCCCGAGGGGCACAGTGACCACCGTTCTCGGCGCCACCAGTCTTGAAGACTGCGTCAAGTGTGGTGCGGGCTTGTATGCACCTCACGACGGCATGGGCGAGTGTATTCAGTGCGAGAGAGGCAAGTACGGCACAGCTGCCCGCGATGACACGTCGGATTGCACACCCTGCGACGCCGGGACCTATTCTTTACAATATGGGTCAGATTCAGCAGACAACTGTCAAGCGTGCCAACCCGGTTCATTTTCAATCGAGGGACAGCAGTGCGAACCTTGTCCAGCTGGCAGGTACCAAGCGGAAGAATCCCAAGGCTCGTGCGATCAATGCCCACAGGGTACGTTTCTCGACACGACGGGCGCCACGGACGTGTCGGATTGTACGCCGTGTCCTCTCGGGTCGTACGCACCCAACTTAGGAAACACGGAATGCCTGTTGTGCGATGCCGGTACTTACAACGATGAGACGGGACAAGGTTCGTGTGCGCTTTGTCCACGTGGAACGGCGTTGAGTGCTACAGGGAGTCGAAGTCTTGACGACTGCCTCGAATGCGCGGAGGGATCCACGGCGCAGAACGAGGGGAGCTCCGAGTGCCAGCTATGTGCACCAGGCACGTATTCTGATACGAGGGCGGCAGAGCAGTGCACACCGTGTCCAGCTGGTACGTATTCAAATGTCGAAGGCTCGAACTCTGAAAACTCGTGCATTCCGTGTCCGGTCGGTTCGTACGCCCCTACGCCGCAGAGCGTCGAATGCTCGCTCTGCGAGGCGGGCACGTATTCAGACGAAGAGGGCATGGTAGAATGTAAACTCGCTGACGCCGGTTACTTCCTACCAGAGGAAGGAGCGACGTCCAAGGTGAACATGCAGCCGTGTCCGGTGGGGACGTTCGGCGATATAGAGGGATTGGAGGCGTGTTTCGATTGCCCCTCGGGCACGTACTCTAACACCACGGCGTCGACGGCGTGCTTCGACTGTCCAGCCGGGACTTTCTCCGTTCAAGAGGGTAGTACCTCGGCGAATAATTGTTTACTCTGTGAGCTTGGCTCGTACGCACCCGCGGCGTCGGTGAGTTGCTCGGAGTGCGACGCCGGGACGTACGCGGCGGAACAAGGTTTGGAATTCTGCACCGGTTGTCCCAACGGTACGTACGGCATCGCGATCGGCGGCACATCCGTCGACGTGTGCCTCGATTGCCCGAACGGCGCGTACTCCGACAGCACCGGCGCGCAATCGTGCGACCCGTGTCCCGCGGGAACGTACGCCGACGTCCCAGGTTTATCCGCGTGCAAACCGTGCGGGGCCGGTACGTACGGCGTCGTCGAAGGCGCGTCGACCGGCGACTCTTCCGTGTGCCTACAATGTCCACTCGGAACATTCTCCGACGGCGGTCTCCCATCCTGTGCACCGTGTACCTCCGGCACGTACACCGACGTCAAGGGCACCGTCAATTGCACCCTGTGTCCCGAGGGAACCTACGGCATCGTCACCGGCGCCGTCTCCGTCGATTTTTGCGAGCGGTGTCCCCTCTACCACTTCAACAGCACCGCCGGTTCGACTTCGATCGACGCGTGCGTGTACTTCCACAGCGCATCGCGCACCGCTCACCTCGCCCTCTTTTTCGCGTTTTACATCCTAGTCATCGCCCTCGGGCCCGTGTAAATCCATCGACGCTCCCGCGCGTCCCGACCCGACTGCGATCCTCCACACATCGATCGATCGACGTCACCACACTCTGTCCCTCGTGAAATGCTCGCCGCGGTCGGTGTCGCGCGACCGAGCGCACTCATCGCGAGAAACACCTCGCGCGGAACCACCGCGCGTCGCTCGAGCGTCATCGTCATGTCGGGACGCCGCGTCGACGTCGCGCGCGTCGAAAAATCGGATGCCGATTGGAAAAAGGAGCTCAACTCGCAAGAGTTTCAAGTGCTGCGTAAAAAGGGCACGGAACCGGCGCGCACGGGGGAGTACGACAAGTTTTACCCGTCCGAGGGACACTTCGTGTGCAGAGGATGCGGGACGCCGCTGTACAGCGCCAAGGCGAAGTTTGACAGCGGTTGCGGTTGGCCGGCGTTCGATAAGTGCTACGCGGGAGCGGTGAAGACGGAGGTCGATAACTCGTTCGGTATGCGTCGGGTGGAGATTATGTGCGCGGGGTGTGATGGACACTTGGGACACGTGTTCGAAAACGAAGGGTTCTCGGCGACGATGGAGCGACACTGCGTGAATTCCGTCTCGGTGAAATACGTCAAGGCGAACGAAGACGCCGAGGAAGCCAAGGTAGTGGACGGCGATATCGCCTCGAGCGCCTCGGGAATGCTGCGCTCGCCGGTGGCGATGTTGCTCGGACTTTACGTCGTGTCAGACTTGTTCGGACGCGTGATGAATTTCTTCGCTGCTCGACAATAGACGCCGCGAAGCTCCGAGCGCTCGCGCTCTGCGAGCGCCTTCGCCTTCGCCTACTCCATCACCCATCGCGGCTCTCGCATCCCCCCCGCCCGCACCTTCGACACCACCACCCTCCCTTCACCCGATTCTTTTCCCGCGAGCGATGCGATGCGTAGCACTGACGGTGAACGTCGTCTCGTCTCGCAGGTCGTGTGACGAGTTCCGCTCGCCGCTCGCCGCGCCGCGCCTCCCGTCGCCCCGGGACCCGTGTCACGCATCCACCGTCTCCCACGCGCGCACACGTTGTTAACGACGCACATCTTTCTCCGCGTTTCCCCGCGTTCTCTCGCCGCCTCGACCCTCGCCCGCCGTCTCGCGTCGCGCGTTGATATTTTCGAGGGTCCCGACTCACGCTACCCCCTCCAGGCTGTCCAGACGACGACACGCCTCGTCGCCCGTCGTCACACGCCGTCGCGCGAGGCGCGCGTTCGCGAGCTCGCGTCCGTCGACGCTCGTCGAGACGTTCGTCTCGTCCTCGTCCTCGTCTCTCGAGCGCTCGGGCGCGACGCGTCGTCGAACGCGACGCGACGCGACGCGTCGCATTGATCATCAATCTTGCGCTTTTTGAAGGCGGTCATCGCGCGTCGTGTCGACGAGATCGTCGAGCGTCGTCGGGACCGGCGTGAGCGATCGCGTCGAGAGGTATGAGCGGTGTCGTCGCGCGCGCGGGATGGACCGGGGGAGGGACGGTGAGGGGGGATGAGCGACGGGCGAGACGAGGGACGAGGCGAGCGGCTCCGGGACGCGTCGTCGACGGACCGGAGGAGGCGAGGCGAGGACGTTTCGTGGCGTCGAGCTCGTTCGAGGAGGCGGCGGATACGGCGGCAAAAGAAGCGATGGATACGGCGGCGATGGATGAGGCGTGGGAGCAACAAACGATGAACGAAATCGGCGAAGCGAGAAAGGCCGAGGCGGTTGAAGACGAATCCGCCGGGCTCGAGAGGAGAAACAAGGCACTCTCGGCGTTGCTAGATCAAACGATGATGGACAAGAACCAACTCGAACGTGTGTTGTCGCAAACGATCGAGGCGGTTCGTGCGGAAAACGTGGCACTTCGAATCGAGGTCGAACGCGTCAAGGTAAAGGCGGAGGAGAACTTGGAAGAGGGCCGTGTTGTAATGTATCGCGAAGTGGAAAAGGAAATCGAATCTAGAGTGCGCAAATCCATTGAGACTGAAAACAAGAAGAGAATCGCCAAATTGCGCAAAGAGGCTGATAAAGCTCAGCAGTTTGCGACAGAACAGGCGAAGTCTGCGGCTGAGGTCATCGAGCATCTGAAGGCAACTGTCGAGGCCGAGGTGAGCAAACAAGATGAATTGGTGAGAGAAGCGCACGAAAAGATGATGAACGCTCAACAACAAAAGATGGATGCTCTCATAGCGAATGTCGCCGCATTGCAAGAACAGAATCGTTCGTTACTGGAATACACAGCGAGTTTTGACTCCTTGCGCGAAGAGAGGGACAAGGTGATGAACGCGCTCACCGACAAGGAGCAGGAAATCACCATGCTCACGAGCGCCCAAGATGAAATGGGTACTCGTATGACGTCTGCGATCGCTCGAGCTACGTTAGCGGAGTCCAAGATCACTCAGATGGACAAAACCGTGGATAGCAGAGTGAAGAGTGCGCAAGATTCGGCTGCGCTCGCAGTCGACACCGCTTTTCAAGCTCAACGCGCAGCCGAAAAACGTGCCGAAGAGCAGGAAAAAACAAGTGAAAGTTTGATCGCAGCTGCCGTGGTTCGCGCTGAAAACGCAGAGGCCCAATTGTATCGACAGAACGAAATCCTTCAGGAATTCGCCGCGATGACTGAAGCCAAGACAAAAGCGACGGAGCTCATCGTTCAGCTTCAGGAGCAGATCACCTCTCAAACCGTAGAAATTGAGAGTTTGCGCGCGTTGGCGTCGGAAAATGAGAAAAGAGCGATCGACTACAAGTCCGAGGTCGAAGCCTTGGAGGGAATCACGAAAAGGAAAGTCAAGGAGAGCATCTCACAAGCCGAAGACATTCAGACAGCGGGTGAAAAGAAAATGCAAATCATGATGTCCGAGATAAAGGATAAATTCGAAGAGCTCGAAGCGGCTTCGGTTTCCAAAGATTTGGAAATCACGGCGCTCAAGGCAGAAATCGAAAACTTGTCCGCTTTTGACGCTCGCGAGCACGATCGATTTGCGCGTGAGATCGCCGCACAGTCTGAGCTCGCGAAGAGTTGGCAACAACGTGCCGATTTTCTCACCAAGCTCGATGAGCGGATGGATGAAGGCGGGACCTTACCCAAGGAGGGCCGAGGTCGCCTGAAATACATGTTTGATGGTCCAGAGTTGCGCAGTTTTATCGCTTCCGGGTGGACTTTGCCAAAGAGTGTGGGAAAGAGATGGGAACAGTCCGCGAGTGAAGAAGACGCCGAGCAACAAAACACGACAATTGCGTTCGACCCGGAGGTTGAAAAAACGAACAGAGAGAGACTCGGGACGACTGGGTTCTCAGCGAGACGCGAGCGCCCGAAAGAATGATTCCGAATGTAATATTTCAAAACGTGACGATAAATACCAACAACTTATCACACCACTCCTTCAGGCAAACTTGGCGAAATATTGACGCGTTTGCGCGTAGACGTCGTCCGGTTTTTGATCGCTGTTGACTGAGCACACTTTGTTCAACTTGGAGTAGTAATCTATGACGGGCATCGAGCTCTCGCGGAACGTTTTGAAACGCTTCTTGATGGTTTCGATGTTATCGTCGGTGCGCCCCTCGTTGCGACCGAGCAAACGTTGGGTCATGACGTCTTCCGGGCAATCAAAGAACAAGACAAAATCGCAATCGTATCCCGCCGTCGTTTCCCAGGCGTCGCGGTTTTCCTTGTTTCTCGGGAAACCGTCGATTAAAAATCGATCCTTCCCGCTCTCTCGCATGGCGTCCAGCAGCAAGTTGACCGTGACCTCGCTCGGCACTATTTGTCCTTGCTTGATCATCTCGGCCACCATGTTACCGTCCTTGCTTCCGCTCTTCATGTGCGCGCGAAGCAAGTCACCCGCCGACAGGTGCACGAACTCAAAGTCCCGCACGACGTTCGCGCACTGCGTGCCCTTGCCCGCGCCCGGACCTCCGAGCACGAACACCACCGTCGGCGTCGCTTCGGATCTCATCGTCGCGGACTTCACGCCGTCGCTCGCGACGCCGCCCTTGCTCTCCCCCGCGCCCATGCACGCCACCGACGTCGCCGACGTCGCCAGCGCCGCGCTCGCCAACGTCGTTGTCGCGAACGTCGCCATCTTCACCATTCGTCCCGCCCGCGGCACCGACGCCGACGCTACCCCCTCACACGCTTCCATCATCGCCGTCTTCACCGCCGCGCTCTCCTGCGCGTCGTCGTCCCTCGTCAGTCCCCCATCGCGGTCGCGTCGACATCACATCGATCGCACCCACGGGTTCGATCGCGTCGCGTCGCATCGCATCGCATCCACCGTCGTCGGCGCCCATCGATCGCGCTCGCGCGTACCGTCGCGCGTTCGCTCGTTCGAGCGCTCCCTCGCGCCAATCGCGCGAGCGCGCGCGACGCCGCGCGTCTCGCCGACATGTCGGTCGCGCGCGCGTCTCTGGGGACCAACCGCCGAGGACGTCGTCTCTTCGCGTCACTCGCGCGCGCGCGACGCGATGGCGAGCGAGGCGGCGCGCGCGTCGAGCGCTCGGGCGCGCTCGCACGCGCGCGCGTCGTGTTCGACGGCGGGACGGCGCGGACGAGGCGCGTCGACGGTGACGCGCGCTCGAGGGAAAGGGACGGCGAGCGGTGGTTCGGACGGACGCGAGGACGAGGGGAGGGACGGACAGGACTGGATGGCGCCGATCGAGGGATTCGTGAGGCGGGCGTCGTCTCTGGTGACGGTGTATCAGGCGCCCGCGCCGCCGACGGTGACGCCGACGTCCAAGCTGGACGCGCTGGAGGCGGTGGTGCGGTGGCACTTGGGGGGCGAGACGTCGGCGACGCTGGTGATGAAAGAGGTGAGGGATGTCATCGTGAACGAGGTGACGAGTTTTCCCGCGGATAAACTCGTCGTCGGGGAGACGCCGAGCGTGGCGATGCACGTGCCGGTGCCCGCGTTGCGAGCGACGAACAGGTTTCCGACCTCGGCGAAGGCGCTGGCGGCGGGAAGGAGCGTGGATAACCCGGGAAGCGAGAGCGCTGTCATGCCCGTCGAATTGCCGGTGTGGGATAGATGGTCGCAGCCGACGACGGCGATGACTTTACGAACGATTTTGATGGCGACAAGCGCTCTGGCTGCTGCGGCGGGCATGCGAATCGGGACGGGCGCGGGCGAAGATTCCGCGGCCAAGAGCAAGGTGTACGTTTTATTGCCGGATTCACCGCAGCTTGGAGATCTCAGGACGACGTTTGAACGGCTGTGGCCGAATAATCCGTACGAGTTCGTGAAATATTCGAGAGACGGGCTGTGGGAAGATTTCGCAAGCGACGTGTGCGCCCCGCGACGAAAAGGACACAAGAAGCTGGTGCTCCTGGTAAATATTTCTGCGCCCGGGGACGAGGAGGCGACCGAGTCCGACGGAGAGGCCATGGTCAGCACGGTGGAGTTGTTACTCGAGAAGGGCGTGGCCTTCGTACAGCTCACGTTGTGGTTGGACAGCTCTCTTGCGATTTCGGTCACGTCTGGACGTCCCCGTACCTCGGAAAAAGACAGACTGAAGACACTCATGGAGGGGCGGACGAAGATCCTGCTCGGTCGATCCGTGAAACGCGTCGAGGCGAGGAAGAACGTGCTGCGCGCGTTCGAGGCCGCTCAAGCTGACCCTCAGGGTCGCGCGCTCGTCGTCTTGGAGGAAATGGTGAACGAAGCACGGTTACTCGGCGCCATGTCGGACGAAGGTGAGAAGCTCATGCGAGATGTTCGTGGTAAAGCGAGCGCGGCAGAAGAACTAGCGCTCGCGAATGCGCTTCGTGCAGCCTGTCTGCAGGTGCCGATGGACATCCAGGCGCTCCAAGCAACCTACGCTCGCGCTGAGCAATTTTTGGCGAATTCGGATTACGCCGAGGATGTCCGAGCCAGCGTGGATGATGACCTCGACGAAAGCGAGGACGATGCGGCGGCGTCCATGTCGTACGATCCAGATCCATTTGCTGCAGCGATAGAATCCGTCTCATCTGGTGACGATAGCAAGAAAAAGAAGAACGCTCGCAGCGCGCTCACGGCAGCCGTGATTGGAGCTGAGCGGGCGCTGAGAGCGGCGACGTTCGAAGGAGAGTTGCGTGCTGCTTTGGCGGACGATTCAAGCCGCAGCGTCGAAGCCGTACCTCGATTAGAAGCTTTACTGATTCACGCGGCCAAGTTGGCTTCAAACGGCCCGCCTCTGACGCAGGAAGGCGCTGCAAAGCTGAACACTCTCGTGAGTCGTGTGCAGAGCAGAGCGACGGCGCTGCAAAATATGGACAATGCTCGCGCGGCTCTCATCGAAGCGATGACTCCTTCGGTTGACGGTGTCGATCGAGCAGTCGGTGGCATCACGTCCGAAGACGTCAAGGTGCTGGAGGATGCTCTCACGCAAGCCCGATCTTCGGCGTGGCCGTGGCAGCTCGATGAACTTATAGACAAGGCGGAAAGTGTATTGGTTCGATGGCGCCGTCTCGAGCGCCTCGAAACAGCTATTTTGAGTCGAAGCAAAACGGAACTTCGACTCGCGATCGAGGAATCACAGCAAGACTCCGACTCATCTGACGTAGATATGCGAAGGGCGAAGACAGTTCTGAGTGAACTCGAAGCAGAGTCTGCGCTTGAAGGGGGTGATCAGCGCTTACGCGCTTACTTTGCGGCGAGTAAAGTGGCGTGGGCCACGGGAACGGTAACTCCGGAGAGCGCGCAGATGCTTCTAACTCTGAGAGAAAGTTTGGACATCACGCAAGCTGAGCACGAGCAAATCCAGCGCATGGCAAATGCTGCGAGTGGCGCGGTAAAACCATCGAAAACAAATGCTCCAAAGGTATCGAATACGGTTTCAAAGCAACGATCTGTGCAGTTTTCTGGCCGGAGCGATGGCGTGCGCGCTCCCATGTTCGAATCGGCAGAGGTTGACATCGTTTCAAACGTTGACGAGAGCGAGGATATGGAAACAAATGAGGCCAAAGTTGCGTGGGCGAATGCCGTCCCGGACGAAGATGGAGTCGGTGAGATGACGACAGACTCTTCCGAGGCAACGAGTGGTTGGCGTCGAGTCGGAGAGAGTATCATTTACAATGAAGAAGAAGTAATTGGTGTTGGAAGTGCGGGAACGTACGTGTTTCGAGGATATGTCAGGCACACCTCGCGAGCTCGCCACGCCGTTGCGGTGAAGCGCATCGCGAGACCTCCCGGGGAGAAAGGACGCGATTTAGTACAGCTTGTCGAGCGCGAGGTCGAGCTGATGACCGCGCTAAACCAGTCACCGCTGGTGCCTTTCTTTCACTGCTGGGGTATCACGAGTTCGAATGTGTTTATAGCCCAAGAGCTGTGCCCCGAATCCCTACGAGAGCACATTGCGAGGCAACCAAACCTTACGGCAAATAAGCGCATCAAACTCCTCAGAGGCATCGCGGAAGGTATCTCATGGTTGCACGACGACGAAAAGCCGCAAGGATGCATCACGCACAACGACCTTAAACCTGAAAACTTGCTCGTGACGTCAAATGGTCAAGTCAAAATTGCAGATGTTGGCCTGGGCGTCTGTCTCCGCAAAGAAGAAGGTGACATCGATCAGTATTCGTTGGGCACGTTCAACAAGTACGGCGTATCGATCGTTCTAGCCGGTCGAGCACCCGAGATCATCGCAGGACGCCCGTTGACACCCGCCGCTGACATCTGGGCCATGGGGGTCGTTTTCTTTTACGTCCTCACTGGTTTCAATTCGCCCTTCGGCGAAGATCCAAGAGTGAAGCCGAGCGACGACGAAATCTTGAACGGCCGATACAATCTGCAGAGATTGATGAGCGTGAACTCACTGCCGCCTCGAAGAGCGATTGAGGCCCGTCATCTATTGGCGGCGATGCTTTCTCCGAACCCGGCGTCTCGACCAGCGGCGTGGGGTATTCTCAATCATCCGCTTCTTTGGGATGACAGCACGGCATTGGAAAAACTGAGCGCGCTTCACGCGAATTCCGCGAAAATGCAAACGGGCCTGACGAGTGTTCTCCAGAGTGTGAACACAAAAGCGTTGTTAGGAGGTGACAGCGAACGGGGCGCGCTCCTCGCCGCGGTATCCATGGACCTTCAGGATTGGCAATCGCAGATGGAGCCAGCACTCATAGCACGCGTGTGCAACTTTGCGCAACGCAACACCAACGGAACCTCGGGCGCTAAGTCGCATCAACCCAAAGTATCCGAAACTTCCATCAAACCTATGAAGATGCAAGGCGAAAATAATACTAAGCCTTACGGAAGTGGATTTGCCGATTTACTAAGGTTTTGTCGCAACGTGTATGAGCATCCTCCAGAGACAAATAAGGAACTCTCTCCGATTGTGCAAAAGCTCCTCGCCTCGGCCGACGGAGATGAATCGCAACTTCCGTTCGGCGTGACGGTAGAGACACCGGTTCGACGTCTCTCGAGAGATCAGCGTCGTGCAATCTTCGCCGCATACGTTACTTTGACGTTTCCTGGCCTTCCGCTTGCGGTGTACGAGTGCGCGCAGGCTTGTGCGCAGACTATTCAAAAGACGCCGTCGAAAACGATCCCGAGAAACGAGCAAGATCGGGAGTAAACGGACTATTTCATTTAACCTTAGTCTATTTCATTTAATAACATGTGTTCTTCTGAGTGCGCGTTGGTGGTTGATTCTGGTCATCGTGTGTAGGCGCGAGCGTCTTCACGCATCGAGTTGCGCCGACTTTTTCGCGCTCATCGGCTGAGAGGGAAAAATCCAAGGATATTACTCGTCGCAGGCGGAGGTATTAAAACGTGTTTTTATCTCCCCTGGATATGTTAACAACGCAGTATAATATGTAATATGAAAATGATAAAAAAGTTGCTTCGGCCTGAGATTTAGCCACGCCCCGTGGGTGTCCCCTCCCCACCGAGTTCCATCCGTCCGACACACAATCGACCGAGTGACTCTTTCACCGATCACGACCGGTCGAACGTGTCCCGCGCGTTTTTTATCGACGCACGAAAAACGCAAAGCGCGCCCACGATCGCGTACACGAGTACCGTGTGTACCCATATCGAGCCCACCCCGCGCGCGTCTCTTCGCGCGGTCGACATCGCGAGGGGTGGCGCGCGCCCCGGTCGAATTGAATTGGGGCGCGATCGGGTCGGATTCCACCGCGGGACGCGATCGCGCGCGGCATATTTGAGCGTTCGACGCGGCGACATGCAGGTGCGCGAGAGAATCGATCGGTCGATCGGTCGATCGATCGATCGGTCGGGGATCGGCGAGGCGACGCGCGGGGGAGGTGACGACCGCGCGCGAAGAGGGTTGTCGATGAC